>ERZ1026892.1203-NODE-1203-length-11293-cov-4.156967_pt1 | contig 11293 bp, 7 predicted proteins | sample MGYA00380176_ERZ1026892 | MGnify/ENA primary metagenome ERZ1026892 (study PRJEB33269, sample SAMEA4719812) | human gut metagenome | biome: human-associated habitat; feature: organic feature; material: feces | place: Cameroon | collected 2013-10 ... | reverse complement strand
AGTGTGGCAACACATGGAGCTGACTGTTACTAATCGATCGAGGGCTTGACCAAAAGACTCGGAATCTGTATGAAGTTTTGAATGTACAAAAAATAACTTACAAAGTATTGCAATTTTAACAGTTATGATATATAGTAATTAAGTGACGTACCAATCTACGTCATTTTCTGTACTACGGAGTTGTTAGTAACTATATATTCCTCGATAGCTCAATGGTAGAGCGCACGGCTGTTAACCGTGATGTTGTAGGTTCGAGCCCTACTCGGGGAGTTTTTTTAAATATAAGGCTCCATGGTCAAGCGGTTAAGACATCGCCCTTTCACGGCGGTAACACGGGTTCGATTCCCGTCGGAGTCACTAGCAGTGATGCATAATTTAATAATATGGCGACATAGCCAAGCGGTAAGGCGTGGGTCTGCAACACCCTGATCACCAGTTCGAATCTGGTTGTCGCCTCTTAAGAATCCATAGAAATATGGGTTCTTTTTTGCTTAGAAATAGATTTTACGATATAAGAATAAAAAATCATATTTATTTTACACTATGTGTAGAAGGACAAGATTTATATTATAAATCTTGTCCTTTTTTTGTGCGCGTTAAAAGTGAAAATGAAAAATGGGAGAAATTCATTTCTATCTATGATGAAAACTCGGATAGAAGCAAAGAAAAAGAGTGAGTAAAATGTAAATATCAAAGAAAAAGAAAAGGAGATAAAAAATGTTTGACAATTTTCTTATCAGAAAAGACAGCCTGAAAAATGATGTGGATCAGGACGGAAACGTAATTGGATTTCAGCTTGCAGTGCGAAATGCAAATTACAGAGGCGTATATCTTTCTCTTCATAATGGATATTACATTAAAGTGGATGGAATTCAATATAAAAGAGATGTCCAGACATTTGAAATCAATGGAAAAGAACCTAGAACATTTGAAGAGATAAAGAGTGCAGTGTGGGAGCATTGGGATTTTGATGATGAAGGGATTCTACACATAAGAAAAGAGGGTGGACTTGCACCTGGAAGACATCAGATTGACTTCCAGCAATCTGTTTTAGCTGCATATGGTTATTTGCCAACGGATGAAGAATGGGTAAAATGCCCACCGGAACCTGGAACAGGGGCAGGATCCGATAAAACAAAAAATATAGTAACATATGAGCTTGAACTTCAGAATCAGAAAGAAAGTTAAGGAGGAGTTGACATGGGAAAGATTAAGAGAGGTGTTTCTCTTTATAGTTATCAGCAGTCACAGTTTTTTAAAGAACTGGATTTGGAAGGACAGATCCGCGAAGTTGGTACAAATCTGTATGGAGCAGATGGAATAGAGCTTTTGGATGAACAGGCATTACGTCGTTATCCAAATCCACCGGCAGAATTTTTTGATCAGTGGTTTGGATGGATGGATCAGTATCATACGATACCGGTCGCAATGGATGTTTTCTGTGATGTGTTACAGTTTAGAGATCATGTAATGAGTATTTCCGAATGCGCGGATCGTTTAAAAAGTGATATTCGTCTGGCAAAAAAACTTGGATTTAAAATTGTTCGTACATTGGCAACAACTCCGGTGGAAGTAATGATCGAAGCATTGCCGGTTGCAGAAGAATGCGATATTAAGGTTGGAAAAGAAATTCATTCGCCAATTCCTCTGAATGGACAGTATGTAAATGAGATCGTTGATTATGTACAGAAAACGGGAACAAAACATCTTGGAATCGTACCAGATTGGGGAATTTTCGCTTTCAGACCATCAGAAGTGACACTTGACTGGTATGTAAGACAGGGGGCAAAACGTGAAAGCTGTGATCTGGTTACAGAAATCTGCATGGATAATCACCTGGGAAAAAGTAATGAATTAAATGATATAGACCTTTCTCTTTACAGTGCGGGAAATGTGGAATCTATGTTCCACAGATATTTAAAACATGGCGATGCACCGGCAGATCTTATCCCGGCATTCCATAAAATGCAGAAGATGATCAAGGACAATGTGGAAGGATATACGGATATTGACTTTGAAGTAATGGGACAGGCACTTTTATTATCAAGAACCAAAGCAGCAGATTTGAAAGACCTGATGCCATATATCACACATTTCCATGGAAAATTCTACAATATGAGTGAGATTCCTGGAGAACCGGGACATTATCAGGATATTTCTGTTGATTACGAAACACCGATCCGCTTCTTAAAAGAAAACGGTTACGAGGGATATATCAATACAGAGTATGAGGGACAGAGAAGATTTCAGGATCGTGGCATAGAAGATTTAATCAGCGAAGTTGATCAGGTCAGAAAACATCAGGAGATGTTAAAGAGACTGATTGAGGAATAAAAAGGAGGAGAAAAGATGCAAAAAGTAAGATTGGGAATTATTGGAACCGGAGGAATTTGTAATAATAAGCATATTCCATCTCTGAAAAAGATTGCGGACAAAGTGGAGATCGTAGCTTTGTGTGATCTGAAGAGAGAGAAAGCAGAAGCAACCGTGAAAAGACATGGTCTGGAAAATGTAACAATTTATACAGATTATCATGAACTGCTTGCAGATCCATCCATTGAGGTTGTTCATGTGTGTACTCCAAATGTTGCACACTGTCAGATCACAGTCGACGCATTTGAAGCAGGAAAGCATGTTTTATGTGAAAAACCGATGGCAGTCACTTCAGAAGATGCAAAAAAAATGCTGGATGCATGGAAAAAATCAGGAAAGAAATTTACAGTTGGATACCAGAACCGTTTTCGTCCGGATGTCCAGGTATTGAAAAAAGCGTGTGATGCAGGAGAACTCGGTGATATTTATTATGGAGAAGCAAATGCGATCCGGAGAAAAGCAGTTCCAACCTGGGGAGTATTTCCGGATAAGTCCCAGCAGGGCGGTGGACCGCTGATCGATATCGGAACACATGCGCTTGACATTACACTTTGGTGCATGAATAATTACGATGTAGACTCCGTTTCCGGTCAAGTATTTTATAAACTTGGAAATCTTCCAGAGGCAGCAGAAGGAAATACTTATGGACCATGGGATACCGATACATTTGAAGTAGAAGATTCAGCGATGGGATTTATTAAGATGAAAGATGGCTCCCTTATTAATTTAAGAGCATCCTGGGCATTAAATTATCTGGATGCAAGAGAAGCAGCAACGACTTTATGCGGAACAAAAGAAGGAGCTGAGATCCGTTATGGAGGCAGTTATCCGGCGGCTGAACTTTATTTTAACCACACCAGACATGGAAAAATGATGAGTGAAAAACTGGATGGAGAAGCTCTGGTCGATTATTTTGAAGGAGTGAATGAGGCACCTGGAGTTGTGGAGGCAAGACAGTGGATCAATGCAATCCTGACAGATTCAGAGCCTTGTGTAAAACCGGAAGAGGCTTTTAAAGTAACACAGATACTGGAGGCAATTTATAAAGCTTCTGAAGGAAAAACAACAATAAAACTTTAATGGATTTTTTCATTTCATTGCGAAGATTAAGAAATCGCGAATGATAATACAAGAGAAAGTGGAAGGGTTTAATTATGGGAACAAAAAATGAAGCAACAGCGAAAACCTATGGTGGACTTAGCCAGAAAAATCTGATCGCATATGTTGTGGGACTTGGAATCATGTTGATATCCTGGTTTCTTCCGGCAGTTGATCCGATCACACCGATGGGAATGAAGGTAATTGGAACATTTTTAGGAGTGATTATATTATGGGCAACGGAAGTGACTTTATGGCCTAGCTTACTTGGACTTCTGGCGATTGCGTTGACCGGATATGCCGGGGAAGGATACGCAGGAATCAAAACTGCATTTTTGAATGCATATGGAAATGAGACAGTTATTTTGATCATTCTGGCAACTGTTTTATTTGGAGCAATGACAGAATCTGGAACAACGCAGTATATTTCCAGATGGATTCTTACGAGGAAGGTTATTAATAACAGACCATATATTTTTATGGCATTCGTATTTTTAGCAGGCTGGGCATTATGTGCACTTACCTCTGCAGTATCATCCTTTATTCTTTTATGGCCGATCTGCCTTCGTATTATGGCTGATATCGGAGTGACCAAAGAAGATAAAGTATGGCATTACTTCTTTGTAGGAATGTTTATCACCATGACATTGGGAATGTGCTTATTCCCATTTAAGGGAGCGGTGCTCGGTGTCATCGGAACGTATAATGAATTGTCCGCAGAAGGCGTCGCTTATCTTCCATATATGGCATTAAACTTTATTATGACACTTTTATGCATGATCGTATATCTGCTTATAGTAAAATTCATTGTCAGACCGGATGTCAGCAAACTGAAAGAGATTGATGCGGAGAGATTGCAGAAGGAACAGCCGCTTCCAAAAATGAATATTGAACAGAAGCTGTATTTACTGATGGTTCCGTTATATGTTCTTGCACTGATTCTTCCAAGCTTTATGTCAAAAGAAATCGCCCTGATCAAAATGTTATCCACAATTGGAACATTAGGTGTAACCGTCATCTTTATTGTATTCTTTTGTATCGCAAGATATCAGGGAAGAGCAATGCTTGATTTTAAAACAGTCGCAAACAAATATGTGAACTGGGGACTGTATTTTATGATTGCAACTGCAATTTATGCAGCAGGTGCTTTATCAAGCAATGATGTTGGGTTTAAACAGTTTATCATTCAGTTATTAAACCCAATCCTTGGAAACTGTCCGGAATTTGTGTTTGTATTCCTGGTTCTTTTCATGGCAATGTTACTGACATCTTTTGCCAATAATGCAGCTTCCGGTATTGTGCTTTTACCGATCGTCGTATCTTTCTGTGAACAGAAGGGAATGGATCCGACATCACTTGCAATGTGCGTGATCATGATCGTATTTATGGCAATGCTGACTCCGGCTGCTTCTCCGCATGCAAGTATGATGCATGGACGAAAAGATATTTTTGAAGCAAAATATATTTACAAAATCGGATTACCTATGAGCTTACTTGTATTAGTGCTTTATACATTTGTTGGTTATCCGCTTGCAAAAATTTTATTTTAATATCATTTAAGAGAATGAAAAGTTCGCATAGCGGGCTTTTCATTCAGATGAACAGGAGGAAGAAAAATGGGACAGACATCTGTATATCCAACAGGGACAACGCTATATGATCCGGAAAAATGCTGGAATGGTTATACAATTTACAATGGTACAGGTACAGTCGGTGCGATCATGGTAGACATGAATGGAAAAGTAGTGAGACACTGGAAAAACTTTATGGGCATGCCGAATAAGTTTTTCCCGAACGGACATATTTTAGGGCATCGTGAGAACCGAAATGGTAAATATGGTTTTCAGGATTGCGCCGAGCTGATCGAAGTAGACTGGGATGGAAATATTGTCTGGCAGTTTAACCATGGTGATTATATTGAGGATCCGGGATCAGAACCAAGATGGATGGCAAGATATCATCATGATTATCAGAGAGAAGGAAATCCGGTCGGTTATTATGTTCCGGGAATGGAACCACAGATAGACAAGGGACATACGATCATACTGGCACATAAGACATTGTACGATCATAAGATCAGCGATAAAAAACTTCAGGACGATTGCATTTTGAAAGTAGACTGGGAAGGAAATGTAGTATGGGAATGGAACTGCCATGAACATTTTGATGAGCTTGGTTTTACAGAACAGATGAAAAATGTACTTTTCCGTGATCCGACCATGACAGGAGCTGGGGCAGGTGACTGGATCCATCTGAATGCGATCGCATGGCTTGGACCGAATAAATGGTATGAAGCAGGGGATGACAGATTCCATCCAGAGAACATTATATGCAGTTCCCGCGAAGCAAATATTATTTTTATTATTGACGCAGCAAGCGGAAAGATTGTCTGGAGAATGGGACCGGATTATTCAGATCCGAAATATTCCCATATCGGATGGATCATCGGACAGCATCATGTACATATGATCCCGAAAGGTCTTCCGGGAGAAGGAAATATCCTCTTATTTGACAACGGTGGATGGGCAGGATACGGTTCACCTTCTGAAGAGTCAAAATATGGAACAAGAGCTGTGCGAAGAGATCATTCCAGGGTGCTTGAAATTAATCCGGTGACATTAGACCTGGAATGGCAATATACCAAAAGACCATTGGAAGCAGAAAATCCGATTCGTGCGCATCATTTTTACAGTGAACTGGTCAGCAGCGTACAGAGGCTTCCAAACGGAAATACCATGATCTGTGAGGGAAGTGACGGAAGATTTATGGAAGTAACGAAAGATCATGAGGTTGTCTGGGAATATGTCAATCCATATGGTAATCCGGGAGGATCCATGATTTACCGTGCATACCGTGTTCCTTATGAGTGGGTTCCGGTTCCAAAACCAACAGAAGTACCGGTGGAAGCAATTGATAATAACAGATTCCGGATGCCGGGTGCTGCACCATGGGATTTATCGCCGGTATTTGAAATAGGAGGATGTAAAGAGCGCGCAAAGGGTGTAAAAAGTACCCCATTAGCTCCATATCAGCAGGTCAATGCAGAGAAACTGCCACATGTGTTTGAAATTGAAGAAGAGAAAACTCCGGTTCTGACGCGGGAAAATAAGGCGCAGTTCCAGAAGGACTGCGAAGGTACGGTAGTAGCACTGTTTGGAGCAAGAAGATGTGAAAACTGCAAACAGTTTTATCCGGAATTTCTGAAGGCAGAAGAAAAAATGACGGAGAAATCCAAGGCGTCCTGGTGGTTTGTCAGAGTGGATGCTGAGGCAGAACTTGCAAAGGAATGTGAAGTGACGGCAACACCGACGGTTGTTGTATGGAAAGACGGCAGCATAAAAGAAAAATTAGCAGGTGTAAAAACCGCAGAAGAAGTAATGGAGTTTTTGAATAAGACTTGCGGCTAGAGATATCAGATGACGGAAAAGTGAGGTGGATTGAGATGAAAAAATGGAAATTCGGTGTGATCGGTTATGGTTTTATTGGAAGAAGACATGTAGATACTTTAAAGAGCTTCGAGGAAGCAGACTGCGTAGCAGTCTGCGATATCAATCCGCTGCGGAGGAAAGAAGTAAAGGAAAAATATCCGGATATGGATATATATGAGGATGCAGCGGAGATGCTGAAGCGGGAAGATATGGATGGAGTCATTATATCTGCGAATAATAACCAGCATAAAAAACTTGTACTCATGGCGGCAAAAGCAGGAAAACAGATTCTTGTTGAAAAACCGGCAGCGCTTTCCGTAGCAGAATTTGATGAAATGGTAGCTGCGGCAGAAGAAAATCACGTTACTTTGACAGTCCATCAGCAGAGAAGATTTGATAAAGATTATAGAAGCGTAAAAGAATGTTACGACAAAAAGCTGGTAGGAGATATTTATCTGATAAAGAGTGCTTTGTACGGCTATAATGGCAACATGCATGACTGGCATGTATACAAATCAGAGGGCGGTGGAATGCTCTATGATTGGGGTGTGCATCTGATCGATCAGATTCTTGACATGGTGGACAGCCGTTTGGTATCTGTTTATGCAGATGTCAGAAATGTGATCAACAAAGAGGTGGATGATTACTTTAAAATCTTACTCCGGTTTGAAAACAAAGTAACAGCAGAGATCGAACTTGGAACTTACTATTTGTCAGATCAGAAGGACTGGTTTGAACGTCACTGGTATGTAGGTGGTAATAAAGGAAGCATGTATGCTGATAAATTTGATCCAGTTGGAAAAATTGTGAAGACGACAAGGCTACTTGAAAATGTAAATGAGGATCAGGATAAATCAGCAAAATCCTATGGTCCAACCAGATCATTTGGTGTACCGGAAGAAGGTCTGATCGTGACAGAAGAGATCCCACATGTGGTATGTGAGCAGAGAGATTATTTTACAGAATATTTCAAAGCACTGGATGGAAAAAGAGATTTTCTGGTAAAACCGGAACAGGTGCGCCGCGTATTAAGAGTCATGGAACTGTGCAGGGAATCCGCGGAACAGATGAAAAGCATGGATTTTGAATAAATATTGACGGATTGTCTGCTTTTAAAAACTACGATATACTATAAAAAGAGGGATGGCTCATGGACGGGAAATAGCGTGAGCCATTCTGCTGTTATAAGGATATTTTTTGGAAGAGGATCATTACACAGGAGGTGTGTCGTGGAACGGAATTATTTGGAAGCAGATGAACTGGTTGGATTTGAATTTATAACAGAACCGCGTCTGGCATTACATACCCATGAAAATCAGGAAATGATTTTTGTAATCAGCGGTGAACTTGAAATGACAGTGGAAGAGGAAACATATCACCTGAAAGAGGGTGATCTTCTGGTTGTAAATGCAGGAAGAAAACACAGTTATATGTGCTCTGCGGATGCTGTGGCGGCAAGATTTCTGATCTCGAATAAGAAGTTAAGGGAATTATTCGGGAAAACAGAACTCCTGTTCTGGTGTAACTCGGCATCAGAACAGAATGATGCATATGATGAATTAAGACAGGTGATATCGAAAATTTTGAATCTGGTTATCCGTGATGAACAGAAGGAGCGGATCTACCTTTTCAGTATGTACTATCGGATGGTTTATATTCTGACGGAAAATTTTCTGGTTACACCTTTAAGACAGGCGGATGATAAAAGAAAAACAGATGACCGTATAGAAGACATTTTTGCTTACATCCGGATCCATTACCGGCAGAAAATAACACTGGAAGATCTGGCAGAATATCTGTATCTGTCACCGGCTTACGTTTCACGCTATATTAAAAATAAATGCGGGATCAGTTTTATCGAATTGTTAAATCATGTCCGGCTGACACACTCTATGGAAGGACTTCTGAATAAGGAAGACTCTGTTACGAAGATTGCTTTGGATAATGGATTTGCCAGTGTAGCCGCATATAATAAAGTTTTTAAAGATACTTACAAGATAACACCTGTGGAATTCCGGAAAAATATGCGGGAACGGCAGAGAAAAGACAATGCCAGAAAGCAGGAAGAAAAAAAGTTTATCAGACAGCGGGTAGAGTCTTTTCTGAAAAGGAATCCGGATGACGGACAGGCAGGTCAGGAGAATTTTAAGCTGGAAATACAGGCAGATATGCAGAAATCAATGGAGCAGAGATGGACAAAGTATTGCTGCAAAATGATCAATGCAGGAACCGCAAGCGATCTTTTAAATGCGGAATTTCAGAAACAAATCCTGGAATGCCGGCAGGATCTTGGATTTGAATATGTGCGTTTCTGGAATATTTATGCACCGGATCTTTACATTAATATACATGAAAAGAATGCAGAGGACATTAATTTCAGCAGAGTAAATATAATCACGGATTTTCTTGTGGAGAATCATTTGAAACCTTATATCGAACTTGAACAGAAACCAGTCCGTATTATGAGGACATCCAGTGTGGCAGTAAAAGAAGTTGAATTTGAGGATGATTTTATAAATGATCAGGAGAGAGCGGATTTTTTTGGGAATCTGGTCTGCAATTTCGTGAACCGCTATGGGGAAGAGGAAGTCGGAAAGTGGTATTTTGAATATTGGGAGAAAACGAATATTCGGTTTGATGAAGCTGGAAAATATGTTTTTTCAAAAATGGAAGAAATGCATCATAAAGTATTTTTTCAACGTTTCACGCGGATTGCATCTGCAATGAGGAGCTACTGTGCAGACATACGGATTGGAGGAGGAGGCTTCCCGGTTCGCATGTATGGGACAGAAGGATTTACAGAACTTTTATGTAGTTGGAAGAAGGAAAAGGAGCTGCCGGATTTTCTTACATTTTCTAGTTTCCCTTATATATTGGGAAGTGAAAATGGAAGGTTTTATGAAAAAAGAAATTCGAATATTGATTTTACTTTCCAAAATCTGAATATGATCTCGGAAGCAGTCAGCCGGGCAGAATTTCCAACGACGGAATGTCACATTACAGAATATGGGGTCACTCTTTCGGATCGGAATATGATCAATGACAGCTGCATAAAAGGAGCTTTTCTGGTTTACAATGCGATTTCCTGCCTAGGACGAGTTTCACTCATGGGACACTGGCATTTTACCGATGCCTATGCGGATTATCGTGATACCAGGGAAATTTTATTTGGCGGAAGCGGCATTCTGAGTAAAGACGGGATAAAAAAGCCTGCATTCTATGCCATGGAATTTATGAACCGGTTGTATACAGATATATTAGCGGTGTCGCAGAATTGTATTATAACCAAAAACGAACAGGGAAGTATCCGGATTTTATGCCATAATCTGAAAAGACTGAACTATCATTATTATTTTTCAGAGGAGGACAGCTTTCAGAAAATGGATACCTCTGACATTATCGAAAACAGAGAAAGACTGGCCGTCCATATACAGATTGAACATATCAAAGAAGGTGCATATCTTGTCAAACATAATCAGGTCAACCGGCAGTACGGCAGTGTGCTGGATAACTGGAAAGCACTGAATCAGGAACGGAATCTTACGATGAATGAGATGGATTATCTGAAGGCAACCAGCAGAGGGCACATGATGATCGACAGGGTTATGACCAGAAGGGGACAACTGAATCTGGACGTGGAGCTGAAAGAGAATGAGATCCAGTATATCGTGATAAACAGAATATTGAATTTGTGATCGAAAGGAGAAAAAAGATGTTATTAGGATTGGTAAGTGCGATTGCAGAGAGTATGAACTATGAAGAAATGATAGATTTTGTAGCAGAAAACGGACTGGAATGCGTTGAAGTTGCATGCTGGCCTTCAGGGAAAGCAGAAAGACGGTATGCAGGAGTCAGCCATATTGATGTGGACAGGGTACTGGCAGAGGACGCATATTGTGATCATATAAAAAAATATGCAGAAGACAGGAGGGTAAAGATTTCCGCATTGGCATACTATCCAAATACGATGGATGGAGATCTGGAAAAACGGAATGCAGCAGTTGAACATTTAAAACATGTGATCCTGGCATCTGCAAAACTTGGTGTGAATCTCGTGACGACCTTTATCGGAAGGGATCAGACAAAAACAGTGGAAGAAAATCTGGAACTGGTAAAAGAAGTCTGGCCACCGATCATAAAACTGGCAGAACAGGAACAGGTAAAAATTGCGATCGAAAACTGTCCGATGCTGTTTGGTAGGGATCAGTGGCCAGGCGGTCAGAATCTGATGACAACACCGGCAGTCTGGAGAAAAGTATTTGAGATCCTTCCAAGTGATTATCTTGGAATTAACTATGATCCATCCCATTTTGTATGGCAGATGATCGATTATATCAGACCAATTTATGAATTTAAGGATAAGATTTTTCATGTTCATTATAAGGATATTAAAT
>ERZ1026892.1200-NODE-1200-length-11312-cov-12.360309_pt1 | contig 11312 bp, 9 predicted proteins | sample MGYA00380176_ERZ1026892 | MGnify/ENA primary metagenome ERZ1026892 (study PRJEB33269, sample SAMEA4719812) | human gut metagenome | biome: human-associated habitat; feature: organic feature; material: feces | place: Cameroon | collected 2013-10 ... | reverse complement strand
ACGGCTCGGCTTCAGCAAAAATCGCCACCACCTTCTCGCGCACCTGCGGGTTATCACGCAGCAGTTTCAGGTTATCCAGGCAGTGCTGTCGATTAATGCCTAAGCGGTCTGCGTCTTCCGGGCGCAGGGTATTGGCCTGCGCCAGTACCGGGCACTTATTCAGATGCACCAGCTTAATCGGAATCGGCGAGGTGTCGCCGAGCTCGGCCTTCGGCGTATACAGACGCTCGCGCAGCGTATCGGCGTCCAGCTCGAGCAGCGGAGCGATGTCGCCCGCCAGATCGACCATGATCACCGCGTTACGGTTATCCGGATGCCAGGCTAGCGGCGCAATCCAACTGGTGTTTCCGCGCCAGGCGCCAAACATCCCGGAGACATGCACCAGCGGCTTCATCTGCGGGACGTCGATCAGCGTCATCAGCTTGTTTTTGCCCCGGTAGGCATACAGATAATCAAACAGCTTTGGCTGCTGGGTCTTCACCAGCTTCGCCATGGCGATGGTGGCGTAAACGTCGGCCATCGCATCATGGGCGTTACTGTGTTCAATACCGTTGGCCTTGGTGAGATGTTCCAGGCGGAAGCTCGGCAGACCGTCATCGTTTTCCGGCCAGTTAATGCCGTCCGGGCGCAGGGCATAGCAGGCGCGCATGACGTCAAGCAGGTCCCAGCGCGAATTGCGGTTTTGCCAGCTCCAGGCGTAAGGATCATAAAAGTTACGGTAGAAAATATTGCGCGTCACTTCATCATCAAAGCGGACGTTGTTGTAGCCCACCACGCAGGTTTCCGGCACCGTGAAAATATCGTGGATGCGTTTGGCAAATGCGGATTCATTCTCGCCTTTGGCGCGCGCTTCCTGCGGGGTAATGCCGGTAATCAAGACCGCTTCTGGCTGCGGCAGATAGTCGTCCGCCGGCTTACAGTAAAAAACCTCCGGCTCGCCGATGATGTTGAAGTCCTTATCGGTACGAATAGCGGCGAACTGCGCGGGTCTGTCGAGGGAAGGGCTGGTTCCGAACGTTTCATAGTCGTGAAACAGGAATCCCGGCGCGCTGGAGGTCTCTTGCATGGCGTTAACTGTGTCCGTGTATGGCATTGAATACCCATGGTAAACGATTTAGCCTGGCATCAGAAGCGCCAGAACCGTTTCTGGAATCCGACACGCAGGGGATTTTTTTGTGTGAAAATAGAGATATGTCATATTTTCTTGCAATTTAGCCCTGTCATGAGGCACAAACTTCCGTAAAAAGGACGGCGAATTTGTAAAAGTTGAGGATGTTCCGTTGAAAGCCCGTTTTCTTGTTGCCGTTTCTTTGCTCGCTTCGAGCGTTTCGTGTGCATTTGCCGACAATGTCGCAATGCCTGCTGTCACCCCGCCCACCATTAAAGCCGGTTCGTGGGTACTTATGGATTATACAACCGGGCAGATTTTAACCGCAGGTAATGAACATCAGCAGCGCAATCCGGCCAGTCTGACCAAGCTTATGACCGGCTATGTGGTGGATCGGGCGATCGACAGCCATCGAATTACGCCGGATGACATCGTCACCGTCGGGCGCGATGCCTGGGCGGCGGCTAACCCGGTGTTTAATGGTTCATCGCTTATGTTCCTGAAAGCGGGCGACCGCGTTTCGGTTCGCGATCTGAGCCGTGGCCTGATTGTTGATTCCGGCAATGACGCCTGCGTGGCGCTGGCGGACTACGTGGCCGGCGGCCAGCCGCAGTTCGTCAAAATGATGAATGACTACGTGCAGAAGCTGAATCTGCGAGACACGCACTTTGAAACCGTTCACGGCCTTGATGCGCCGGGCCAGCACAGCTCGGCTTACGATCTGGCAGTGCTGTCACGCGCGATTATTCACGGTGAGCCTGAGTTCTACCATATGTACAGCGAGAAGAGCCTGACGTGGAACGGTATTACCCAGCAGAACCGTAACGGCCTGCTGTGGGAAAAAACCATGCACATCGACGGGCTGAAAACCGGGCATACTTCCGGCGCAGGGTTTAACCTGATCGCGTCGTCGGTGGACGGTCAGCGCCGTCTGATTGCCGTCGTGATGGGGGCCGACAGCCCGAAAGGGCGTGAGGACCAGGCACGTACGCTGCTGCGCTGGGGCCAGCAAAACTTTGATACCGTGCAGGTTCTGCAAAACGGTAAAAAAGTCGGTACCGAGCGTATCTGGTATGGCGATAAAGAGAAGATTGCCCTCGGTACCGATCAGGATTTCTGGTTAGCGCTGCCGAAAGCCGAAGTGCCGAATATTAAAGCCAAATACGTGCTGGATAAAAAAGAGCTGGAAGCGCCGCTGGCCGCCCATCAGCGGGTGGGGGAAATTCAACTGCTCGACCGCGATAAAGTGGTGGCGCAGTGGCCGCTGGTGACGCTGGAGAGCGTTGGCAAAGGCGGGCTGTTCTCGCGCTTAAGCGATTACCTGCATCACAAAGCCTGATGTAAACTCTATTTTATCGATTAGCGCCCCTCTTTTCAGAGGCGTTTTTGCGCTCCCGGTGGTCGTTGCCTGGCGGAGCAGGTACAATTTGCCCTTTCGTTTTTTGTGGAGAGTGGGTGTGCGTCCGGATAAGTCACTCAGCCCGTTTGAAATACGCTTATATCGACACTATCGTACCGTGCACGGCGCACGCATTGCGCTGGCTTTTGTCCTGACGTTTCTTATCGTCCGCCTGCTTGGCATTCCTGACGGCTCCTGGCCGTTGATCACGCTGGTGGTGGTCATGGGGCCGATTTCGTTCTGGGGCAACGTGGTTCCGCGAGCCTTCCAGCGGATTGGCGGTACGGTACTTGGCTCCGCGCTGGGTCTGGTCGCCCTCAAGCTGGAACTTATCTCACTGCCGCTGATGATTATCTGGTGCGCGGCGGCGATGTTCCTCTGCGGCTGGCTGGCGCTGGGTAAGAAACCGTATCAGGCGCTGCTGATTGGCATCACGCTGGGGGTGGTGGTGGGGGCTCCGCCGGGCGATATGACCACCGCGCTGTGGCGAAGCGGCGACGTCATTTTCGGCTGTCTGCTGGCGATGCTATTTACCGGTATCTGGCCGCAGCGGGCGTTTATCCACTGGCGTATCCAGATGGCCACCTTCGTTACCCAGTTTAACCGCATCTATCAGGCGGGCCTGTCGCCGAACCTGATTGAGCGACCGAGGCTGGAAAAACACCTGCAAACGGTACTCAACGATGTGGTGAAAATGCGCGGTCTGATCACCCCGGCCAGCAAAGAGACGCACATTCACAAAGGCATCTTTGAGGCGATCCAGACCGTGAGCCGCAATCTGGTGTGTATGCTGGAGCTGCAAATTAACGCCCACTGGGCGACCCGCCCAAGCCATCTGCTGATGCTCAACGCCCAGACGCTGCGCGAAACCCAGACCATGACGCAGCAAACGCTGCTCTCCATCGCCCACGCGCTGTATGAAGGTAATCCGCGCCCCATTAAGGCCAACAGCGAGAAGCTCAACGACATTGTCGCCGAACTGCGCCAGCTGGTGAACGACTACAAGGGCGATAACCTTTCGGAAACGCCGATTCATGGCTACGTTTGGCTGAGCATGGAACTGGCGCGTCAACTGGAGCTACTCTCCAGCCTGATGTGCCGAGCATTGCGTAAATAAAAGGCAGATGCGCAGGGTTTTGCGTCTGGTTGTTTCGATTCAGCTGGATTTAGGGTTATGATGAACCCAAAGCAAAAATGATTGTTTGCCGCAACGGTGATACGCGAAGTCATACTGGTTGAAGGGGATATCAGTAATGTGTACCTTATCGTGTAGCCGTTGTTTTAACGAATCCGACTCTCAACTATCAGGGGTATAAAAATGGAAACCACGAAACCTTCGTTTCAGGACGTACTGGAGTTTGTACGTTTGTTCCGTCGTAAGAACAAACTGCAGCGCGAAATCCAGGACGTTGAGAAAAAGATCCGTGACAACCAGAAGCGTGTCCTGCTGCTGGACAACCTCAGCGACTACATCAAACCGGGCATGAGCGTTGAAGCTATTCAGGGCATTATTGCCAGCATGAAAGGCGACTATGAAGATCGCGTTGATGACTACATCATCAAAAATGCTGAACTGTCTAAAGAACGCCGCGACATCTCTAAGAAACTCAAAGTGATGGGCGAGCAGAAAGGCGAGTAACCGTCATTCTCGGGTGGCGGCGCTGCCGTCACCTGGTCAATTCCGTTTTTCCTTTCTTCCTACCGCCACAACCTCAGTGACATCGCGAGCAATGCGGAGTATAAAGCTCTGTGTTTGATATATTAGCCACAGTGATGTGGGAACATATTGATATCAAAGGATCTCGCTAACCATGCAGCAACATCAGGAAGCGCAATCATGATGCTGGTGACCGGCGGCGCACGCAGCGGCAAGAGCCGCCACGCTGAATCGTTACTCAGCCAGTATCCTCAGGTTTGCTATATCGCCACCTCGCAGATTTTCGACGCCGAGATGGCCGAGCGTATTCAACATCATCGGGATAGTCGCCCCGCGCACTGGCGCACCGAAGAACGCTGGCAACATCTTGCCGACATCATTACCCCCCACAACGATCCCAACGAAGCCATCTTACTGGAATGCATCACAACGCTGGTGACCAACATTCTCTTTGCCTCGGGCAACCCGGACGAGATTGAGCGATGGGACTTCGACGCGCTGGAACACGAAGTTAACGCCGAAATCGACGCGCTGATAGCGGCTTGTCGAGCCTGCCCGTCGCCGGTGGTGCTGGTCACCAATGAAGTGGGGATGGGCATCGTGCCCGAGAATCGTCTGGCCCGGCATTTCCGCGATATCGCCGGGCGCGTGAACCAAAAGCTGGCGCAGGCGGCGGATGACGTCTGGCTGGTGATATCAGGGATTGGAGTCAAAATAAAATGAGCCGACTGTTTTTCGCCACACTTTCGTTTATGAGCCGTCTGCCGGTGCCGCAGCGCTGGTCACAGGGGCTGGATCTGGACCGCTATGTCAGCGGCGTCATTACGTTTCCGATTATTGGGCTGCTGCTTGGCGCGCTGAGTGGGCTGGTGTTTATCATCGTCCAGGCGTGGTGTGGTATCCCACTGGCTGCGTTCTTCGCCGTACTGGCGCTGGCGCTGCTGACCGGCGGCTTCCATCTGGATGGGCTGGCGGATACCTGCGACGGTATTTTCTCCGCACGCCGACGTGAAAAGATGCTGGAAATTATGCGCGACAGCCGTCTCGGTACGCACGGCGGCCTGGCGCTGATTTTTGTGCTGCTGGCGAAAGTGCTGGCCCTCAGCGAACTGGCGCTGCGTGACACGCCGATGCTGGCCGCCATTGCCGGTGCCTGTATTGCCGGGCGTGCCGCGTCGGTGTTGATGATGTACCGCCACCGCTATGCGCGGGAAGAGGGGTTGGGTAACCTGTTTATCGGTAAAATCAGCTTCCGTCAGACCTGGGTTACGTTGGTCATCGGCGGCGCGCTGGTCACCGCCATGCTGGGTATGCATGGCCTGCGTGCGTTGCTGGTGGCGTTTATTGGCGTCTTTATTTTAGGCCTGTTGCTGAAACGCACGCTCGGCGGACAAACCGGCGACACGCTGGGGGCGGCAATTGAGCTAGGCGAAGTGATTTTCTTGCTGGCGCTACTGTAAGCCAGCGTTTAACGGGGTAAATAATAAATCATGCAAACACTGGCTTCATTATTAGCGGCGATTCCTGACGTCGATAACGCCGCGATGGCGCAAGCACAGCAACATATTGATGGGCTGCTGAAACCCACCGGCAGTCTTGGAAGGCTGGAATCTTTGGCGGTACAACTGGCCGGTATGCCGGGGCTGCACGGCACGCCACAGGTGGCGAAGAAAGCCATCCTCGTGATGTGCGCTGACCACGGCGTCTGGCATGAAGGGGTTGCGGTCTCTCCTCAGATTGTCACGGCAATTCAGGCGGCAAATATGACTCGCCACAACACCGGCGTCTGCGTGATGGCTGCACAGGTCGGTGCCGACGTACACGTGATGGATGTCGGCATTGATGCCGATCCGATTCCCGGCCTTATTGATATGAAGGTCGCGCGCAGCAGCGGCAATATTGCGCAGGGTCCGGCGATGAGTGCCGAGCAGGCGCAGTCGGTACTGATGTCGACCATCAATTATACGCGCCAATTGGCAGAGCAGGGCGTGACGCTGTTTGGCGTGGGCGAGTTGGGCATGGCGAATACTACCCCGGCAGCGGCGATGTTGAGCGTGCTCACCGACAGCGAGCCGGAAGCGGTGGTTGGCGTAGGCGCAAACCTGCCGCAGACACAGCTGGGGCATAAAGTTGAGGTCGTTCGCCGCGCTATCGCTGTGAATCAGCCGAACGCCGACGATGGTCTTGACGTGCTGATGAAAGTGGGCGGCTATGACCTGCTGGGAATGACCGGCGTGATGCTCGGCGCCGCGTCCTGTGGCCTGCCGGTGGTGCTGGATGGTTTCTTGTCCTACGCGTCGGCGCTGGCCGCCTGTCGGATTGCGCCTGGCGTGAAGCCGTATCTGATCCCTTCGCACTTCTCCGCCGAGAAGGGCGCGCGCATCGCGCTCGCGCACCTGGAGCTTGAGCCGTATCTGCACATGGAGATGCGTCTTGGTGAAGGCAGCGGCGCGGCGATGGCGATGCATATCGTGGAATCGGCTTGCGCCATGTACAACCGCATGGGCACGTTGGCGGGCAGCAATATCGTCCTGCCGGTATAAGGTTCTTACTTCGCTATCATTTGGCGAAGTAACCATTCCCGCAGCGTCACAATATCCCGGCGCTGCGCGGTTTCTTCGGTCGCCACCAGATAGTAGTTTGCGCCGGGCAACGTCATGTTGAACGGCGCCGTCAGCACGCCACGTTGTAACAAATCTCTCGCCAGCAACTCACTGGCAATCACCACCCCTTGGCCCGCGACTGCCGCCTGTAGCGCATGCGTCTCATCGCTGAAGGTCAATCCAGCATGGATATTTAAGCCCGCAGGTCCGTAGCGCTGTTGCCAGTGTTCCCAACTGGGTTCATCGGCGGGGACGCGGCGGTTTTCGACGTGGAACAGCGTGACTGACTGTAAATCCTCCGGCTGGCGTATGTTCAGTGCCGGGCTGGCGACGACGATAAAGCGATCGGTATACAGCAGCGTGCAGTGCAGCGCCGCTTCCGGCGTCTCGCGGTAGCGAATTGCCACGTCTACGGTACGCTGGCTGAGATCGACGCGCTCGACGCTGGTGTGCAGACGCAGGTCTATGGCCGGGAATTCCGTTTTAAAGTCCGCCAACCTCGGCACCAGCCAGTGGGTTAAAAAATTGGACGTGGTGGTGACCGTCAGCGAGGGCGGCTGCTGAGCGCGAAGTACCTGTGTTGTGGCCTCTTCGAGTGCGGCAAAGGCGCGCTGAGTGCCTGCATAAAGCACTCGGCCACTTTCCGTCAGACTCATGCCCTGTGCGCTGCGCTCGCAGACCCGGCACCCAAGCACTGACTCCAGAAGTTTGATTTGATGGCTGACTGCCGTGGCGCTCACACCCAGCGTGTCGGCGGCCCGTTTAAAGCTCTGGCTTTCGGCGACTGCGTGGAACGCCCGCAGCGCGCCAAGCGGCGGGAGGCGTATTTTTTTCATGCCTGAGTTTTTCTCATCTATAGCTGAAAACTATGCGTTTGTTTAAGCCATTATACAGGACGTAGGCTACCCGGCATGTAAAGCGAGAAGTGAATTATTCTCATGATGATGTCGGGAGTCGAAAATGAGTACAGAGATACATAACGCTACGTTGCCGAGCGAAGCGGGTGCGCTACGCGCCATTGCGCTAGGTTCCGGGACCGCTGCGGGTGGCTTGTTGCTGAAAATGGCGACAATGGTTGGAGTGGGGAGCAGCATGATCTTGTTGGCCGCATTGGCTGTGAGCATCGGTCTGGGGGTCATGTTGGCACGTCAGCGGGGGATAGCGCGTCACGGCTTTCTACTGGCCGCCGCGGGCTGGTTGCTGGTGCTGCTGACAATTCTGAACGGTCATATAGGAAACGTGCTGTTACCCGGTATTCTCATCGGCGGTGTGGGGCTGGGGCTCGCTCACGGTCGGTACGTTGTTGAGAAACGAACGGGCACGACGATAAGTTGCGTTGTGGCGTTGACGACCGTTTTACTGATTCAGGCTTGTGCAGCACCGGGATTGATGGGGTACGTCTTTGCTTTTGCGCTACCCATCGATCTCGCCTTACTGGGGGCACTACTGGTCCGGATTGCGGAACAGGAAAGTCGTTAAAAGTAAAAATCCCGCTTAAGTTTCCTTAAGCGGGATTTTAAAATGTGGCTCCTCTGACTGGACTCGAACCAGTGACATACGGATTAACAGTCCGCCGTTCTACCGACTGAACTACAGAGGAATCGTTGTGGAGTCGTATCTTAGCGGCGAAAAAACTTTTGTCAAACCCCAATTACCGCTTTGTGGTGCAGTTGCCTATTCCATCAACAATTTGTCGCCATTCCAGACAAAAATTAAGGAAAAATGTTTTGCAGGATCGGTGATTCTCCCTCATCATTTGAAATGGAGTTTCAACTTTCAGATCTAAGGTCCATTTTGAACGTCACCGCCGTGCTTCGCCAGGCCGTCTCGCGTACGCCCTGGTATCAAAAACGCAAAAGTTATCGAGTTCTCTTCTGGCGTGAAATCACCCCTCTTGCTGTACCCATTTTTCTGGAAAATACCTGCGTTTTGCTGATGGGGGTACTGAGTACCTTCCTCGTGAGCTGGCTGGGAAAAGAGGCGATGGCGGGCGTAGGTCTGGCCGATAGCTTCAACATGGTGATTATGGCGTTCTTCGCCGCGATTGACCTTGGGACAACGGTGGTGGTGGCGTTTAGTCTCGGCAAGCGGGACCGACGCAAGGCGCGTGCGGCGGCGCGACAGTCGCTGGTGATCATGACCCTCTTCGCGGCGATACTGGCGGCGGTCATTCACTATTTTGGTGCCGGAATTATTAATATCGTTGCCGGTGATGCGACGCCCGAAGTCAAGGCGCTGGCGCTGACCTACCTCGAGCTGACCGTTCTGAGCTACCCGGCCGCCGCGATTGCGCTGATTGGCAGCGGTGCACTGCGTGGTGCCGGGAATACGAAGATCCCGCTGATGATTAACGGCGGGATGAATATTCTTAACATTCTGATTAGCAGCGTGCTGATTTACGGCGCTTTCGGCTGGGGCGGTCTTGGTTTTGCCGGGGCGGGGCTCGGGCTGACCATTTCACGCTATATCGGCGCGGTGATGATCATCATTGTGCTGATGGTTGGCTTCAATCCGGCTCTGCGCATTCCGCTTAAAAGCTACTTCAAACCACTGAATTTCGCGATTATCTGGGAAGTGATGGGGATTGGGATCCCGGCTAGCGTTGAATCGGTGCTGTTTAACGGTGGCAAACTGCTAACCCAGATGTTTGTTGCCGGTATGGGGACTGATGTCATTGCCGGTAATTTTATTGCCTTTTCGGTGGCGGCGCTAATCAACCTGCCGGGTAATGCCCTGGGATCGGCATCGACTATTATCACCGGTAAACGGCTTGGTACCGGTCAGCTCGCGCAGGCGGAACGTCAGCTGCGTCACGTCTTCTGGATGTCGACTATTGTCCTTACCGTGATTGCGTGGGGGACGGCACCGTTTGCCGGGCTGTTTGCGTCGTTCTACACCCATGAAGAGGATGTCAAAGAGGTGGTGAAAATCCTGCTGTGGATGAACGCTGCCTTTATGCCGATTTGGGCGGCTTCCTGGGTGCTGCCTGCGGGCTTTAAAGGGGCACGCGACGTGCGCTTCGCCATGTGGGTCTCCATGCTGAGCATGTGGGGCTGCCGAGTGGTCGTGGGTTACGTGCTGGGTATCTTGCTCGGTTGGGGTGTCGTTGGCGTCTGGATGGGGATGTTCCTCGATTGGGCGGCACGTGCCACGCTGTTTTATCGTCGTCTGGTTACCGGGCGTTGGGCGTGGAAATATGCGCCAGCGAAAAAAGAAGACGCCGCCTGAGGGTGGGTTGCGGGTAAAATCGGCAATAAACGTCAGTTTTCAGCCTGATTGCAGATTTAATCAGCAAACGATTTATTTTCTGCAAATCAGGCTTTGACAACCACGGGGTACCCCGATAATATGCGCCTCGTTCACACGATTCCTCTGTAGTTCAGTCGGTAGAACGGCGGACTGTTAATCCGTATGTCACTGGTTCGAGTCCAGTCAGAGGAGCCAAATTTAGAAAAGCCTGCTTTCGAGCAGGCTTTTTGCTTTTCTGCGTTCAGCCACTTCCTCGACATCGCCATGGCGAGCCGAGGAAAGGGGTTAACGGAACGGCGGTTCGTTGAAGGTGCGTAACTTACGTGAGTGCAGGCGATCGCCTTCAGCACGCAGCAGGTCGATGGCGCGAATGCCAATCTGCAGGTGCTCTGAAATCGCCCCTTCATAGAAGCGGTTAGCCTGACCGGGCAGTTTTATCTCTCCGTGCAGCGGCTTGTCCGACACGCACAGCAGCGTGCCGTAGGGGACGCGGAAACGGTAGCCCTGCGCGGCGATCGTCGCGCTTTCCATATCAATGGCTACCGCCCGGCTAAGGTTAAAGCGCAGTGCGGATGCCGAATAACGCAATTCCCAGTTGCGGTCGTCGGTCGTCACTACCGTGCCGGTACGTAATCGCTGTTTGACTTCCTCTCCCGGCATGCCGCTAACCTGCTTGGTGGCATCGTACAGGGCTCGCTGTACCTCGGCGATACTCGGGATCGGAATATCCGGCGGCAGCACGGCGTTGAGTACGTGGTCGTCGCGCAGGTAGGCATGCGCCAGCACGTAGTCGCCAATCGACTGACTCTCGCGCAGGCCGCCGCAGTGACCAATCATCAGCCACACGTCCGGACGCAATACCGCCAGGTGGTCGCAGATATTTTTGGCGTTGGATGGGCCGACACCAATATTAATCAACGTAATTCCCTGACCGTCTTTAGTGAGCAAATGCCAGGCCGGCATCTGGTGCTTTTTCCACGCCAGATCGGAAATCGCTTCCTCCGGCGCTTCGGTATCGGCGGTGATCCAGATTCCGCCCGCGCAGGAAAGCGATACATATGGGCTGTCAGGATCGAGGATCTGACTGCAACCCCAGCGCACGAATTCATCAACGTAGCGGGTGTAGTTGGTGAACAGCACGAACGGCTGGAAGTGCTCGACCGGTGTGCCGGTGTAGTGACGCAGGCGCGCCAGCGAGAAGTCGACGCGGCGGGCATCAAAATGCGACAGCGGATAGAACTCAGTGGCATGGGTTAAGCCATCGGCCGTTTCATCGCCAATCTGCGACAGCTCGGT
>ERZ1026892.1199-NODE-1199-length-11315-cov-7.190853_pt1 | contig 11315 bp, 10 predicted proteins | sample MGYA00380176_ERZ1026892 | MGnify/ENA primary metagenome ERZ1026892 (study PRJEB33269, sample SAMEA4719812) | human gut metagenome | biome: human-associated habitat; feature: organic feature; material: feces | place: Cameroon | collected 2013-10 ... | reverse complement strand
GGGCTTGTTAGGGACTTGCACCCATTAGAATAAGCTCATGCCGAGCATACTAAAAGGCAGGAGCAAGTTAGCTAACTTGCTCCTGTTAATGGATAGTATTGGACGACAGAGCACAGCATGGAAGGGTTCACTTGTCGCAGCCCTCGAAAAGGCAGAGAGTGAACGTAGTCAGAGCTAGGGAGGTACGCCAAACTAGGAGAACAGTCTTCCGAAATAAATGGGCCACAACCATCATTTATGGTAAAGAATAAGATATGTGGCGTCAACCCAGAACTCGGCTGATAACGCTTGGAACTTGAATCTGAGCGACGGCAACGTGAACAACAACTATAAGTTCAATCAGAACAGGGTTCGTCCGGTTTCAGCACTAATAAAGAAGACGTATTCCGAAAGGTTATAAAAAGAAAAAGGTAAAATGGTAGATTTTGAAACGATGCTAGAAGCATATCTAGACTGCCGCAAGAGAAAGCGGAGCACAGTCGGCGCTACGGAGTTCGAGCTGAATTATGTTCGCAACTTGGTCGAACTAACAAATGAAGTTAACTCACGTCAATATAGAATCGGAAAGTCTATCTGCTTTGTCGTCCGCTATCCTCGCTACAGAGAAGTATTTGCAGGTCAGTTCAGAGACAGAATCATACATCACTACATCGCATTGAGGCTAGAGCCGCTTTTTGAGCAGGTTTTCTGCGACAGGACGTACAACTGCCGAAAAGGTAAGGGCCAGCTTGCCGGTGTTACCCAACTTGCAGAAGATATCCGTGAAGAGAGCGAGAATTACACCAAGGATGCCTACGTCATGAAGCTGGATTTGCAGGGATTCTTTATGAGTATCATCAAGTCGAAGTTAGCAAAGATGATAGATGACTTTATTGTTGAACGATACGAGGGCGATGATAAAGAAGACCTTAGATGGCTATGTAATCTCGTTGCTATGCACCGACCCGAACTTAACTGCGAACGGAGGAGTCCGCTTTGGATGTGGAATTTCATTCCGAAGGAGAAATCTTTGTTTGCTAACGGAGATGATAGAGGAATCGCCATCGGCAACCTATTTGCTCAGTTGTTTGCTAACTTTTTGCTGAATACCATTGACTGGAAGATTGATGCGGTATGCGTAAGGCATGACAGATATGTGGATGATATATCTTTCGTAAGCAAGGACAAGGCGAAGCTGCTGGCCATCATCCCAATGTTGAGAGAAGAGCTTAGTAAGCTCGGATTGAGACTTAACGAGAAGAAAACGTACATTCAGCATTACTCCAAGGGCATTAAGTTTACCGGAGCAATCGTTAAGCCTGGCAGAATCTATGTAGCCAACCATACGGTCAATAGTTTTGCGATGGCGGTAGGAAGGCTAGGTAAAGCTGTCGAATCAGGCATGACAGATGATATCAGGAAGGAAATCGCATCAGTCAACTCCTATCTGGGTATCATGACGCATTATAACGAATACGCAACAAAGAGGAGAATCATGGAGAAGCCACCGCCGAAGTTCTACGAATACTGTTATATAGAAGGTCACTTCGAGGTAGTGAAACTGAAATACAAATACACGGAAAAGGCGATATACATGAATATCGCCAAAAGCATAATGAATAAGAGAAATGAAGAGAAGAATACTGAAGAAACTTCCTACAGAGAAGGAGATAAGCTCGCTTCTTGACAAGGGAGCGGAAATAGAAATCTATATGAAAAACGGAAGAATCAACATGGAAATAGGAGAGTCGCCATAGCGCCAAGAAAACCCAGCGTTATGGCTTTTTTGTCAACGCACCTTAAAAACTACTCAGACGAGCACCCTCCAGCGAAAACACCTCATTACCCATCGGCAAACCATATACCTTATTTCCCACAAAACGGCAACCCTTCGTCGTAGTGATCATCTTCTCGAAATCAGCCCTTGTTACCAGTGCAGCTTGGCTGATAGCATCCACTCCGGAAATCTCCCTTGTGTAATAGAAGATAACCCCTATCACCTCGCCCTTCTCTATCCGCTTATACAACTCATAAGCTTCAGTGCCCTCATTTGGCTTTCATACATGCTTGGCATCAACAAGCCCCACGGCAACATCGCCCTTCGTTCCGTTTTTATTCACGACTACACCCCTATAAGTATCGAATCTCTTTATATCCATAATCTCAGTATTTTAAATATGCCGCAAAGATACGAAAATAATTTGGTAACACCATGCCTTTCTATCGTATTTTTATAGGTAGTAATTTAATTATATCTTTGCGCAAGAATATAAAAAGAATACAATTATGCAGAAGAATACAAAAGAATGGATTCAGTACGGGTCAGCGGTGGTATCACTCCTCCTCGCTATCATACTGGTTTATATCAGTTACTTCACGTCGCAATCTCGTGACGTGACAGATAATGTACTCTGGTATTTTGCCCAGACACTTATGTATGCGGGCTCCATCTTCGGAGTTGGCATCGCTATCGATGCGAAATTCGCCGACTTAAAAGACAAATTTTTAAATCACAATAAAAATGAGACAGATTAAACGTATTTTCGTTCACTGCACAGCAGGTTCACAGCAGCAGACCATCGATGACCTCAAGGCTGAGTTTCGCCGTAAGGGATGGAGCAATCCCGGTTATCACTATGTAGTCACACCCAATGGAGGTACTCATCAGCTTCTCGCTATCGAAGAGGTAAGCAATGGAGTGCAAGGCTACAATTCGACCGCCATCAATGTGGCTTATATGGGTGGCATTGATAAAGACGGTAAACCTGTGGATAACCGCACACCAGAGCAGAAGGACGCTCTCACTCTCCTACTCCACAAGCTCAAGCAGATGTTCCCTGAGGCAAAGATTATGGGACATCGCGATATTTGGGGCACGGATAAGTCGAAATGGAAGAAGATGTGCCCTTGTTTTAACGCCATCAAGGAATATAAAGATATCGCATCATGATGAAGAATCCAAAAACTACCATACAAATCCTGGCAGCCATGCTCATTGTGACCATGGTTGCCTTCATACGTTCTGCATACCAGAACGGGAAATTGCAGGCAGATCTCAACAGACAGGCAGAAAACGTGGGGAGTCTTACCTATGATATTCAATACGGGAACCTGGATGATTCTCTTTCCGTGGCCAAGAACACAGCCCTTCAGGCGAAATGCGACGAACTGAAGCAGTTGCATCTGGCAGATACCAAACTGATCAGGGAACTCAAGGTGAAGCTCAAGGACGTGAAATCTATCCATACCGCATCGTCCTCTACGGCGGATACAGTAAGAATAGAACCCGTACCCAATACAGCAGATTCCGTCTTTTCGTATCAGGATAAATGGCTATCCCTACATATCGACATCCCTGCCAGGTTGTGCCAATATATCTCAAGAGATAGTCTCACCACTATCGTGAGCAGAACCTACAAGCATAAGTTCCTGTGGTGGCGCTGGGGGACGAAAGGCTACCAGGTTCAAATCGTCAGCTTCAACCCGCATTCCAGGATAAACTATTCGAGATACGTGGAAGTAGTTAAATAATAGGGGGTAAAGCAAAGATTTAACATTAAAAACTTGCATATTTCAAAGATTATTATTATATTTGCAACAAAGATAATAATAAACTTTAGAATTATGGTAGGCATATTGATATTCTCAGCCATTGCAGCTTTCATCACTCTAGGTGTTGGCCATACTCTTGATAAGATGGGTAAGCATGTTTCCTCTTACCCTCACAAAAGTATGGAAGATGCGCCAAAGCTCACTATAGAGGATATGTATAGCCCTAACAATAACTTGTCTTTATTCTTCAAGGACGGCAATTCATATTCTGTATTGGTATCAAATCATAGTATTGATAAGGAAGAATTTGTGTTTGCCGATAATACAACAAACTTAAGGAATAAAGTCGCAAGAGTTCTCCGGAATTATGCAGCACTTGAAAAAGCCCAAATAGAGACATCGTAACACTTTTATATATACACAGCCATCGAATACAGGTGCATTCGATGGCTTTTTTATGGTATTTTTATAGCTTTTCAGCTATTCTTATCTTTGCAGAAAACTATAATAAATATCATTTATGGCAAACAATACACAAACATTCATAGGTCGTGTTTTGCTTGATGACAAACAAGCAAAACAGACTATCGCATTGCTCGAAAAGCAGCTCGAACAAGTTAAGCAAAAAAAGACTGATGCATTCAAAAAAGGAGATGACACCAAGGCTTTCGATAAAGAGATAAATCGAATAAATGCTTCACTCAAGACATTGCGAACCAACCAAGAGCAGGTGAATAAAACATTCAACAATCTTTCTTCTGCCTCATACAAAGAATTGTCTGTTGTAATGAAAACAGTACAAAAGCAGCTACGCTCAGGAGCTGTCGAGCGTAATTCTGAGGAATGGAAAAAGCTTCAGCAAAAGCTCAAAGCGGTTAAGCGAGAGATGAATGCCATCAATAGCGAGTCAAAAGAAACAACTAGCCTTTGGTCTCGTTTCGTCAATGTGCTCAACACCAACTGGGGTGCAGTCTCGCAGATTATAGCTGCTTATGCTGGTCTATCTATGACCTTGCGCAAGTGCGCCCAAGCCTACGCCGACATGGAGGAGTCGATGGCCAACGTGCGCAAATATACCGGTCAAACCGACGAGCAGGTCCACCAGATGAACGAAGACTTCAAACGCATGGACACCCGTACGGCGCGTGAACAGCTCAATGAACTGGCAGGTTCTGCCGGTAGATTGGGCATCACGAGCAAAGATATGATTGAAGAGTTCGTCGATGGAGCCGATAAGATTAACGTTGCGCTCGGAGATGATCTAGGAAAAGGCGCAGTCGATAAAATTGGCAAACTTGCCCAAATGTTTGGCGAGGATAAGACCAAGGGACTCCGTGGTGCCATGCTCGCCACAGGTTCTGCCGTCAACGAACTCGCCCAGAATTCGTCAGCCAATGCCGGATATATAGTCGATTTCACCGCCGATCTTTCCGGTGTAGGCATCCAGGCAGGCATGACTCAAGCTCAACTGATGGGTCTCGCTTCTGCACTCGATCAGAATATGCAGGAAGAGGCTACCTCTGCTACAGTGTTCTCTCAGCTCATAACCAAGATGTATCAGGAACCGGCTAAATTCGCAAAGATTGCCGGTGTAGAAGTCACGAAGTTCTCAAACTTGATGAAGACCAATGCAAATGAGGGATTGATGACATTCCTCTCTGCCATGAAGTCTAGAGGTGGGTTTGCAGAAATGGCTCCTATGTTTGAAGAGATGCAGCTGAATGGAACTCGTGCCGTCGGAGTACTCTCTGCCGTAGCTTCACACCTGGACCAGGTAAGAACCGCCCAGGAGCTCGCTACCCAGTCATACGCTTCAGGCACAAGTGTCATCAACGAGTTCAATGTCCAGAACAATACGGTGCAGGCCCAGCTTGATAAGGCAAAGAAACGTTTTGAAGACCTCACTGTAGAACTGGGTGAACAGCTCATTCCAGTTACCAGATATGCCATCTCTACCCTGAGCATAGGCATACATGTGTTATCAACATTGATAACTTTTACGGTCACCCACGTCAAACAGCTCACAATAATAGGTTCCGCCATCGCTATCTGCACGGCTCTTTGGTATAAGGAAACCATCGCCATCAAGCTGAGAACAGCAGCCGCTACAGCAAACGCAGCTGTGGATAAGGCTTATATCGCCACTACAACTCTTTTGCGCACAGCCATGGTTGCCCTACAAGCTACCTGGGCACTCCTGACAAAGGGTGTGCAGGGTTATATTGTAGTAATGAGGGCAGCACGCTTGGCAAGTCTCACCAATCCATGGGCTGCACTTGCTACCGTTCTCACAGTGGTAGGCGTTGCCGTCTATGGTACCGTGAAGGCATTTGCCTCGTATAATGAAACGCTTCGGAATAATACCCAGGAAGCCAAGAATAACAGGGCAGTTGCAGAACAGCAGGCCAGCCTGGCGAAAAAGGTTTCAGATGCAACCATCGATGAGAGAAACAAGATTGATATGCTCAACAAAATCATCCACTCCAATGCATATACCGTGGATGAGCGAAGAAGCGCCATCGCCAACCTGCAAAAGATTATCCCTAATTATCATGCTAGCATATCCAACGAAGGCAAGCTGTATAATGATAATATAGAGGTAATAACACAGTATATCAACAAACTCAACGATGCGGCAATGGCAGAAGCCATCTATGAGAAAAAGGCGGAAATTAACAAAAAGAGATTGGAACTGAAGACGAGAGAAACCAGAATCAAGGGTTCGCTCAAAGCTGTACGGGCAGAACGTGATGCTCATCCAGAAAGATATACATCGGAAAAGATCTTCCGCCCTTCTTTTGGTCCAGGTTCTGAAAGCTCATATTTCACCAAAGATAGCGAGGCTCTTAAAACAAACAAGAAACAGGAGGAGATCCACAAGAAGAGACTCGAGATTGTTCAAAGCGAAAAAAAGACCCTGGATGCCCAAGAAGCTGCACTCGATCTGACGATTAAGAGCAATAAGCAGATAAGAAAGGCCTTGACTACTGTCATAAAGAAGAATACCAAGATAGACAGCGGAAATGGTACAACGCCATCTGCAGGAACTTCTACCGGTCATTACACAACAGAAAAGGAACGTAAAGCTGCAGAAAAGGAGCGGAAGAAGCGTGAAGCTGCAGAACGCAAAGCAGAAATAAAGCGCAAGGCAGACCTCAAAAAAGAGCTGGACGATGCCAAGAAAAGCACCGAGGCACAGCTACTGGAAGCTACTACCCTCTACTCTACCGGTCAGATTCGCCTGGCGGAATACAACGACCGCATGGCGAAGATTAAAGAGCAGGGACTTCAGCAGCGCATGGACATCCTCCGCAAATACGGCGAAGCTGAGAGTGAGGAGTACAATCGTCTGAATGCCCAGAAAGAAAAGATTTCTGCTGATTATGAGCGCAAGCAGACGCAAGACCTTCAGGAACTGGAGTATGACCGGCAAGTGGCAGAACAGGCCATCACTGCCGAATATTACAATAAAGACTCTGATCTCTACCATAACGAGAGTGCAATCAATGAAGCCCTCTTCCAGCTCGACCAGACGTTCCTCAAGGAGAAGCAGGCACTCTACCTGAAGACATCTGATGAGTACTGGCAGATAGCCAGAGAGATTGAACGCAGCGAGCAGCAGCACCAGTATGACCGCCAAAAGCAATACGATGACACGCTGATGCAGCTCAAGCAGGAGTATCTCACCCTCGGCAACGAACAGCAGATGCAGCTGGAGCTTGCAGGACTGGATGAGGTTCACAAGGCTGGTCTCGTAAGCGAAGAGGAATATCAGCGCATGAAGATGGGCATCGCCAACAAGTATGCATCATACAAGCCGGACGCTAAAGACCAGGCAAAAGACGATGCAAACACCGCTCTCGATACCGCCAAGAAGATGACCAGACAGAGTGAAGACCGTAGCGGTTCGCTCGGATCTGACAATCTCGCCACCATTGCCGGAGGCGCCATTGCTGCCATCCAGCAGCAGAAGATGGTTAATGATAATCTCCAAAAGCTTCGAGAAGAGGATAAGATCAGCGAACAGGCATACCAGGATGCCAAGAAACAGATGAATCAAGAGACCTATCAGGATATTGCAGCCATTGCTGGTGCAGCCTTCAGCAGCATCAGCAGCATGATGGGCGCAGCTTCAGCCTACTCGCAGGCATGCTCCGACCTGGAGGTAGCCAAGATCCAGGCGAACTATGATAAGCAGATTTCCGCTGCCGGCAATAATTCTGCCAAGAAGAAGCGTCTGGAGGCGAAACGGGACAAGGAGATTTCTGCGGCAAAGACCAAAGCCAACAAGAAGGCGATGAAGATAGAGATTGCACAGGCAGTCGCTTCTACCGCTATGGCTGCCATCAATGCCTACTCTTCAGCTGCAGCCATCCCTACCGTGGGCTACATCATCGCCCCTATAGCCGCCGGACTCGCTACTGCTGCAGGTATGCTTCAGATTGCCACAATTAAAAAACAACATCAGGCAGAGGCAGCAGGATATTATGAGGGCGGTTTCACTGGTCCCGGTCATTGGAAGAAAGAGGCTGGTGTGGTTCATGCTGGCGAATTCGTGGCAAACCATAACGCTGTGAATAATCCTCAGCTCCTTCCTGCCCTTCAGCTCATCGATGCAGCACAGCGCAATAATACCGTGGCATCGCTCACAGCCCAAGACGTAAGTCGTGCCATGGGAACTGGCAGTGCTGCCGTCGTTGCACCTGTTGTCAATGTTAATGCAGACAACGAACAGGTAGGTGCATCTCTCGATAACGTGAGTTCAACCATTGAAAGGCTTAATGAGCAGCTCAACCTGGGCATCAAATCATACGTGGTCATTACGGGTCCAGATGGTTTCGACCGCAAATGGAGTCAATATCAGAAAATGAAATCAAACAAATAGTCTATGATTACATGTGTTATTAATGGTATGGCAGCCTATCCGGCTGCCAGCCAATCCATCAAGTTAACATACGCCAACCAGTACGTCACGGACGATGGAGAATATTCATACGACATTAACTTCCCGATGTCGATTATGGATAACCGTAGAGTTTTCCACAATGTGAGCCGCTTCGATGTATCTAAGGTTACCCAGAAGTTTGATGACTGCAAACTGTACGTGAGCGGTCGTTTGATTCTATCGGGTGTAGGTACCATCATCAGCGTAACGGAGGCTGAAATAAAACTGCAGATCGTGGGCGGAAAATCCCGCATCAAGTATAATGACAGGATGACCAAACATTATATTGATGAGATTTCATTTGGCACAGCTGACAAACCTGGTTATACTGTTGACAAGGGCTGGTCTCAGGGATTTAAAAACCTTCAAAAGATCAATGACATCTATAGACTTGATGAAGATAAGTCGAAGTTCCTGGGAGTAGAAGGCAAATGGTGTTTCGTACCTGTACGGGATGAAACAAATGATATGATTGCTAATTTTGTTGGAGTGGATAGAACTAAGCAGTTCATCGGTTACAATGCGCCATTTGTCATGAACTTGGCAGTTCAGCCCAACCTGATGTACATATTTCGCAAGGTGGTGGAGTACGAAGGATATACGCTCAAGCGCAATGACTTTGACTGCAAACCATGGAATCTCCTGTATATTACTTCAGCATACAAGACCCGTGAGCTTCGCAAGGCGCTGCCTCATTGGTCAAGCTATACCTTTATAGAGGAATTCCGCAAGCTATTCAATGCCACCATCGTCTTTGATGATATCAGGAAGACCTGTTCAGTTATCAATGCTTCAGAACTGACAACCGCAGATTCCATAGATATAGAACCCTTGGATGAATATACTACGGACTACGATGAGGATGGATCATTCTCAACATCATCTACGGCAAACCTGGAGTATAATCTGGGAGATTCCGCCAACAGAGATAATTACGAGGTTATCTCGAAAAAGGTTTTCGAGAGTTTTGAAATTGTAAATAGTACCGAACTGATGGGGGCGGATAAGCAATTCGCGGCTACAACACAATCTTGGTCTGAAAGAAAAAAACGACAGACCATCATTGAGAACTTCGGCGACTACTATATATACGTGGAAGATGAAAACGAGAAGAAAAGCTGGAAGCTTGCAGGCATCTGGTCACCGATCATCAGAGACAAAACTTCTGATGACTATGTAGATCTGAACATTTCTCCTGCTGCGCAAGTCGTAGAAAATATCAATTTCAAGTCGGGATTGATGGAGGATAACTACTACGAGAAGCGATGTCTTCTATCAATTCCAAATGATAAAGAACCCGATTCCAAGGAATGTGATATTGATGAAGACGGATATAGCTATACGTCGGTGCAAGATGCACTCGATGATGAATCCATGCTCGACACCTCAGAAGATGAACAGGAATGCATGAATATATTCTTCATCCTTCCTGGCAGAGTGCAAACGGGAGACGGAACCACAGCAAGCCTCTCTTGGGTAGGGGAGAAATCCAGATGGCCGCAGTTCATGACCGACTATCGCATCAATGGAGGCTACAGATTCAGCGGCATAGCGTTCATTGACGATGCCTTCTATTCGCTATCACTCTGCACAAAGAGCGAAAACGGCACGACTTGTCTGGGAAGTTTACATGATAACGGTCTCAAAATCGACAATAAGAACTGTCTCCAGGTTAAGTTCAAAAGCGAAGTCATCCCTGATCCTTCCAACACCTACATCATACATAACAAGAAATATGTATGCGAAAAAATCGAGTTGGAAGTCAAGGATGACCAGATTGAGCCAATCTTCGTTGGTTACTTTTACATGATGGCGTAATCTCCGAGGAGACTAAAGCCCACCTTTAAAGTGCTTAGTCTCCTCGTTTACTTTCATCTGATTCTTGATATAGCGATTAGTCACCGAAATATCAGAGTGTCGTGCCTGCTCCTTAGCAACAACTATACCTTGAGCATTGGCCAAGTCTCTAATGCCGGTATCTTTCAGACTGTAGAACTGATACTCCTTAGGAAAGCCTATGGCATCACGCATCTTGCCCCACTCTACTCGCAACTGATTATAAGCCGCTCTCTTTTCACCAGGCTTCAGACTCTTTCCGAAAATGTAGCAATGGCTAGGATGCTCGAAGATCTTCAGTTCTATCATCAGCTTCAGGATTTCATCGTTAAGTGCAACCATTCCGTCCTTGCGATTCTTACTGATGGCAGAACTGATAAAGACAGTCTGATTCTTGATAGATACATCTCCGATCTTTATCTGGGTCAACTCATTCGGACGGATGAAAGTATAATACTCAAACAGGCAAGCTAGAAGGAAATGCTTGTCATGGGCATAAAGATAATCCTTCATCTTCTTGAGGGCTCCAGGAGTCAATGGGTCCCGGAACTTCTCCGTCTGCGCAATATTGCGAATATCGATGGCAGGATTCTCGGAAATGTACTTTCGATCCATCAGCCAGGTTCCGAACGAGACAAACCAGGAACGATAGTTATTCCTGGTTGTAGCTGATACATCACGATCATACATCAGATGATCCAGGAAGTCTATGGCAAAAGCTCGGTCTATCTGATAGGCATACTTAATGCTCTTACACTCCTCTATGAAAGTCTCGAGCATCTTGAGGCGGCTGAGATAGTCAATAGAGGTCTTTTCCTTCATCGACTTTTTATTAGTCATCGACTTAATATAATCTCTATATCTACTAAAAATTATTGGTATTTCCGTAAATTGGCGCGACTGGTCAGCATTCACCCATGGGTTCCATCCTGCCGTCAATTTCGCTGTAATATTGTGAATAAGAAGACTGCCCATCATCCGCTTTTTATGATCAGACTTATAC
>ERZ1026892.1196-NODE-1196-length-11331-cov-6.957964_pt1 | contig 11331 bp, 7 predicted proteins | sample MGYA00380176_ERZ1026892 | MGnify/ENA primary metagenome ERZ1026892 (study PRJEB33269, sample SAMEA4719812) | human gut metagenome | biome: human-associated habitat; feature: organic feature; material: feces | place: Cameroon | collected 2013-10 ... | reverse complement strand
CTCCATTGGTCACAATGTCCTTGACATCGTGCTGGCCTATGCGCAGACGATACTCTATGATTCCACCTTTGTGATGGAATGGAGCGGTAGAGAGATAACGCCAGTCGTCATTCTGCAGAACATTGTCCACCCATGTGGTACTGTCGTTTTGCTGGCACAATAATGGTATCTTGCGACTTTCCTCCCACAACAATCCCTTGAGCGGAATGTTTGAGGCTGAGCCATAGCCGTCGAGACGCAACTCCGAGATACACTTGCCCTCGCTCCACACGCTAAGCGTAGCATCAACAACCGAACAACTCGAAAGACACTCAAGCACATAGTCGCCCTCTTCCTTTGCCTCCTTGCGGCTCATGACAAACTCAATAGGCTGGTTGCTCTTGTCAGCTCTGATACGTATAGGATTCTTTTCCATACACAAAGGGTCTTCGTCCGACCAACCATAGATAGTCTCGCCGAAGTTCTTGGCAACTTCTATGTTCCAGCCATTCTGCGAAGTCAAATCCCAGTTGTTGCGATCCATATAGATGCCGTTGTGCGTATTTTCCAATCTATCGTATTCTCTGTTTTGCTTCTGCATCTGTATGCCCATCATTACAAACATAATGAAGCCTAACGTCATCGCCACAATCCAAATACCGGTAAGCATTGCAACAATGCCGGTTTGCATTGGCTTGGGTTCCGACTTGAACAAGCGGAAGACAAAGAGCAATGGCAAAAGCATCACTATGAAACAACACAGAGCCGACACAATCATATAGACTTTCAGGTAAGGCAAAGATGCCAAAACACTCAGGGTAATCTCGTCGTTGGTGAAAAGTCGTACAAACGGATCGCCTATCACGGAATATGCTATAGAGAATAGGAGATAAGCAAGGGCAAAGGCTGTCATTACAGAGAAGAAGCTAAGCGCAGCTATCTTTATGCAGAACTTCAGAATCTCGGCTATTCTTGACAATACATTGCCCCCTTTGACACGCTTTGTGCTTGGCTTCACCTGCTCCTCAGCCTCGGCAATGATAGCCTTGCTTATCGACTCGGGCGTAACCTCCTTGCCCGTCATGCAGAGTCGCTCCTCGGTTGTTCGTGCTACAGGAGCCACAAGCCACAGAGCTATATATATAATTATAGGTATGGTGAAAAGCAGACCGAATAAAGGACGGAGGAAAAAATAACGCAATGTCTGGTTGAGGGCAAATGCCGCCATAAGAAACAGGACTGTGCCAACTCGCCATACAACGATGTCGCCACCACCACAATAATGACACAATCCGGAGATAACACCTCCGCCTATCTTGTCTTTGCCGTCGCGATAGAAACGATGGGTGCTCACGTGATGCAGCACACGGTCAATCCATTTGCCGCCAACAGTTTCTTCTGCAGTTGTGTTGTTGTCGGTATTGTAGGAAGAGTGGGAGTCGTTATCGCTCTGACCGTTGCCCTCGTTGACTGCTTCTGCATTAGAAGTCTCTTCTGTAGTAGAATCAGCAGTCTCCTCTTCCACGCTGTCCATTTCGTCGGGATTGCCAATGCTGCTGATAATCTGCTTCACGGCATTGATATCAATAGCAGTCATACCACTTTCCTTCAAGTTCCACAGATGTTCTGCCACACGATGCTCAATGTCGTCGAATATCTCGTCGCCACCATCGCACTTGGCAAAATAGCTGCGCATGTTGTCAAGATAGTTCTCAAGAAGTGTGCAAGCGTCCTCGTCGATGGCGTAGAGTGTACCGAAGAGGTTTATGTTGATGTTCTTCTTCATAATTAAATTCAGATTTTATGGGTTATTCTTTTGGTTCTATGTTCTTCAATACTGTTACGGTGTGGGCTATCTCTTGCCACGCCTTGTCGAGTTCGCTAAGCGTAGCCTCACCATCAGGTGTAAGAGAATAGTATTTGCGTGGAGGGCCTTGTGTCGACTCCTGCCATTCGTAGCCAAGCAAGCCGTCCTTCTTAAGACGCGTTAGAAGCGGATAGAGCGTACCTTCCACTACTATCAGTTCTGCCTCCTTTAGGTTTGCTATTATATCACTGGCATAGGCTGCACGATGGCGCAGCAACAGCATTATGCAATACTCAAGCATTCCCTTACGCATCTGCGATTTAGCGTTGTCTATATTCATTGCTTTAGGTTTTAAATGCATTAGTATATGTTTTCGATTGCAAATGTATGCATAATCTAAGTACTATGCAATACATAGTACTGTAAAATGTCGATATATGGTGGGTTTTTAACCTTTGTTTGCAGTATGTATAAGGTGAATAAACTAATGGATGCAAGGTTTGGAAACTAAAAAAGGAGACTACGAAATTATGTCGTAGCCTCCTTGACGCATTTGCGTACTAAATAATAGGTATGAATATTACAGAGCCTTAGCTTTTTCAGGCTCGTTAGTTGTAACGTAGTCAATGCCTTGGCGGAAGAAGTATTTTATCTCTTTCAGGTCGTTTACGGTCCATACATTGGTGACGAGTCCGAGTTGGCGGGCTTCCTTTATCCATGACGGATGGTCTATGTATACTGAGTCTTCGTAGTCGATGCCGGCATAGCCGGCTTCTTTAGCTTCGCGAGGAGAGAGGTCGCCATTGAGATAAGACACTTTGGATTTAGGGGCGTGCTGTACAATATAGTCGCAAGCGTGCTTGCTGAATGATATGTATTCGGTGCGGTCGGCAAGTCCGGCTTCATTCACCATCTTAAGCGTAGCGTCGATGCAGCGGTCTTCATCGCTCTTCTGTATATGCTCCTTCACCTCAAGTATGAGTTTCATGTTGCCCAATGACTTGGCTGCTGCAAGATACTCCTGCAACTTAGGTATGCGTTCGCCATTCTTGAGACGCTTGTCCTTGATGTCGGCATAGTTGGCATTCTCTATCTTGATGCCTTCAACATCGTCGTCGTGGAATACCACTACCTCACCGTCGCGAGTGATATGAACATCAAATTCAGAGCCATAGACTCCAATCTTGTATGTGTTCTGAAGAGATGAGATGGAGTTTTGTGCCGATCCTTCAGTCTTCCAATAGCCTCGGTGGGCAATAACCTGCTTTGCACGGTTCTTGGCTGCCGATGGAAGTATGACTCCCATCAGCAACATGATGTAAATAAACAGTCTTTTCATCTTTTATTGAGAATCAAATTGTTGTTAGAATCCAATCTTGAACATTACTCCAACTACTGAGCGTGTGCCACCTACGTATGTCGGAAATCCTATCTGACGACCAGAGTTGCCTGCATCAACCACATACTTCTCGTCGAGAACGTTCTTGCCGAAGGCACCAATCTCATAATATACCTTACCTGGCTGCATACGATAGCCAGCGGTGAAGTTGAGCAATCCGAATGCACCCTGTGTAAGTTCTGGCTCGTTGCTCTCCTCAAAGAATACCTTCGACTTCCATGAATATGTAGGACGGAAATAGATAGAGGCTTTCTTGCCGGTAGGTACGTTGAGGTCGAAACCTACTGCAAAACTATTCTTCGGAGTGAGACGGAAGCGGTTGCCTGCAAAACGCTGCTTGTTGCCGTTGTCGTCCTTGTTGTTGAACTTACCCTCGATATACGACCAGTTGCCGAATAGGTTGAGATAGCGGCATGGCGAATAGCTGATGCTTGCCTCAATACCCAAGCTGTGAGCACGTCCTGCATCGTCATATTCGTACTTGCTTGTTGTAGCATTGAACACCGATGTCTGGTAGTTGTACCAGTCGTAGTAGTAGGCACAGAGGTCGTAGTTGAGTCGGCCCTGCAGCAGACTGCCCTTCACACCAGCCTCATAACTATAGATAATCTCTGGCTTAAGAGTCTCGAAGTCCTTCGGGTCGTTGTTGAAGTAGAGTACACCCGGGCGTCGACCGCGTGACAAACTGGCGTAGATGTTGTTGCGACCAATCATATAGTTTAGTGCTGCACGACCTACCCACGACCAATAGCTGTCCTTTGCCATGACCTTGGCTCCGTTCTCTGTGGGATGATAGAGTACTGCGCCAAACATGCTTGGTACAGTAGACGATGAGTAACCAGTCTCCTGATTCTCGTAAGTGCCACGAACGCCAAGTGTGAAGTTAAGATTCTTGGTCAGCTTAAGCGTACCGTCTGCATAAAGTTCTACGGCCTGGTTGGTGCCATAGTTCTTGCCCTGCTCGGTATATGCTGTGTCGAGAGGCTTGGCAGAAATGCCTTGCAGAGTGGCTTGAATGGTGCGTCCGTTGTCGCCCATACCAGCCAATACTTGGTCTAAGTCCATACCTACTGCACCAAGTGCAGTCTTAAGGTCGCCATAGATGTCTGGAGTGGCGGTTTGCGGTACAAGCTTTCCATTGGCATCAACTGTAGGATTTTTGGGGAACCACTTGCTCATAAGTTTTGCGAGAGCAGCATCAACCATAGGCTGATAAGCATCAGGAAGCATTTGGGCAAGCAATCCCTTAACATTATCAATCTGGCTGCTGAGCGATGCTTTCACACTCTTCTGTATGAATACTGGGTATAGATATTGCAGATTTGCCTTTGCGTTGATGTCTTGTGATGAGTTCTCATAGAAGTAGCTGGCACCTACGAAACCAGAAAAACGGTTCTTGTCGTCGTAGTTGAATCGGAACTCCTGGCTGAACTGGGTTCCCTTTTCCTTTTCCTGACAAAGCAGTAGTGGCAGATAAGTGCCGTCGGCATCAAAACGCTCTTTGCTGTTGAAGGCTCTGAATCCGGTAATTGAGTTGAACGACCAACGATGATTGATGTTGTGGTCGATATTGAGCAATGCTCCACCCACATTGCGCTTTATGCCGAGCTTCTTGCCGGCTTCAAGGTTGGCTGTGCTGTTGGGATCGCTGTTGCCATACATGGGGTTGATGCTATGGAATGAAGTGCCTGGATAGTCGTCGTGCTGATAGTCGAGTACCAGTCCGATAGAGGTGTCATCATTAGCCCACCATTGTGTGGAGTTTCTGAAAGCCAAGGCATTCTTACCGTTCAGTCTGCCGCCAGCTTCATTCTTTATAAATCCGTCACGTGCATCGTAGTCGAATGCAAAGCGGTTGGCAAGCTTACCTTTTATAATAGGTGTATTTATAAATCCCGATACCTGTCGCTGGTTGTAGCTGCCATAGTTCATTGAGAGTTCGCCTGAAAGATTGTCTACAGGCTTGTGGCGTATAATGCTGATGCCGCCAATCTCGGCTCCTCTGCCAAACAATGTGCCTTGTGGACCCTTCGCCACTTCCATTCGTTCCAAGTCAAACAGCTCGACAGCCGAAGCACGGCTTCTTGAGGTAGACACGCCATCCATGAATACTGACACTCTTGGTTGTGAGTAAGCTTCACCATCGTCAGATGTCACACCACGTATTACGTATCCTGGATTGTTAGGACTCTGTAGCTGAATCTGCACACCTGGCGTAAACTGTGCCACATCGTCCAATTGGTGCAGGTTGAGCTTCTCCATAACACTACCCGTTACTGCACTCACGGCTACAGGTATCTCCAGACTACTCTGCTTCTTCTTCTGAGTTGTGACAATCACCTCACCAAGAGCGTGGCTGTCCTCCTTCATTACCACATTGATATCCTTGTTGTCGACATCTTTCGTTGTAGTGTAATATCCTATATAAGAAAAGGTGAGCTTGTCGCCTTCATTCACGTTGACATGGAATTCGCCATTTATATCTGTCTGAACATTCACGTTGCCGCAACGCACCACAACGCCAGGTAATGCTTCGCCCTGCTCGTTGGTAACCCTGCCGCTTACGGCACTCATGTTAGGTGCCTTAACGTTGGTTTTCTCGCCTTCAGGCATTCTTGCTGCTTTTGCCTCCAGACTTATTGCACCTTGTGCAAGCAAGGCAACTGCAGTAACTGCTAATACTTTCTTTTTCATAACGTCTGTATTGTTTTTATCTTCGTTGTTTTGTTTTAATAGTTTATGCTGGTGTTGTTGTCAGCCACACCGGTATCGGTAGAAAGGTGCTTACCAATCTTGTTCATAATGAAAGCCCACTTCCATGAGTAGGGCTTGAGCCTTTTTACGGCAGCCTTGAGTCTTGACTTGAAATCTCCTGATGGGTGTTCGTCGCCAGCCAAGTGCATAGCGTAAGCCTTGCCCAATACCTGTGCACACTCCTTCTTTACTTCGTCTGGCACTTTCTTAGGCACCATTGTCTCCATAACTCCGCTAAGTGCAGAAGTGGCAAACCGCTCGCTTTTCTGTTGTAGAGTCTCCTTGTTGTCTTTAATTGAGGTTAGCGATTCTACCTTTTCGGTACGTATTTGCAGAGTTTGCTTGTCGGTATCAACGTCAATGAGGCGATAGGGGTGGGGATAGCTCACAGTAGAACCAGTCTCAATGTCGGTAAGTCCGTATTTATTAGAGATATCTTGTGCATGGAAATGTCCTGTGAAGCAAACCTTTATGCCCATTTGGGCAAGTCGTTTGGCATCTTTCTTCCAATTGTTTACCAAGTATTCCTTCATGATCTTGTCTTGCCATTTGAAGTGGCTCACAATGCCATGGTGCATCATCATAATCACGTTCATACCAAGTTTATGAGCCTTTTGGGCTTCAGTCTGTATGAAGTCCATGGTCTGTGGTTTTATGCGACCAGCCGTAACACATATGTCCTTGTCGAAGTTGTTGTCTTCGTATCGGCATGCGTCTACAGCAATGAGTCGTGTCTTGTCGTCGAGTTGTACTACGTACGAGAGAGAGTTGGGGTCGGTGGCGAGTGCTTCGCCATAGCCATAGTCATTATATATATGTGCGAAGTTTTTGGCTGATACTGTTGTGGTACGTTGGGCGTTGTCGCCATTGTAAACCTTAGCATGTGGATTGTTAACGTCGTGATTGCCTGGGACAACGTATATTCTGATGCCTTGTGCCTTCAATGGTTTCAGATATCTGTCTACCAATAACTGATGTGAAATGCGTTCGCCGTCCTTGGTGAGATCGCCCGTTATAAAAATAATTTGTGGTTGGTAGGCAATCAAATGCTTGCTTACAGAATCCAACAGTTCGGAACTCTCCACGAGCATCTTTCTGTCGTTGGCAATGTAGTTGTCAAATGCTTTTCCTTCCTTCTGTAGAAGTGATGGAGCCATAAGGTGAACATCTGATATTACAGCCAATCGTTTGAGTGGCATCTGTTGGGCGTAAAGTGCAGAGGTGCACAATAACGCTGCACCCATTGCTATCCTAAATTTATTCATTACTAATGCTGTGTTTTTTTTTCGAGTGCAAAAGTATAAATGGAATATTACAACATAGTTTCTAAACTGTGAAGAAAATCCGTCCTTTTTTTAACATGCCTGTTATGTCATTGCAATAGTGTACATGTACTTTTGCATCCGTAAAAAGATTTGACAACAAATCCTTAAATATAATAAGGTAAAGAAGTTATATGATGTACAACGAGAAAAAGAAAATGATTTTTGTGGTGCAGGGCGAGGGACGAGGACACCTCACCCAGGCATTGGCAATGAAACAGATGCTTGAGAAGGAAGGACATGAAGTGGTGAAAGTGTTGGTAGGCAAGAGCCGTACAAGAAAGATACCGAAGTTTTTCACAAGGCAGATAGATTGTCCTATAGAGTATTTTGCAAGTCCCAACTTTTTGCCGTCAAAGGACAACCGCAAGTTTCACCTGTTCCGCTCCATAGCTTACAATACTATGCTGGTGCCCTCGTATATGTCAAGCATCAACATGATACGAAAGAATATTTTGGAAAGCAGAGCTGATCTGGTTGTCAATTTCTATGAGATATTGTGTGGCATCACGTATTCGCTATTCCACTTTGGCATACCCGAGATTTGTGTTGGACATCAATATCTGTTTCTACATTCTGATTTCCAAATGCCGGGAAAGTATCGTGTGTCAGAAAGTCTGCTGAAGTTTTTTACACGCCTCACTTGTATGCGAGCCACTTCAAAGTTGGCATTGTCGATGCGTGAATATGATGAGGATGTAGCACATAATATAAAGGTGGTGCCGCCATTGTTGCGTAAGGAGGTGAGAACCACGGTAAGACATCGTGGCGACTATATAATGGGGTATATTCTCAATGCAGGGTTTGCCAAGGATGTAATGGCATGGCACGAGAAGCATCCTCATACCCAGCTGCACTTCTTTTGGGACAATCGCGAAGCACCGGAAGAATATAAGGTTGACGACACGCTCACGTTTCATCGCATAAATGACGTTAAGTTCTTGCAGCTGATGGCTGGATGCAAGGCTTATGCTACGACGGCTGGATTTGAAAGTGTGTGCGAAGCCTTATATATGGGCAAGCCTTGCATGATGATACCTGTGCATGTAGAGCAGGAATGTAATGCCGTGGATGCTGAAAGGGAACTGGCTGGTGTAAGGAGTTCGGATTTCGACATCAACAAGCTTAAAGCTTTCGCTCATGAATATGAAGATAACGTGGAGTTCAGAATGTGGGAGAATCGTGCCGAAACGTGCATCGTTGCAACAATAGAAAACATTTGTGAAGATTACTATAACAACAAGAGCACATCGATATGGGACTACCGGCAGGTGTGTCCTATGCTTGAACGTTGATGATGTTTGTATTTTATAGTTTATTTAATCCGACTGATACAAGAAAACCATTTGACTTTTGTTGATTGTCGGCGTTTTTGTTGTATCTTTGTCATTAGTATAAAATAAAACAAACTATTAGGTTATGACAAAGAAGGAACTCTATACGCGTGTACTCTCTTATTTTCGCGAACTCCACCCCGAGGTGACCACCGAGCTTGAGTTTGGCTCGGTGTTTCAGTTGCTTGTTGCTGTTGTGCTAAGTGCTCAATGTACTGACAAGCGTGTCAATCAGGTTACGCCCGAATTGTTTGCTCATTATCCAGATGCAAGGACTATGGCTGAGGCAGACGAGGCTGAGATATACGAATATGTGAAGAGCGTGAGCTATCCCAATGCCAAGGCTCGCCACCTTGTTGAACTCTCGCGTATGCTTGTTGATGAATATGGTGGCGAGGTGCCTAACGACTTTGATGCGTTGCTGCGTCTACCGGGTGTAGGCCGCAAGACTGCCAATGTTATGCAGGCTGTAGCATTCGGTCAGTCGGCAATGCCAGTCGATACGCATGTGTATAGGGTGAGCCATCGCTTGGGACTGGTTCCGAGTACTGCTGATACTCCGCTGAAGGTGGAGAAGATGCTGGTAAAGCATATTCCTGCCGAAGACTTGGCACGTGCTCATCATTGGCTGTTGCTGCACGGACGCTATGTGTGTACTTCGCGCAAGCCACATTGCGACAAATGTGAATTGAGCAATATCTGTCCTAAAAAGATAGAAAACTCGAAACTGTAATAAACCTAATACACTACCTGACCTATGAACACCCAGATGTATCCGTTTCTACGCATTGCAATAGTGCTGGTTGCCGGCATTATGACAGGAGATGTGCTGTATGGGCACGTGTCTGTGAGAGTGGTGTTTTGTGTGCTTGTGGTATTGTTGTGCATCACTATTGTAGCGTATAAGAAGTCGGGCATCCCTCGTTTGACGACATCGCTGCTGATGCTTGACGTTTTTGTGCTGGGTGTATGGAATGTCGGCAGGGTGGAGCAGCGGTTGGATGTGCCTCTTCATGGAGATATAGAGACGATAGAAGCTGTTGTTGCTGAGCGTCCTGTAGTTGGACAGCGCACAATAAAGTGTGTGCTGGCTGTAGCCGAAGGGCGACTTGCAGGACAATGTATAAGAGCTTTCTTTCAGAAGGATAGTGCGATTGGCGATGCTCGGCAGTTGGCAGTTGGCGATGGTGTGATATTCCGGTCGCGAATGAAGGCAATTACCAATAGTCAGAAACATAAGAACTGGCATTTCGACTATGTGCGTTATCAGCATGTGCACGGCATTGTTGCGCGTACATATATTAATAAAGGTGGTTGGAAGAGGTGTCGGGTGAGTATGCGTAGGCTTGGCTTAATGCTTCGGGTTCTTATCGGGATGCGTTCGGGTCGCGACAGGTTGCTGAATCGTTATGAATCGCATCAAATGTCGGAGTCGGCTTATGCTGTCGTAGCTGCAATGACAATGGGCGATCGTAGCAGGCTGACGCAAGAATTGCGCCAATCGTATGCCGCTTCGGGTGCGTCGCATGTACTTGCTCTTTCGGGGTTGCATCTTGGGGTGATATACGGTTTGCTCTCGCTTGTGTTTGTACATCGTCGAATGCGTGTGATGGGTCAGGTGCTTGCTATGGTTGCCATATGGGCTTATGCTGCCCTTGTGGGTATGCCACCGAGTGTATTGCGGTCGGCAACGATGCTCACCATCTTTTCTTTTGTTGTGTTGACGGGTCGCCGGCATGTGTCGCTCAATACGCTTGCCTTTGCCTGTGTGGTGCAATTGGCAGCCAGTCCGTTGAATCTTTGGGATGTAGGTTTTCAGATGTCGTTTCTTGCTGTGCTTGGTATAGTGATGCTGAACTTGCGACTACGCGATGTAGCAACGCCTACATGGCTCTGTCGTTGGCGGATGATATGGTGGATGTGGTCGCTTGTTAAGGTTTCGTTGGCAGCACAATTGGCTGTAGCTCCATTGTCAATGTATTATTTCGGTACATTCCCTTGCTACTTTCTGCTAACTAATTTTGTTGCTATACCGTTGGCAACGATTATTGTATATACCTCAATAGTGATGTATGCTTTAGTTTTTTGTGCGTGGATGCAAGGTATGGTGGCAATGTTTTTAGGATGGATGGCAACGCTGATGAATGCGTCGCTTGGATTTATAGCCTCCCTGCCAGGCGCCTGTATGTATGGCATACATATAAACGCGAGGCAGGTGTGGCTGATGTATGCGCTACTGCTGGTAGCGTATTTAATGTCGTATTATATTGAACGCAGGAACATTACTACTGCGTCGCGGTCGGCTTTGGACAAGTTGTAGAACTTCAATGCTGCGTTGTAGGCATGCGAGTTCTTTGAGTAAGCGTGCCACATGATGGCTTCTATCTCGTTGCGAGCACGACAGTCGTGCAGACGTTCTGTACCTGAACCGTTGACACCGGCAAGTCCGCGACCCCACAATGGAGTTGTACGGCACCATGAATTATGAATGTCGTTAATCATGTAGAGTTTGTGCTGCATCATGTCCGAGTAAGGATAGATGGTCTGGTTGGCGTAGCGCGGCAACTTCTTGTCGGCAATCATATTTGGAGTCCAGTAGTTGTCGGAGCCTGTCTTCCATGACGGGCGGTGGCAGCTGGCGCAACCAATCTCGTTAAACACCTTCTTGCCCTGCTGAACGCGAGCGTCGTTGAGGTTGCGTGCACGTGGAATGGCCAAGCCACGATGCCATACCAT
>ERZ1026892.1192-NODE-1192-length-11354-cov-16.437030_pt1 | contig 11354 bp, 9 predicted proteins | sample MGYA00380176_ERZ1026892 | MGnify/ENA primary metagenome ERZ1026892 (study PRJEB33269, sample SAMEA4719812) | human gut metagenome | biome: human-associated habitat; feature: organic feature; material: feces | place: Cameroon | collected 2013-10 ... | reverse complement strand
TGTATAAGAGACAGATCTATACAGAGGATGGTAACAACCGCGAAAAAAACTGAATAACTGAATACTGAATACGTTTCCCGAAAACGGGTATTACTTTGTAATATGCTGATTTATATGGCAAAACATAGTTTTCTATACCGCAAAACATAGAGATGCGCCCCACAAAACATAGAGTTTGATTTCTTTAACTAAGTTTCAAATCGTAAGTTGTAGAAATACGCTCCTTATCACATGCAAAAATTTGGTAGATACTGAAAATCTTTGTATCTTTGCACCGGAATTGCGTAAAGCAAGGTTGAAAGATAATAAAAAGATAATTGAATGGGAAATAAAATAACAACAATGGAGCGGGGAATGCAGCGACGCACGGAACTGCTCCTGGGAAAGGATAATCTTGAGAAATTACAGTCGGCACGAGTGCTCATCTTCGGTATCGGAGGCGTGGGGTCATGGTGCGCTGAGGGACTGCTGAGAAGCGGCGTGAGGAACATCACCATCGTGGACAGCGACCGCGTCTGCGTGACCAACTGCAACCGCCAGCTGATGGCAACCAGCCGCACCATCGGCGAGGTGAAGGTGGATGCACTGCGCCAGCGCCTGCTGGATATCAACCCTGATGCTAACATCACCGCCTATCAGAAAATATATCAGGCGGAAACAGCCGACGAATTCCACATGGAGGAATACGACTTCATCATCGATGCCATCGACTCGCTGAAGGACAAGGCAGATCTGATTCTCCGTGCCACTGCCCTTCCGAAGGAAATCACCTTCATTTCTTCGATGGGTGCAGCCCTCCGCAGCGACCCGTTCATGGTGAGGAAGGCTGAGTTCTGGAAGGTAGATGGCGATCCGCTGGCAAGGGCCCTGCGCAAGAAATTCAAGAAGAACAAGACGTTTCCCCGTCGCAAATTCCAATGCGTTTTCAGCGAGGAAAAGCCGATGCAGAACAGGGGCGACCAGCGACTCGTGGAACACGAATGGTGCTCAACAAAGGCGCAGATCAACGGTTCGCTCTGCCACATCACCGCCACTTTCGGCATGGCAATCGCAGGAATGGTCATCAATCACATCATCGATTGATGGCTTGCATCAACAGAAGAAATAAACATTAGAACAAGAAAAAAAATATGATTACAGTTGATGGATTGACCGTAGAATTTGGCGGCACCACCCTATTCAAAGACATTTCCTTCCAGATCAATGAGAAGGACCGTATAGCCCTGATGGGAAAGAATGGCGCAGGAAAGAGTACACTGCTCAAGATCATCGCAGGCGTGAGAACTGCCACACGTGGCTCGGTCTCGGCTCCGAAAGATTGCGTCATCGCCTATCTGCCACAGCACCTCATGACCGAAGACGGACGCACCGTATTCGAGGAAACTTGCCAGGCGTTCGCCCATCTGCACGAGATGCAGGCGGAAATCGACCGCATCAACAACGAGCTCACCACACGTACCGACTACGACAGCGATGACTACATGCAGCTCATCGAAAAGGTATCCTCTCTGTCAGAAAAATTCTATGCCATCGATATGACCCATTTCGAGGAAGACGTGGAGAAGACGCTGCTCGGTCTGGGCTTCGAACGCTCCGACTTCAACCGCCCTACCAGCGACTTCTCCGGTGGATGGCGCATGCGTATAGAACTGGCTAAGCTGCTCCTGAAATCGCCCGACGTACTGCTCCTCGACGAGCCTACCAACCACCTCGACATCGAATCTATCGGATGGCTGGAAGACTTCATCATCAACAGTTCCAAGGCGGTGGTTGTCATCAGCCACGACCGCAAATTCGTGGACGATATCACCACAAGAACCATCGAGGTGACCATGGGCAGAATCTACGACTACAAGGCTACCTACAGCCAGTATCTGGAACTCAGAAAGGAGCGCCGTGAGCAGCAGATGAAGAAATATGAGGAGCAGCAGAAGATGATTGCCGAGACCAAGGACTTCATCGAGCGCTTCAAGGGAACCTACTCCAAGACCTTCCAGGTGCAGAGCCGCGTGAAGATGCTGGAGAAACTGGAACTCATCGAGGTGGATGAGGAGGACACCAGCCGTCTGAGACTGAAGTTCCCGCCTAGTCCACGCAGCGGCAACTATCCGGTGCAGATGAGCGATGTGGCGATGTCGTTCGACGGCAAGCAGATATTCAGCGACGTGAATCTCACCGTGGAGCGAGGCGACAAGATTGCCTTCGTGGGAAGAAACGGCGAGGGTAAGTCTACGCTCGTGAAATGCATCATGGGTCAGCTTCAAAACGAAGGCAGACTGGAACTGGGACATAACGTTCAGATAGGTTATTTCGCTCAGAATCAGGCGTCTCTGCTCGATGGTGAGCTTACGGTATTCCAGACTATCGACGATGTAGCCAAGGGCGAAATCCGCAACAAAATTCGTGATCTGCTGGGTGCCTTCATGTTTGGCGGAGAGGATTCAACCAAGAAGGTGAAGGTGTTGTCTGGTGGCGAGCGCACCCGTCTTGCCATCCTCAAGCTGCTGCTGGAGCCGGTGAACCTGCTGATTCTCGATGAGCCTACCAACCACCTCGACCTGAAGACGAAGGATGTGCTGAAGCAGGCGCTTCTGGATTTCGACGGTACGCTCATCGTGGTGAGCCACGACCGTGATTTCCTCGATGGTCTTGTCAGCAAGGTCTACGAATTCGGCCACGGTCGCGTCCGTGAGCATCTCTGTGGCATCTACGAATTCCTGGAATCCAAGAAAATGGAGAGCCTTCAGGAGCTGGAGAAGAAATAACTCAAAGTGTATTGCAAATCATTGTTTTTTGCAATACACTTTTTTTATTATTTGTTCCCAAAAAGGCAACATTCTTGACAAATAATACTACCCCCCCCTTTTTATAATCTTTTAACTATTATAATTTGGAAATATTACGAACTCTTATTATCTTTGCACCCGAAAACTGAATAAAAACTGTATAAAATATACATTTTAGATAACATGATGAACAGAATCACCCATTATATTCTCCTCATCACATTATTAATATATGGCAGCAGAGCGCCAGCACAAAATGTTAAGCAGGAGATCGACTCCGTGACGATGAACAAGCCATTATATATGGCTATACGGACGAACATGATATATGACGCATTACTGATTCCCAACCTGGGAGTGGAATTCGACCTCGGCAAGAGATGGACGGTTGCCGCCAACGCCATGTATGGCTGGTGGAACAACGACCGCAGCCATTGGTATTGGCGAGCCTACGGTGGAGATGTTGCCTTGCGCAAATGGCTGGGAAAGGCAGCCCGAAGGAAAGCCCTCACGGGGCATCATGTCGGGGTGTACGGCCAGATATTCACCTACGATTTCGAAACCGGCGGACGGGGCTACATGGGCGGAAAGCCCGGTGGCACGCTCTGGGACAAGATGAACTACGTGGTGGGAGCCGAATATGGCTACTCCCTCCCTATCGCCCGAAGATGGAACATCGATTTCACCATCGGAGCCGGATACTGGGGCGGAATCTACCACGAATATCTCCCACAGGACGGTGAATACGTATGGCAAGCCACGAAGAAGCGGCAATGGATAGGTCCTACAAAGGCTGAAATATCGCTCGTCTGGCTCCTGGGCAAAGGAAATCAGAATCAGGGAAAATCCCGGAAGAAAAATTCTTTTCTGATGGATTCCCCTGACAGGAAAGGAGGTGGTGATGATTAGAAGAATCCTTACGCTTTTCATCCTCCTGCTCTCCCTCGTCCTGACTTCCTGCGAGCATAAGGAACTCAAATTCCCCCAAACCGTCAAGTTCCGCTCACTCAGAGTGGTGCTGAAATGGGAACAGCTGGCAGACTTCGAGAAGCCGGAAGGAATGAGAGTCATCTTCTTCCCTCTTCAAGGCAAAGGCGATCCCTGGATATTCGACTTCCCGCATGGAGAAGAAAAGACGATAGAGTTGCCAGTCAACGATTATGCCGTGGCGAGCTACAACTATGATGCCGACGGCGTTCTGTGGAAGAATACTGACAGTTTCTGGTATTTCACCGCCTATACCCGCTCCGTTCAGACGCCCGATGGCGAGCAAGCCTGCATCACTCCTCCGTGGATGTGCGGCTACCATCTGGATAGGATTTCGGTCAAGGACGACGGCAAGGAAGACGAGCTGGTCATCACGCTCCATCCCGAGAACAAGGTGAGCCGATACACCTACGAGGTGCATGGCATCCGCCATTTGGAGAGAGTGGCTGACATCAGGGCGAGTCTTTCAGGAATGTCGGGTTCGCTGCTGTTGGCAAATGATGAGTTGCCCGATGATGTTCCATCCGAGCGCCTGCTGTTTGGCGGCGAGGTAAAGGACAGTCAGATCAAAGGCGGCTTCTACACCTTCGGCTATCGTCAGAAGAGCACCGAGCCCCTTGTGTTCAAGCTCTACATCAAGAGTCGCACGGGCAAGTTGCATGTTCTGGAGCAGGACGTAACCCAGCAGGTCTGTTCCTTCCCGGTAAAGGGCCATATAGGTAATGTTCATCTGGTATTGAACTTTGATTTCGACATTCCGGAAGAATCCGGAGGCAGCAAGGACGATACCGGATTTGACGTCGGAGCCGATGACTGGGCAGACGTAAACACGGATATTCTGTGTTAGAAAATATGCGATTCAAAATGTTTTAGATAATACAAACCAATTATTTATTAATGTTTCAAAAAAAAATTAATTTTCTTATGAACAAAATTTATTTATTAACCGCAGCCTTTGCCGTAATGGCATCGCTGTCAGGATGCTCGGACACCGAGCTCGCAAGCATTGATACCGCTCAGGAAAAGACCCCAATCGGCTTCCATACCGTTGGTAGCCAGATGGGATCTAGAGCAACGATTATTAATTCTAGTAACGATTTGACAGGCCACAGTTTTAATGTGTATGCATTTAACTGTAAGGATGATGGTACTGATGGTACTGTATTCATGGGTACTAATGATGCATCCCATGACTATAATGGAATTAATATATCATACAATGGAGGAAAATGGGGTTATACCACCTCTACAGACCTCAAGTATTGGCCTACTAACGATTTGAATTTTTATGCTGTCAGCCCAGGGGGTAATCAATATCTCTATACTTGGAACATTTCAGCTTCTAATAAAGAAATTAAAGTTAGTACATCCGATGAGTATGGAGACCCAGAAAACCTTCCTGAGAATGTTGACGTAATGTACGCTATCTCCAAAAATCAAAATCAGTCATTAAATGGGGGAAAAGTAAAAATGAATTTCCGTCATATTTTGTCACAGGTAGAATTCAAGGCAAGAACTGACATTCCGAACATGGAGGTAACAATCGAAGGTATTAAAATTTATAATTTTAATTCTGTCGGCACCTTCACTTTACCAACTACAGAAAATGCACCAACACGAACTAACTGGCAATATGAAGATCGTGGATACTCAACGACAGGTTTCACAGTAGTAAAGGGTAAATCCATCAAAGTTGAAAAGACAGCTACATCTATTTCTGAAGGACCTATGTTGTTTATTCCGCAGCAGTTAACAAAATGGGCTACTACTGCAGCAAGTCCAATGTCAATAAACCAAGCTAATACAGCCAAACAAAGCTATCTTGAAATAAACTGCAGGATTAAATTAGATGGAATCGACAGAGTAGGCCCTGGAAGTACAATTGATAAACTCTACGTACCATTCGGAGCTGATTGGCAACCTGGCAAGCATTACATCTACACATTGGTATTCGGTGGCGGTTATAGAGTAGATGGCACCCCTATTTTGCAGTCAATTAATTTTGAGACAAAAGTTGAAGAATGGAAAGAAGATGATGGTAATAAAACAACAGGGAACGATATTAACATCCAACCACAACAGTAAATTAGGCAAAAAGACTTCATAAGTAAGCCCAATTACAAGATAAAAATCCCCTGCAAGAGAACAGCAACAAGCTAACTCTTGCAGGGCTTTTTTATATCCCTACCCTTTTTACAATTGGGCTAGGAGCTTTTGGGCCTTCAGCCCGTTCTTGAACCACATGATAAAGTTCGGTATTTTCATATCCCACGGAGATATTTTTTTATCTCTCAGAGATATTTTCATATTCCACGGAGATATTATTTTATCTCTCAGAGATATTTTCATATTTCACAGAGATATTAGCCCCGTCCTTTTAAAAATAAAGATAAACCAGGGAACTGTAGAGCTGGACGGAAAGAACGTAGAGGAGATAGAGCGGAGCAAAGACACGGATGCCGAAATACGACGCCTCATAAACCTCTGTGAGCGAACGGAAACGGTTGCTCGCCACACCAAAGGTGAGACTCATCACCATGACCGCAAAACAAATGTACGGCAGGAGACTCTTCGTAAAACTACTGCCCCAGATGCCACCCATCACGTTCAACAATATCGCATGAGGAACCATCGTGAGACAAACCATCACGAAGACAAACAGCAGAAACTCGAAAAACACCACACGCATGGCTACACGCTGGCGATATTCCCTGCCGTTGAAATGAAGCAGACCGCTCCTGTACAACGCCCCCAGCGAGATGCAGAGCAGCAGGAGCCAGACCAGCATCGGCTGCATCAGATTCTCCGTAAAGCGTCCGAAGAACCACCGGATGCCCTCGGCATTGAGCAACGTGCGCGGAAAGGTTTCCGGCATCGCAGCCGTCTGCAGCCACGATACCAGCACCAGGACGCACTCGCCAACCAGCAATCCGCTAGCCAGCCATGCCCCCCAACGGGTCAACTTCCGATAAATCGATATCCTATTCCTCATAGTCCTATTCCCCATGAATTATCTCCCCTATGACCTACTCCTCGTCAGCCACGAGATTATCAATATCCAGGATCCGCAGTTCGCAAGCCCTTACCACCAGTCGGGTGGCATTCACGCTATTGCCGTTGTTGCCGTCAGGAAACAGCTTCTGCACAAGCTCGTTCTGGCGCTTCTCCAGACTCTTCACGCCGAAAGGCATTCCTCGCAGACCGGTAATCTGCTCCTTGGTGTAGCCTAGGGCAAGATGGCGCAGGAAACGCTCGTCATACTCATCAATCTCGTAATTGATGAGAGCCTCCTGGCGCATCAGTTCGCTGTTCACGCTCCTCTTGAAACGCTCGATAATCTTCTTCAGGATAGGCTGGTTGAAGACCATCTTCTTGCCACCCATGCAGCTCGCCACATCGCCACGGGTGAGCAGTTCGCCACTCTTCAGGATGATTCCGTCGCATCCGGCATCCAGCGCATCCACCCACAGCTTCTCGTTGAGAATCTCGCCCGTAAAGATGAGCACCTTCACGTCGGGATACTGCTGCTTGGTGCTGCGGCAGATTTCCACGCCAATGGTGGTAGAACCGCCCAATCCCAGATCGAGCAGCACGAGGTCGGGCTTCTGCGCCTTGATAAGTCGCCAGTAAGCCGGTTCGTTTTCGGCAGTTCCAATGATTTCTGCCTCAGGAATGTCGGTCTTGAAGATGCCCTCGGTACCCTTCAGTTCCAGTGGCACATCTTCTACTATAATCACTTTAAAATTCTCCATATCTCAATTCTATTTTTTTAATTTTCTATTCAATTCCAGCTTGAGGATTCTCATGCTGAACTTCCGTTATTTCCATTTCAACCTTATGTTTCCATCTTTCCTTCAAGCCCTCGAAGTCGATTCTCTTAACGACTGCTACGGGCAAGACAACCGTGATGATCGCACTGCCGTCAGACCCGCCAGCGGAACTGAGACCGCAGCCGCGCAAGTTGGTAATATCGCCAACCTCTCTGGCTATCTGTCTCGCTACGAGATAATTGACATCCACCGTAGCAGATGAAAAGAAATCGTTAATCTGCCGGGAATCGTAAGGCGATTCATACTGCTTCACCAACACCTCGGCATAAGGATTTCCTGCAGTTGTCACGAGTCTGATGTCGCACTTCTTCGTATTGCCTGTTAGGATTTCGAAAAGACGTTCCAGCAGGTGGTAATCCAGCCTTACCATGCCCTTCGCCTGCTCCATCGCCTGCGTACTCAGCATGGTATATACCGATTTATAATACTCTATCAGCTCGCGAAGCGACTCCACATCATCGGGATTGGTTTCGATGAGCTGTCGGATGCGCGACGGATAATACATCGTTTCGTGTTTCAGGGCAGAGAGACAGTTGTCGAGCACCTGATTGGCAACATACAGCTTGTCACCCTCGTATTCCGTTCGATGGATTTCATCTTCCAGCAGTTCCAGTCTGCTGTAGTCTTTCCGGACATCTGCAATGCCGTCGTTCAGAGCTTTCTCGATGCGCACCACCACCTCGTTGAGCTGTTCGCTGTTGGCTCTACGGCTGGTTTTCTCATCCCATATCTCGCCGATTCGCTGCAGCTTTTCCTTGTCAGAGCTGCTGCTGAGCAGAATCTGGTTGATGGTATTCACCTTGTCTACTGCGAAGCGATAGCGCAAGATGTGGCGATAATACAGCAGATAGTAAGCCAGCGGCAGCTGCAGCAGGAGGAGTATCAGGAGAACCACCGCCACATTCTTGGAGTTCTTGGAAACCTCCATCGTGCGCACGTATTCATCCAGCGTATTGTCGGCGCTCATCTCCCTGAAGAGCTGGGTGTAGACCTTGTTGTTGCTGGCATACAGGTCCCACTGGTGGAGCGCCAAGGCAGCCACTGCACTCTCGTTGCGGATGTCGAGAATCACGTTGTAGTCGGTTGGCAGACTGTCTCTGAGCCACTGCAGTTCGGCTATGGCTCCCGACTTCGGATACTTTACCATCAGGAAGGGTCCCTTAGGTCGGAGCGAGAGATAATGGCGGTTGAGATACTCTCTTGCTGAATCGGCGAAGGCAAGCGTGCGCTCGTAATGACCGTTGACATTGCTGAAATAGGCACTGTCGGCAAACTGATCGGCTCGCTGCAGATTGAGTGGCTTCTTGACGGCTGTGCGCTTATGCTGATGATGAAAGCTATGAGATTTCTGCACCTTCGCCCAGGCGCTGCCTGAAGGGAGACATGAGAACAGGGCTATCAGCAACGACAGCAGGAGCATACGACCCGCAGGAAGGCGGAAGGCAAAACGGCTCCCCTTGCCCACCTTGCTTTGTACAGAAATATCGCACTTGTCAAACATGCGGCTCGTCTTCTTGTATTTCTCGATGATTCCCTTGCAGTTGATCAGTCCGAAACCATGTCCGCCGGTATAGGCGCGGTCGAAGACATGAGCCAGCTGTTCCTCGTCCATACCCTTTCCGTTGTCCGCGATGGAAATCTCCACATACTTATCCTCAGCCTTGACCTGAGCCTCGACGACCACCTCGCCACCGGCAGGAGTAAACTTCCTGGCATTGTCGGCTATCGTATTGATCATGAAGAGCGTCAGGGCACGGTCGGCTTTCAGAACAGCATCCGTCGGCTTCACCACGAGCCTGATGCCCTTCATCTGGAAGCTCGTCTTTCCCTTCTCCACAATGTCGAAGAGCTGCTGCAGGGAGAAGCTCTCGATGCGGAGATTCAGCATTCCCTGCTTCATCTGAATCCAGCGTGTCAGGGTACTGTTATAATCTTCAATGACATCTACCAGTTCCAATATATACTGGTAGCGCTGTTTTCTTACCTCCTCAGTTTCACCACCCTTGCAGAGTCTGGTCACCTCGTTCAGCATACGATTTATATACGAAAGATTTGAGTTGGCAAACTCCACTTTGGTGCGCTGCTCCACATTGCGTTCCTTGTTTGCAGATACTCTCATCGTCAATTCTATACGGCGTTCTGTTTCCTCTTCAAACTTCTCAAGGAATTCTTTATGTTTCTGAGCATTAAGCTCCATTCGTTCATGCAGAGGTTTAAGCAGTTCTTCCGTGGATTCCTCCTTGGCTTTCTTGCGCTTCATATAGTCGAAGACATAGAGCAGGATGACGGCAATGACAATCATGGCTATCACGGCGATGATCATGACATTGAGAATCGTGGCGATATCGTCGAGCTGGGCTGCACGGGCTTCGAGCTGGCGGTCCTGGCGGGAAGACTCCTGCAGGTCGAGATAGGCGTTGCGGTTGTAGTCGCTCTTCACCTTGTCGTCGAGTGCGGAATAAGCCAGACTCATCTGCTCGCGGATGGAAGCCACGAGGTCGGGCGCCTGGAAGATAGCCTTGTTGTCATAGAGCGCATGGTTCAGACAGTCGAGCGACGACTGGTAATCCCTGATTTGCCAATAGCACTCGGCAAGGGTACGATGGGCTCCTGCCGTCTGATAAACATCGCCATAGCTGCTGAAGAGATTGAGCGCTCGCTGGGCAAAGTTGCCGGCAAGCAGGTTGGCTGGCATCTGCTCGATGTTGAGATACTGGAAGGCAGGCAGGTTGTTCCTGATGAGGAACTCCCGGTTGTCTTCATCCTGGATATGTTCGCTGATAGCCTGCAGGGCATTCGCCTGCCAGTAAGGATAAGGATTAGGACCGCTCGCCAGCATGTAGCATCTGATGAGCATATCGAATTCAGCCTGCAGAATCTCGTGCTGAGTACCGTGGGTAATCGCTCCACCCGAACCGTAATTGTAAAGATAGTTCAGATACTGGGCTGTATCCTGCTCCAAGGCGTCAGGGTCTATCTGGTTCAGGGCTTGCATCATCGGCTTCTCCAACTGCACATAATAGAAATATGTAGAAGCTACCACCGCAAACTCTGACTGGGCATAGACCGCACGCTGATACTCACGAGGAGGCAGGTTATCTGTCTCCTCGCCTATTCGGCGCAGTCGGCGCATCGCTTTCTCGCGATAGGCGTAGAAATCCTTGTTGCGGGCTTCCCTCTGACAGAGTCGCATGTTCTGGACGTCGGCAATAAGGAGCTCTATCTGGTTGTCGCTGCGTTCTTCCACGTGGTTGAGCCACTGTTTGGCAAGCTTGTAATCCATCTTGGCAATAGCCACGAAGGCAAGGTTGTTGCAAGCCTCTGCATAACCGGTAGGATAATCGTCGGAAAGAGCTAAGGCTCTCTTTGCCAGCACTTTGGTAGAGTCGAGGTTGCGATAGTGAAGAGCATAGGATTGGCTGTTCAACTTATCCACCTCATACTGATGGGCAGGCGAACAAGCTGAAAAGAAAAGCGCCGCCACCACCACAAGGTTGATGACGACGCTATAAAGATGACATTTTTTTTTATGCATAAGCATAAAAACAATAACTTTTAAAAACGAAGTTCAAAAATTAAGCGCGAGCCTTGGCAATATAGCCAAGAGCTTCCTGGCACTTAGCTGTGATTGCAGCCCAGTCGCCAGCAGCAACAGTCTCCTTAGGGAAGAGCTTAGAACCCATACCTACACAGAGAACGCCAGCCTTGATCCAAGGAGTAAGATTCTCCTCTGTTGGCTCTACGGCACCTG
>ERZ1026892.1187-NODE-1187-length-11375-cov-71.283216_pt1 | contig 11375 bp, 7 predicted proteins | sample MGYA00380176_ERZ1026892 | MGnify/ENA primary metagenome ERZ1026892 (study PRJEB33269, sample SAMEA4719812) | human gut metagenome | biome: human-associated habitat; feature: organic feature; material: feces | place: Cameroon | collected 2013-10 ... | reverse complement strand
GCGGAAACAGCCAGAAGAACGTTGCCGACTGGTATACCAACAACGGTTCGCTCTACATGACAACCCTTGCCTTCATGCCTCTCGGCCTGCCTGCCGATCATCCATTCTGGACCGATGCAGCACAGCCTTGGACCCAGGTGAAGGCATGGAACAATCAGCAGTTCCCTAAGGATCATCACTGGAACGACGAGATTGTCACCAAGGACAAGTGGTAATTTATAATTGATAATTGATAATTAATCATGCGCAAGATATTGATGATGTTGGCAGCTGCAGCCTTGGCTTTGCCTTTGAGTGCAGCACAGCCAGCCAAGAAGACCGCTAAGGTCAAGAAACAGAATAAGAAGGAAGTGAAGGCTTCCAGGAAATGGGACCATGAGCAGGTGGTGGAACTCATCACCAAGGTGAACAACTACTGGCAGGCTAACAACAAGCCTGAGGTTCGTGCCTTCTGGGACAATGCCGCTTATCATACCGGCAACATGGAGGTATATAAGATGCTCAAGGACCAGAAAATGCTCGACTACTCTATCCGTTGGGCTGAACACAACGACTGGACCGGTGCTACAGAAGCAAACCCAGCCAAGTGGAAGTACAAGCCATACGGCGAGGGTAAGGATCACGTTCTCTTCGGTGATTGGCAGATCTGCTTCCAGACTTACATCGACCTCTACAACATCGAGGCAGCCAAGGGAAATGCCGCAGCATCAGAATTCATGGTGAAGCGTGCCAAGGAAGTGATGCACTACGAGGCTTACTCAGAGCCAACAGACTACTGGTGGTGGAGCGATGCCCTCTACATGGTGATGCCTGTGATGACCAAGATGTATAAGCTGACCGGTGATACCAAGTATCTCGACAAGCTCTACGATAACCTCCTCACCACCGATGAGATTATGCTCGACAAGGAGACCAACCTCTACTTCCGTGATGGCAAGTACGTTTATCCAAAGCACAAGAGTGCCAACGGAAAGAAAGACTTCTGGGCACGTGGTGATGGCTGGGTTCTCGCAGGCTTGGCTAAGGTGCTGCAGGATATGCCAAAGGACTACAAGCACTATCAGTTCTTTGTAGATAAGTTCCAGAAACTGGCTAAGGCTGTAGCTGAAATCCAGCAGCCGGAAGGTTACTGGACCCGTTCGATGATGGACCCAGAGCATGCTCCAGGTCCTGAGACCAGCGGTACTGCCTTCTTCACCTACGGCATGCTTTGGGGTGTCAACAATGGTTATCTCGATAAGAAGGAGTACAAGAAGGTCATCGACCGTGCCTGGACTTATCTCACAGACACTGCTGTTCAGGCAGATGGCAAAGTGGGCTATGTTCAGCCTATCGGCGAAAGAGCCATTCCAGGTCAGACCGTAGATGCCAACTCTCAGGCTAACTTCGGTGTAGGCGCTGTGCTTCTTACAGCCTGCGAATATGATAAGTATCTTGCCATCAAGTAAGATGCCTATATATAATAAGGTATATATCAATTTAAAATAATAAAACAACTGACAAACATGAAACAGAGACTGTTCGTTACATTAAGTTTGGCAGGATTGGCTATGGCAACCTTCGGTGCAACAAAATCGAAGGCTGCCATTAAGTCGTTGAATAAGACGACCATCCAGCAGCCAACTTACACAGAATGGCACGACCTTCAGGTGAATGCCATCAATCGTTTTCCGTTGCACACCAATTTCTTCACCTATCTGGCAGATGACTGGGTTTCTGAGAAAGACGGTAAAATCGTGAGCAAGGACATCCTGCACATGAACAAGACGGAAAGCAAGTATTTCCTTACGCTCGACGGAACCTGGAAGTTTAACTGGGTGGCTAATGCCGACCAGCGTCCTACCGACTTCTACAAGGAAGATCTGGATGACTCCAAATGGAAGACCATGAATCTGCCAGGAAACTGGGAGATGAACGGATTCGGCGATCCTGAATATGTGAACGTAGGCTTCGGTTGGCGCGGACATTTCGACCAGCAGCCACCGGCAGTTCCTACCAAGGACAACCATGTAGGTTCTTACCGTCGCATCATCGCCATCCCTGCTAACTGGGATGGCAAGCAGGTAGTAGCCCATTTCGGTAGCGTTACTTCCAACATCTATCTCTATGTAAACGGCAAGTTTGCCGGTTATGCAGAGGATAGCAAGGTAGCTGCCGAGTTTGACATCACTCCTTATCTGAAGAAGGGCAAGAATCTGATTGCCTTCCAGACCTTCCGCTGGTGCGATGGTTCCTGGGATGAGGATCAGGACTTCTGGCGCTTGAGCGGTGTGGCTCGTGAAAGCTATCTCTTTGCCCGCGATGCCCAGTTGCATTTGGAGGATATCCGTGTTACTCCTGACCTTGTAAACAACTACAAGGATGGTGTGCTCAATATCTCTACCAAGGTAAAGGGAACAGGCAAGCTGAACTTCATCCTCTTCGACAAAGAGGGCAAGCAGGTGGCTACAGCTACAGGATTGGCAAAGAATGGAACAGCCAACATTACGATGAACGTAGAGAATCCACACAAGTGGAATGCAGAGACACCTTATTTATATACCCTTCAGGTTTCCCTCTCAAGTGCGCTGAAGAATGGCAACATGAAATCAGCAAGCATGACTCCTGTCAAGGTAGGTTTCCGCAAGGTGGAAATCAAGAACAAGCAGTTCCTTGTCAACGGTCAGCCTGTGCTCATCAAGGGTGCCAACCGTCATGAGATTGACCCTGATGGAGGTTATGTATTGAGCATGGAACGCATGATTCAGGACATCAAGATTATGAAGCGCCTGAATATCAACGCTGTCCGTACCTGCCACTATCCTGATGATCCACGCTGGTACGAGCTCTGCGATGAGTATGGTATCTATGTGGTAGCTGAGGCTAACCAGGAGAGTCACGGCTTCCAGTATGGCGATGATGCTGCTGCCAAGAAACCGATGTTTGCCAAGCAGATTATGGAGCGCAACCAGCACAATGTTTCCATGTACTTCAATCATCCTAGCGTCGTAACCTGGAGCTTGGGTAATGAGACTGTGATGGGCGATAACTTCCTGCAGGCTTACAAGTGGATCAAGAGCCAGGACCAGAGCCGTCCGGTTCAGTATGAGCAGGCTCGCAGAGGCGAGGGTACCGATATCTTCTGCCCTATGTACTATCCTGTAAGTGCTTGCGAAAAGTATGCGAAGGATCCTAACAGTCCGATGCCACTCATCCAGTGTGAGTACAACCATACCATGGGTAACTCAGGTGGTAACCTGAAGGAATACTGGGATCTGGTACGCAAGTATCCTATCTTCCAGGGTGGTTTCGACTGGGATTTCGTTGACCAGGGCTTGCACCGCAAGGTCTTGAAGCCGATGACCATCAAGAATCCTGAGAAGATGAGCAATGAAGAGCTCCGCAAGATAGAATATTGCTACGGTGGCGATTACAACAATTACGACCCTAGCGACAACAACTTCAACTGCAATGGTATCATCGGTCCTGACCGTCAGCTCAATCCTCATGCCTACGAGGTAGCCTACCAGTATCAGAACATCTGGGCTAAGATGGTGAATGCAGAAAAGGGCGAAGTAAGTGTATACAATGAGAACTTCTTCCGCAATTTGAGCAACTATGCCTTGGCATGGAGCCTCATTGAGGATGGCGTGGAGACTCAGAACGGTACCATCGCTGATATCGATGTGGCTGCCCAACAGACCAGGAACTTCACCATCCCTTACGACCTTTCTAAGGTAAAGGGCAAGGAGGTATTCCTCAACATCGATTTCCGTCTGAAGAAGGCTGAACCTCTGATGGAGGCTGGTCAGATTGTGGCTTATGCCCAGCTGGCAGTGAAGGAGAAGAAGTGCTGCGGTCATTGTGCAGACAACATGGCTAAGGCTCAGGACGGCAAGAAGGTGAAGGCTAAGCTCATCGACAAGAAGGGCGTGCAGGATATCACCGTTACTACTCCTGATCTGACCGTGAAGGTGAACCGTACCACCGGTCTCATCTCTGAATATACCTATCGTGGCAAGTCGCTCCTCGGCGAGGGCGGTACCCTGAAGCCAAACTTCTGGCGTGCTCCTACCGATAATGATTTCGGTGCAGGTCTGCAGAAGAAGTTCAAGGTTTGGAAGAACCCTGTCATGAACCTGAAGGGTGTAGCTGTTGAAAAGGATAAGAAGGCAAACACCATCAGCATCTGTGCAACCTATGAGATGCCAGAGGTGAAGGGTGAACTGGAAATCGATTATCTCATCATGCCTAACACCGGTGCGATGAAGATAAGCCAGGAGTTTGATGCTTCTGATGATGCCAAGGTCAGCGATCTGTTCCGTTTCGGTATGCTGATGCAGTTGCCATACGATATGGACAAGAGCCAGTATTACGGCCGTGGTCCTATCGAGAACTATTCAGACCGTGAGGACTGCATGCGCATCGGAATCTACAGCGATGATGCCGACAACCAGTACTTCCCATACATCCGTCCACAGGAGAGTGGAACCAAGGGCGATATGCGCTGGTGGAACCAGACCGATGCTTCCGGCTTCGGATTCAAGGTGAAGAGCTGCAAGCCATTCTATGCTTCAGCTATCCACTTCGATACAGAAGAACTGGATGATGGTGATGACAAGGATCAGCGTCACAGTTTCAATCTGAAGAAGTCAAAATTCACCAATCTCTTCCTCGATGCAGAGCATTCTGGTGTGGCTGGTGAGAACTCTTGGGGTGCATGGCCATTGGAGAAATATCGCCTCCATTATGGCGATAAGAACTTCACTTTCGTGCTCATTCCATTAGATAAATAGTAGAAAAGCAGGGATTTATACGAAAATCCAATATATTTAAACAGAAAATCCACCTCATTCGGGGTGGATTTTTTTATCTTTGCACCACCTATCACGGAAAAGTGTAGGTACAGCCTAAAAATAAACAATAACGAACAATATGAGAAAAGCAAAAATTTTCGCAGCAGCATTGCTGGCGATGTCTTCACTCGGAGCTTTCGCACAGCATCAGTTTACTGTTCAGGCTAACAAGCCTGGAGCAGAAATCCAGCCTACCATGTATGGTATCTTCTTCGAGGATATCAACTTCGGTGCTGATGGTGGTCTTTATGCAGAGATGGTAGAGAACCGTTCCTTCGAATTTCCACAGCGCCTGATGGGATGGAATACATTCGGAAATGTAACCCTCAGCGACGTAAAACCTGCCTTCGACCGCAATCCTCATTATGTAACACTTGAGAGCGCAGGCGCACGTGAGAAGCAGACCGGTCTTGAGAACCGTGGCTTCTTCGGCATGGGCTTGAAGAAGGATATGAAGTACGATTTCTCTGTTTATGGCCGTCTTCATCTCATCGATGGCAAGCAGGGCAAGATTCGTGTAGAACTCGTCAATTCAAAGAATGATGTGATTGCCAAGCAGGTCATCAACATCACCAATAACAAGTGGCAGAAGCTTACTGCTACCCTTACTTCTCCTCAGACCGATGCCAAGGGTTTGATGCGTGTTTATCTGGAGAAAGGGTCTGAGAGCGTAGACCTCGACCATATCTCTCTCTTCCCAGAGGACAACTGGAATGGTCTCCGTGCCGACCTCGTACAGGATCTTGCCGACCTGAAGCCTGGTATCTTCCGTTTCCCTGGTGGATGTATCGTAGAGGGTACCGACCTCGATACCCGTTATGAGTGGAAGAATTCTGTGGGTGCTCCTGAGAACCGTCCTCTGAACGAGAACCGCTGGAGAGATACCTTCCCACATCGCCTTTTCCCTAACTATTATCAGTCATTGGGCTTGGGCTTCTATGAGTACTTCCTCCTTTCTGAGAAGATTGGTGCAGAGCCATTGCCAATTCTTTCTGTAGGTTTGGCTTGCCAGTATCAGAACAGTGATAAGGATCCTAATGCGCATGTAGCAGTCAAGGATTTGCAGAGCTATATCGACGATGCACTCGACCTCATCGAGTTTGCCAATGGTCCTGTTACCTCTAAGTGGGGTAAGCTCCGTGCCGATATGGGTCATCCAGCACCATTCAACCTGAAGCAGATTGGTATCGGTAACGAGCAGTGGGGTCCTATGTATCCAGAGCGTCTGCAGAAGTTCATGGAGCAGATTCATGCCAAGTATCCAAAGATCAAGATCTGCGGTTCATCTGGTCCATCTGCCGACGGCAAGGATTTCGACTACGGTTGGGAGCAGATGCGCAAGTTGGGTGTAGATATGGTTGATGAGCATTACTACAAGAGCCCAGAGTGGTTCCGCAGCAATGCCAGCCGTTACGACAACTACGACCGCAAGGGTCCTAAGGTATTTGCCGGTGAGTATGCTGCTCATGCCAAGCACGATCCTAACTCATGGGAGGCAGCCCTTTCTGAGGCAGCTTTCATGACAGGTTTGGAGCGCAATGCCGATGTGGTTTATCAGGCTACATACGCACCTCTCTTCGCTCACGTTGAGGGATGGCAGTGGCGTCCGGACCTCATCTGGTTCGATAACCTCAGTTCTGTCCGTTCTGCCAACTACTATGTTCAGCAGCTCTACGGCGAGAACAAGGGTACCAACGTGTTGAAGCTTACCGAGAACGGCAAGGCTGTGACTGGCGAGAATGGTCTCTATGCCAGTGCTTGTTTCGACAAGGCAACCAAGAGCTACATCGTGAAGATTGCCAACACCTCTAACGAGGCAAAGGAAATCAACGTCACCTTCAATGGCATCAAGAAATTGAACCCAGGTAAGGTAACCGTTCTTCATGCCGACGATATCCAGGCTGAGAACAAGATTAACAACAAGAACGTGGTTGTTCCTGTAGTATCTGATGCTCAGGCTAACGGTAACGTCCTGAATGTCAAGATGAAGGCAAACAGTTTTATGGTATATAAATTTTAAGAGTTGGTGCGTTTTTAACGCAAGTTTTTCAGTATAAGGTAAAAAGATGATGAGAATCCCTTGCAGCAGCAATGCCGCAAGGGATTGTTTTTTTCTCCCGATGCCCTTGAAATTACATGGCGACGCAGGAATCTCTGTGTCGGGACGTAGGAATGATTACGTCGCCATGTAGTAAAGTCTACGTCGGGACGTAATTTTTGAAAGTGTCTATGTTGTCAACTAAATATATTCTTGAACCACATGCAAAAGTTCAATAATTAACGGATTGTTTCCTTAAAATATCTAATATTTTCCCTTTGTTTCGTTCCTTTTTATTAATTTTGTGGACGGAAATAATAGAAATTATATGATAAAGGTCAAATTATATATATTGAGTGTTTTGTTGCTGCTGGTTTCATGTACTGGTAATAAAGTCATAGATCAGCAGATAACTAGAGCAGATAGTCTGATGGAAGCTAATTCGGATTCTGCCTTAGTGGCTTTAGGTATGCTTGATAGCCTAAGAGAGAACAATCCCAAGATGAGTAAAGCTCAACAGATGCGTTTTGTGAAATTGTGAAATGTTAAAATCGACAGATGTGATATGATAGAAATGACCTATCTTTGCAAATATTTTAATTTGTTAATAAAATAAAACAAGGGTTATGAGACAGATAGTTGTTATAATGCTAGCGTTAGCATCAATAGATGTGAATGCACAAGAAAATGACACGGTAAGTGTTGAAAAAGAAATCGTTCCGATTGATACTACACTTCACCTAAGTGAAGTTGTGGTCAAGGCTGCTCGTGTGATTCATAAGGTTGACAGAGATATTATCCTGCCGAATGCCAAGATTAAGGAAAACTCCTCCAATGGCTATGATCTTCTGAGAAAACTGCATTTGCCAAATCTCAAGGTAAATGAGGCTCAGCAGAGCATCAGCAGTTATCTTGGTGGCGTTCAGGTTCGCATCAATGATATAAAGGCTACGGTACAGGACATCTTGGCTTTGCAGCCGAATGAGGTTACCCGTATTGAGTACATAGATAATCCTGGAGTGCGCTATGGTGATGCAAGCCTTGCCGTTGTAATCAATTATATCGTAAAGAAAAGATATGTCGGTTACGTAGGTGGTGTCAATACAACTCAGGCTCTTTGGGAAAGATTCAATAACAGTTATGCATTCTTCAGATATAATTATAAGAAGTCTGAGTTCGGCCTGTCTTATGGATTGAACTATCGTTGGTATGATAAGAGACGAAAGGACAGCCATTCTGTATATTTGCAGCCTGATGGACTGGAGCGTACTGTAGATTATGTCGGTCAAGATGCAGAGATGACCTATAATTCTCATAACTTACAGCTTAGTTACAGCTTAGCTGATCCTGGTAAGTATTCATTAAATGTGAGATTTGGGTTTGACTGGACCAATTCCCCTTACAACAAGAAACTGCAAAAGGTATTTGAAACTGGGCGACAAGATTTGTTGCTTTTTACCAATGATTTTGGGCATGATCGAAATCCTGTGTTGGATATTTATTATAGTCTGAATCTGCCTAAAAAACAAAGTCTTATCATCAATGTCGTCGGCACTCATTTAGGCTCAGATAACACTCATAGACAGAATGAATATGTATTGCTGGGGGATGTTGGTGAAACGTTGAATTCCAGTCCTTTACACGACTATGGCTATGAAGCCGATGGTAGTAAGTATTCTTTGATAACAGAGGCAATTTACACCAAACTGTTGAATAAGGAGCTGTCCTTTTCTGGTGGTACTAACTATGCTGTTAGTAGAACTGATAATAAATATACAGGAAGTCAGAATGTTACTACAGTCTTGAATTCCAATAATGTGTATTTGTTTTCGCAATTGGATGGACGCTTGGGTAAAATCGCTAATTTCCAGTTAGGTGTTGGTGCAAACTATATATCAATAGAGCAAGGTAGTGTGGGGTTTCACAAGTGGACTTTTAGACCGAAGTTTACATTAGCCACTAATTCTATTAAGAATTTTAGAATTAGACTTACAGGCTCTATCAATCCACAAGTGCCTTCGTTGTCCCAGTTGAGCGAGGTGCGACAGCAGGGAAGTACAATGCAAGCAAATGATGGTAATAGTACCTTGAAGGCAACATCTACTTATTATGGTGATTTGGGATTCACATGGAATAATAAGATAGTTGATGTTTACTGGGGCGGTAATATGAGCTACACTCCAGATGCCATTATGACAAGCATTTTGCCACAACAGCAAGCGGATGGAAGCTATTTGTATGTGTGGAAACCTGAGAATCAGAAAAGTTTTACTTCTTATTTCGCTTATACTACTTTGGTATTCCATGTCATCCCTGATATATTTGATATCCAAGGAGAGTTGCAATATAAGCACTCGAGAAGTCGTGGCTTGGATTATTCGCACGATTTCGAGCCTTTGCATTATGGTTTAACGGCATCTTTGAATTTGAAGAAATGGTATGTGGAGTATTATTTTGCCAATGCCTGGGAGCAGCTTTCTGGTGAATCAAGAAGCGCAGGAGAGAAACAATCCACCCTCACGGTGTCTTATAAACATAAGAATCTTCGTCTAGGTCTAAGTTGTCTACTTTTGGGCTATCCACAGGGATTTGACTATAAGAATACAACAAATAGTAAGTATTATGTAAGCCGAGGTGTTACTTATATCAAGAATAATGGCAACATGCTTATGTTTACACTTGGCTATACCTTTAGTCATGGTAGAAAATATAAGGCAGACAGACGTAAATTGAACAATAGTGATAATGAAACTGGTTTAAGAATTTAAAATATGAACTTGAAGCCATTTCCTCATTATCAGCAACTCAACGAGATGGACTGTGGTTCCACCTCGTTGAGGATGATAGCCAAGGACTATGGCAAGGAGTACTCGGCAGAGTATTTCTGCAGGCTATTAACGGCTTCTCAATAGGGATAATGCATAGAGAGGCAGTATGGTGATATGCCTTATGGCGTCATCGTCCTGCTTGTCAATGTAATCAAATGATCCAAAATTCTCTAAGGAACAACGGAAGGCTTCGGTGAGCTTTTTCTCTCTCATGAATAGCCAGAGACTCTTCATGCCGCTCTCCAGTTGAAGCACGGCTAACAGTAATCCTGGGTCCAGAAAGAGGACCTTCATGCTTTTCTCGTCAGCTTCCGCATGGAATCTTCCTTCCAGGCGATGAGTTCTGAATCTATGTTTCTATGTATATATTCTGTCATAATCGTAACTCTTTGAATAACAGGTGCAAATGTAGTGAAAATACTCAAATCCGAGAAATAAATCGCGTTAAAATACTCAAAACCGAGAAATAATCGACGTTAAAATACTCAAATCCGAGAAATAATATGTCCCAGAGGTGGTTACAGTGGTTGCGGTTACAGAAGTTACTAACACATTTCTGCAGGGCATTTTTTGGGTGGTATCAGAAAAAAGTCGTATCTTTGCAAACAATAAGTAATCATGACTTTATTGAGAACTGAAATAATAACAATTTAAAACTAGATGAGTATGAAAAGACGAATCTTTATGATGGCTGTTCTTAGCCTGGTGTTTGTGACAAGTGGTTTCGCACAGTTCCAGAGATCTATATTCAACCACGTGGGGCTGAATGTGGGTGCCGGCACTGAGGGTATCAACGTGGGTGTGGCTGCTCCTCTCACCAATTATCTTGAGCTGGAGGCGGGAGTCAGTCTCATGCCAAGCATCAAGGCTAATGCCGATGTTGACTTGCATTCGAATGCATCGCTCAACGTGCAGGGAGTGGCGGTGAGAATCCCGGATGCTACGGTGAATACCGAGGTGGATATCGCACGTACTACCTTCAACGTCAAGGCACATCTCTATCCTTTTGGAGGAAACAGCAAGTTTTTCCTTACCGGTGGTTTCTCATTCGGCAATCCTAAAATCGCCAAACTGAGCGGTCATAGTGACGAGATCGAGAGATTCGCCAACCAGTATCCAGCTTACAAGCAGGAAATCCTTGACCTGGTCAGCGTGGGACTGGCTGATTATAACGTGAAGCTGGACGATAACTTCGATATCCATGGCGACATCCGCTGTAATTCCTTCCGTCCTTATCTGGGTCTGGGCTTCGGCAGACTGGTTCCCAAGAAGCGCGTAGGTGTACGTGTGGAACTGGGATGCCAGTTTATGGGAACCCTGAAGGTTTACCAGAACGATGAGAAGGTGGAAATCAACAAGGTGTTGAACGATACGATGGGCGATGATGCTGACGACATCTCCAAGTTTATCGAAGACTGGAAGTACTATCCGGTGCTCAAATTGCAGATTGTAGGCAGAATCTTCTAAGGTTGCCAAGATGGGGAAAAAAAGTTGGCAGGTGCATGGAATGATGAACTTTTGCAGGCTATGTACAAGAAAAGTTTGAATTTTGCATAAAAAATACGCTCAAACGCTAGCAATCTGCTCATTTTTTCGTAACTTTGCACCCGCAAACTTATAAATAATAAAAGAAGAATGGCTAATTTGAGATTTGAGGTTGTAGCCGAGGCCTTT
>ERZ1026892.1177-NODE-1177-length-11404-cov-77.682175_pt1 | contig 11404 bp, 9 predicted proteins | sample MGYA00380176_ERZ1026892 | MGnify/ENA primary metagenome ERZ1026892 (study PRJEB33269, sample SAMEA4719812) | human gut metagenome | biome: human-associated habitat; feature: organic feature; material: feces | place: Cameroon | collected 2013-10 ... | reverse complement strand
TATTAAGTGGTTATAAATGTTAAAAAATCTATTAACCACTTATGATTTGCAATCCCCGGCAAGCAAGCTCTTAGCAGCCTGTTCCGCCAAAGCATTCACCCGAATCACATCCCTCGAAAACGGCTTGGAGCTGTCCCCATATTTCGCATAGAAATCGTGAATCAGCTGGTGGCAGTCATTCTCCTGATAATAGCTCGGCATTCTCTTCGCCACCACCTTCATCAGTTCCTCCTCACTCATCACACGAGAAGCGCCAGCGCTCATAATAGCGAGCAGGGAGGAGTGTCTTGACCCGATGGTATCGATATTCATCCCCTTCAGTCCCGCAGAATTCTGGAAGAGGTCGAAGGCTATGAGATTCTTGGCATCAGCATTCTGAGAACCTCCAGTATGGCTGATATAATCATCATCAGCACGATGGCTATTACCAGGTTGGGCAGGCTGAATAGCAGCGCCAGAAGAAACAGCAGAATGGCTGTCAGTGCCCTGAAATCGATTGTCTTGAACATCGTCATTACTTTGAACTTTGAGATTTGAACTTTGAACTTTATGATTACTATCATTAGGTACTTGCCCCTGAAAGTCTCCCGCCAGGCGTTCCGGGGATTTGCAATCCCCGGCAAGCAAGCTATAGCGAGCCGTCCCCCTGCCGTCAATCGTAAGCCCACGCTTCAGGAAAGCCTCTCTGCGGGCTTGAATCTCCTCATCCGGCAGAACCCCATACCACTCCTTGGAGCGGTAAATCTCCGAGTCCTTATCCGTGATAAAGATGATTCTCTCCGGCGTGATGCAGCTCTTGTCGTAGGGAATCCCAGCCGCCTCGCAATACGCCTTCTGCGTCTCCTCTATCGTCATACCCATCGGCATACGGATATCGATATGCAGCTTCTTTCTAGCCGAATATTCCAGATGCAGCAGTTTCCCCTTCCAAATCGTGTTGCTGCAGTTCAGCTCACGAGCCTTCTCCAGTGCAGCATCCACATACTCCACATCATCCACATCAATAGTCGTCTGAAAGAGGAAACTTTCAGGAACCGCATCCTCACTAGAGCGGTGATTATTCCTGAACTTAGAATAATGAATGGCACGGATAGGCAGCTGTCTTTTCAGCCCCTCGCGCGCCTTCTTCACCGCCTTTTCATCACCAGCATCTACGCCGGGGATAGCCTTCTCCCCACGTATCTGCGCAATCACACCCTTCAGCCACGGCTGTGCTATCAGGGTGTCATAGACATACAGGGGCTGGGAAGAATTCAATCTTCCCATATTGCCCTTGCGTGCCGGATTTAAAGCCATTACCTGTTGCTTTATCGCCATATTTCCATTTTTAATGATTATCCCAAATTCTTCACCTCATACAGTTCAGCAAGCTCCCAGAATCTGTGGGCCAGATCATGGATAAACTTCCTGCCCTTTTCGGTCCATACGAGATAGGTATGCGTCACCGCCTTGCCCATCTTCTCCTTTCTGCCATCGCAGTTCGGATCAAGGAAGGCATTATATCGGGTGCGGCTCTTCGCCAGTCCCATGTGCGCATACTCCGCATAGAGCATGTACTGCCCGCTCTGGTAGTACTGGATATGCAGGGCGCACAGCGAGCGGTTCAGCTCCTGCGCCGTAACCCCCAACTCCTTCGCCACCTGAGTCGTAGTGAAGCAGGAAACGGAATCCAAGACATTATCCGAGTAGATCGCCTTCGGCATCAGCCCATCCACCTGGTGCTCCAGATGGATGATGTTCTCACCCTTTCGGGCGATATTCACCACCTGCTCATCCACCACGCCGTTCAGTCTTCGGATTTCCACATCCTGCTCACCGATGAGCTTTTTCTGCTGAGCCAGCATCACCTTGTTCTTTTCGAGCTGAGTTCTGCTTTCCGCCAACTGGATTCTGCTCTCCTCAAGCAGTTTTCTCTGCTGCTCCAGCAGTTCCTCCTTCTTCTTCAGGGTAGCCCGGAGAATCTCTTCGGCATTGCGAATCGTCTCCTCCTCGCTCTCCCCCTCCTTCACCGGGATATAACCGCCCGTCTTGCGAATCTGCGGCAGCACCACCGAGGTAACCCAATCCTTGAACTTCACCGCCGTAGCCAGTTTCGAACCGAGCACCAGGGCATAGAAGCCGCTCTCGTTAACGAAGATCATCGGAGTCAAACGCTGACTAATGGTTCCATCACTCTTCTTTCGGACATCAACCTTGATGCACTGTTTCAGTGCATTAAGTGGGTTAACATGCTGTCTTACAGCATTATCAGCTCTTCTGTATCCGAGCACATCACACAAATCCTTCGCACAGAACCAAGGCTCGCCCTTCTTATCTATAGTAGTGCGAACCGTTCCGAACTCCGGATTCTCAAAAACAGCCACCTGTGCAGCCTGCTTCTTGTTGGCTTCTTTCTTGTCAGCCACCTTCTTACCAGTCTGCACACTCTTCTTGGCAGAGCCGGCATTCTTGCCATCCTCTGCCTTCTGAATCTTTGAATTCATCATAAGCAAAAAAATTAAGTAAATATATAAAAGGTACCTGATGGATACCTTCGTTAAAAAAAAACACTAAAAGTTTCCACAATAAAAAAATGTATCAACCTTGTCAAAGACCGATGGGCTGATACGCTGCGCCACTTACAACATGGCAGGAAACCTATCCCAGCAACCTGGCGATAGAAAACGCAAAAGCCCCAGACCTCAGAACCGGTATCGTTCTGAAATCTGGGGCAAAAGTAGAAAGAATACTCCGTTACGCCTTTTCCGCCGAATGCGCCAAATTGAATTCGGCGGAAACAAGAAAGGGGCAAAACCATTGTCTTGCCCCTCTATATCAATATCTTACAGAGATATAATTATTTTCTTTACGTCAAATGAAGTCTATCATTCGGCGCAAGATTCTATATATTGTGAGACTTTGCGAAATCCTCCACAAAACCCTCTACCTCATAATCTATATTCCCGTCATTGATCTTCTTTCTGATATAATTGCCATACGACTTTTGGGTAACACCCAGTTCCAGATGACAATCATCGTGCAGAAAACGAGTGATGGATGAGCCATTAGGAACACCAGCACTCACATAGCCCTGATTAGACCAACGCAGGAAAAACGCCACCACACTCTTGTTCAACAAACCATCGGAAGTGGAAAGCTGACTGTCCGAAATATGATGCAGCTTGAGATATTTCACAAAAGCATCCGCCATCTTCCCGGTAAGCCCCACATCCTTTTCACCCTCAGGAGTAGAAAAGAGATTCTCGGCACTTCTTCCCGCAGAAGATGAAGCACACTTCACCTTAACACTCTGTTCAAAAACAACTTCATCGGTATCATTCTTCATTTCAGAAGAATCATCGGAATCCTTATGTTGATGTTCATGACTCTCATAATAGTTCTCTATATAGGTTACGGAACCTGCAAAATGGAAATTTCTACTCATCAGTATGTGGTTTTGTGTCTTCATCAGAATTCTCGTAATTATTCTCTATATATTTGCTATTAGACTGTACATACACAACATTCTTGTACAAGCAAACACCACCGTTTTTACACAAAAAACGGATAATTCTAAAAAATGATATTCTATCCATATCTTAAGTAGTTTAAATTATTACTAAAACTTGATATGGTCCTCTAATTGGTACGCGGAGGGCTAGACTAGAATAGCCAAGGAGAGCTTCTTAGGGTGGCATCCTCGATGCCGGCAGACAAGTCTTCCCTAGGTAAGTGTATTAGTTCGTTTCATGTTGATTTTTTTAGATAAATGTTATTGTTATTCATTATTTATTTTTAGGCACAAAAAGCTTTTGGTATTTTGCTATATGTGCTTCCAATTTGTTAAGTTGCTTCAAGTCTCTCGCAAAAGTAATCCACTGCGAAAAGGCTTCATTGAAATTCTTCTCAAACTGACTCTTGTCAAACTTCTTACTTTCCGCCGTATGTCGTTTAGTCACTTCTTCAACGATTCTATCCCAATTATATAGGATACAGCAGCACCATCTTCTCTGCTGCAAAGGCTGAAGACTTACACATCTCTTCAGCACTCTGAGCACTGTATCACACTTTATATGCGTGATATTAGAAAACTGATATGCAGATATCTGTTCAGCTTTGCCACCAATAAATGAATTGAGATACAAGATGATGCATTCTTCCTGTATCTTATCAATTCTTTTGTCTAGCTGAGCTAAATTCTCCAGAATCAACACCCTTCTATGTTCTGCTATATCCAGCATATTAATTGTAAATTTATGCGAATTTACTACTAATAGTTGGAACAGCCAAATGCATTACCCACATAGCAAAAATAGGAGGGTATATTTTTCAGAAACGTTAATACTTGAACAAAAATTAACTACAGAATAACAAAAAAAAGAGAGAAAGTGCGCATTTTTAGTGCTACACTTCCTCTCCTCGACTTTTATGGATGGGTAGGTAATTCTATTACCATTTCCACAGCTATTTCGTCACGGCATTATACAATTCCTGATAATCCTTGACAACATCGTAAATGTAACCATTCTCGCAGATGGCTGCAAAATGCTTGCGGGCACACGCTATCTTGCTTCCCTCGATGCCTCGCAGATGTGAACCCTGGATATCATTACCCTTGGTTTCTGCCACAAAATAAACATGCTTCACGCTGCCATCACGGAATGCCACAGCCCAGTCGGGATTGTATTTGCCCATAGGCGTGTTGATGTAGAAGCCACGAGGCAGTTTGGTATAAACCACCACGTCATCCTGACGCTCCAGAGACTCGGCAAAGTTCTTCTCTACACCCATACTGTCGAGCACTACGAGGTCGTAGAGCGACTTCTTTGACTCTATGGCATTGATACCCAACTTGCCTCGCAGAGCATCCACCGTAAAGATGTCGGTAGAGAACTCATCATTCAGTTTCTCGTATGTAATACACTGGATAACGGCAAGAGCCTTGCAGTCGTTGATGATCAGTCCAGCCTTGATGATGAATTCCTCCGGATTCATCTTGAACATGCTGAATGTTTCCGGCTTGATACCCTTCAGGATTTCCACGATGGTCTTTCTTGTCAACCCCGTAGCCGTTACCAGCTGACCTATCAGGTCGTATGTCACTTCCTTGCCCACAGCTTCCGTTACATGGATGGTCCGCACATCGCCCTGATTCATTGCCACGCCCGCTTCAAGCGACTCCTTGTCTCTGATTTCATCCATCGAACCGCCTTCTACCACGATGCGGATTTCCGTAACCCTCAACTTTTCATCAAGTTCCTCGATGGCTTTCTTCACAAGACCAGAAGTTTCAAAGCTTACCTGATAGTAGGTGCGGCGGTTGATGCGCTTCCAGAGATTCTGGAACTCCTTCTTGGCAAAATTGTCCTTCTGCAACTTGGCAAGCTTAGGCTTTCTACCATTCTCCGGTCTTACAGCCGCAGGATCAAAGACGGTATCAAGGGCTGCAATAATGCCCTCCCTCCAATCATTAGCCTTACCGAAGTCGAGCCTGTCATTGCGCTTATCCTCAAAATACTGAGCAGTCAAAGCACCGTTATCATCCACATAATCTTTACGGATGAGGGCATTATAGATAGCTCTTGCCTGATTGACGTCAAACTTGCCATTGCTTCCATCTGCCATTGTATAAGACCTGCCCTCGAAAAGGTTGGCTGTGATGATGATTGGTCGGTCGGCACAGGCTTCAGCCATCTCCGTCTGCAGTTTCTTGGCAAAATCATCATAACTCTCGCTGGCTATCACCGTGAGGATGTTAGTATCAAACACATGGTCGCCCAATACATCCGCATCCTGGCGTTCACCCTTCTGGTTCACGCAAAGGCGCATGCCTCGACCCACTTCCTGGCGCTTCTTGGTTTCGTTGTCCGAGTTCTTTAAGGTACAGATCTGGAACACGTTTGGGTTGTCCCAACCTTCCTTCAAGGCGGAGTGCGAGAAGATGAAGCGTACAGGCTCGTTCAGCGAAAGCAGGCGTTCCTTTTCCTTCATAATCAGGTCGAAGGCACGCTCTTCGTTCTCGCCCTGTTTTTTTTCCTTCGATTCCACCATCTTGCCCTTATTATCCCTAGAGAAGTATCCCTTATGTACCTTGGATGCCGCATTGCGAGGGTCTGAAAGATAGCGCAGATAGGCTTCATCCGTAAATGATGGCAGCATTTCTGAAAGCACTCGGGTATATTCTTCCTCAAACATCTTGGCAAACTTACCCTTGCTGTCCTCACTATCATAGACTTTGTAGCTATCCACATGGTCGATGAAGAACAGACTGAGCACCTTGATATGCTGACTGAACAGCTGGCGCTCACGCTCCAGATGGGTGCGGATGGTTTCACGAATCTGAATACGACGGATATAGTCTTCGTTCACACTGCCCACGGCATCGCCTTCATGCAGAGTCAGACCGTTGAGGAAGCGGACGAAGCCCTGCCTGCCGTCTATGCGTTCTACGATGAAGTTGTTGTCATACTCGGCAAGTCCGCCACTCTGCTCCTTCAGGTTGAAGCGCTCATCCACGAGTTTGCTTACCTGCTTCGTACCGGTCTGCGTCTTGATATCAAAGCTGATGCGAGCCTGCGGATTGCCCTTGCCGATGACGATTTCCTCCAGATAGACGTAGCCGTTGGTGGCGGTACTGCCTATCTGTCTGATACCCTTCACCTCAATCTTCTTCACCAGTTTCTGGTTGTAGGCATCGATGGCATCCAGCTTATACACCATATTATATATATCACCCTTACGGTGGGTGGCACTATACAGAAGGGTAAAGAGCGGCTTGAACATGGCAATACCCTTACGGGTCTTGTTTTTCTTGTCCACACCCAATACCGACTGAGGTTCATCGATAATCATGATAGGATGGGTCTGTGCCAATACGTCGATAGGACGGCGGGAACCGAACTCATCACGTCGTTCGAAGATGATGCGGGCTGCCTTATCAGCTTTCTTCAACTTGCCTTTCTCCATCTTATCGGTTGACTTCTCCTCATCCATAGATGCGTTGAATGCCTGGGTATTGATAATCATCACGTGCATGCCTGCATCGCTGGCAAAAGCATCTATCTTACTGAGCTGCTTGGAGTTATACATAAAGTATTGCATGCGCTTGCCGTATTCCTGGGCAAAATGCTCCTGCATGCTCTCAAAGCTCTTCAATACGCCTTCTCGGATGGCGATGCTTGGCACCACCACCACAAACTTGGTCCAGCCATAGCGGGCATTCAGTTCATACATGGTCTTGATGTAGGTATAGGTCTTACCCGTACCCGTCTCCATTTCGATGGTGAGGGCGGTACCTACGCCTTGCAGCTGCTGCAGCTGTTCTACAGGTTTCAGACCCTGTTCTGTCTGTATGGCTCTTACATTCTCGCAGACGGCTTCCGGTGCGAGGATGACGTTCTTGTTGCCAAAGCCTTTTACTACAAAGAGGTCTTGATTAACTCCCTGGTCCACAATATGGTCGCTCAGTCCGTCGCTTTTGGGCTGACCTGTAAAGGCATTAGCCACAGCCAGCGCCGCTTCGGTTTGGAAGCGTTGATGTTTATATCTGAGTTTCATAGGCTTAAATCACTCTAATATTCTTCACTACTTCCTGGTCGCTCCAATCCAGCTTCTGCTTGAAGGTCTCGTAGATATTAATCTTGTCGGCATCCTGGGCAAAGCAACTGTCACGGAAAATGACACGCAAAGGCATCTTTTCTGCCATGGCTTTTACTACGTCTTCTGATACGTTCTCGGCGAAGCAAGCCACCAGGTCGCCGTCGTTCACGGTATAGATGGTCTTGCCATCCACCACTTCCTGGGTCATAGGTAGAGAGAGCTGAACGCCCCAGTCGAGCATGCATCCAAAGAGCAGGTCGAGGTCGTTTCGGTCGGCCTTGATATTGTTCAGGAACAGATCGAGCTGGTCTTGCTTGAATTCCTTTGGAGAACGCTTTACGTCTTCGTAATTGCCTTCGTCGAGACGGAAGACACGGAAGCCGGTGTCGAGATTCTGCGCCATTAAAGGAAACTGCTCCTTAACTTTTCTTCCAGATCTTCTAAGACGTTCTTTGCCTAATTCGCAGATTGTTGAAAAATGTTCATTAGAAGATTGAGAGGTTTCATCAATTGGCTCCTCTATTTGAACCATAATATATTTAAGGTTCTTTTCTTTTTCGGCATTCTGCTGAATAACTGCATGTCCCGTAGAAGCAGATCCAGAAAAGAAGTCCATAACGATATCGTCTTGAGTTGTGGTAAGACTTATCATTCTTTGAATTAACTTTATTGGTTTTTTACCATTAGAAAACTCAATCCCCCCTTCTTTTGAAAGATTGTTGTAATCAATATCATCCCACAAATTTGAAACACGATCTAAATAATAGTACTCATCTCCGATACGTTCAACATAATCAGACAAGAACATCATCATTCTTCTTTGTTCTCCTTTGTAGAGTATTTCGATACGCTTACCTTCATTTTTCCCTTTTATTGGAATATATTCACAACCAACCATTGGATAATCTAATCCCATAGTCTCATTCATAACACTTTTACGTATACTACTCTGGGCATTTGTTGTTTGGAAGATTTTATTAGCATACTTATTATAAACATCTTCTACAGATATATGATTTTGTTCAGCAAACGCTGTTATAGACATTGTCTCTAGAGACTTGTATCCAAAATATTTCATTCCTTTAGAAGAATCTTCTTTGATTAACACTTTATCTTCTAATTTTGATATAATAGAGGTATACTTCCAGCTTTTACCTTCTTCCTCATAACTTTTAATTCGAGAAAATAATTTCGTTTTTATGAATACAGGATTCATTACAAAATTTGTTTTATCCTTTGCATATAAACACACATATTCGGTAGTTCCTCTCAAAGTTTTTCCTTCCGAACTACCAGAGACACCACCAACTTTAGTTTTTACAGAAACCAAACTGACGAAATTTGATTCACCAAAAACTTCATTACATATTTTTAGTAAATTATGTACTTCATTTTCATCTATATGAATGAATATAGCACCATCTTGGGATAACAATGAGTTTGCAACGAGAAGTCTACTATATATCATAGAACACCAATCCGAATGGAATCTTCCATTAGAATTTTGATTTTTTCTAAAACGATTACCAAATTCATCTATATCTCCAGACAGAATCGAGTAATCATTCGAAGATATAGTATAATCATCAGGATATAAGAAAGAATCACTACCTGTATTGTAAGGCGGATCAATATAAATCATCTTTACCTTACCCAGATAAGACTTCTGGAGAAGTTTAAGCACTTCGAGGTTATCTCCCTCAATATAAAGGTTTTGGGTGTTGTCCCAATCCACGCTATCCTCCTTTACAGGACGCAGCGTCTTCTTAATAGGCTTCAAAACTTCGGCACGAGCTGCCTGCTTGCCAACCCAGTTGAACTCGTATGCCTCAGGAGTATCTTCTACTGCGTTGTCACCAAGAAGCTGGCGAAGTACGTCAAAATTAACTACACGTTTTGCCCCCCATATCAGGGTCGGCTACCTCCGTAAAGCACGAAGGCGCAATCTGATAAAGCGCATCCAGATTCAGCTGCGCTCCATCTGCCGACTGCAATTCCATTCTATTTGGTCTATCCATATAATTTATTATTTTTATTATTGCTTGCTATTTTTCTCCAATTCTGCCTCAATATCCTCAATACTAGGTAATGAACTCTTAAACTCTGTAGGCAGCAAGTTTACCCCCTCAAACTCAGAGATTCCTATCGGCTGATTATAACCTTCAAGAGAATATTGCGCAAATATATTATCTTTCGATTTACAGATGAGCAAACCAATCGTAGGATTGTCAGCATCACTCTTTAGTGTATGGTTTACAAACGATATGTAGGCTGATAGTTGTCCCAGATATGAAGGTTCAAACTCGGTAACTTTCACCTCTATCACCACATAACTATGAATTCGCGTGTTGTAGAAAAGCAAATCAAGAAACTGCTCTTTCGAACTAACCTGTAAACGATATTCTTGCCCCATAAAGGCAAAACCACTTCCCAATTCCATAAGAAATCGGATAATATTATCTATGAGAGCCTGTTTCAGTTCTTTTTCTTTGAAACCTTCTGTCATCGTCAGGAAGTCAAAGTTGTATGGATCATGCAACAATTCCTTTGCCAATTCACTCTGTGGTGTAGGAAGTGTGTTACAGAAATTGTTCACAGCATTACCTGTGCGTTCGTAAAGATCTGTGTCAAGATGGTTCAACAATACAGCACGACTCCAGTTTCCCTCCATTGCCTTTGCAACAAAAAACAATCCTTTCTGTACATCACCCTTTATCTTGTCAAGGATGAACTTATGGTGTGTCCATGGTATTGAAAAAAGCATCTCAGCAATGTCTTGCTCCTTTTCTCCAACTTGAGGTAAGAATTGAACAGAATGAGGTGCTTCAATTTTTCCCCCAACTTGGGGGAAATTTATAACTACCTGGGAATAAGTGGAATAGAATTTTTTGATGTAATAGAGATTCGTTTTAGAAAAACCATTCTCTTCCGGCATAGCATCCTTCAAATCCTGACTCAGCGTTTTCATGATGCCTTCACCCCATCGCTCTTCAATATTCATATTTACCATATCTCGCCCAAGCTGCCAATAGTATATCAGCATCTCACGATTCACCTTCACAGCAGCTTTAATCTGTGCACTGCGAAAACGATGTTTCAAATCCGCAACCCATGCGGCATATTCTTTATCTGTTGATATTAATTTGCTCATATATCTATTGATTATTTAGTTCATTTTTTCTTTTTCCCACTCAGCAACCTTCTTCTTCAACGCCCGAGCCTCGTTGTTCAGAAAAAGAGACTGCAGCTATTGACACAAGAGATCTTTAGATAATTTGGTCTTCAAATCATCTATCACCCGTTCTGATATGTTGTTTATAACCTTAATCAATTCCATGTTCAATTCGTTGATATTTACAAAGTTACGTTGTTCCTAAGTTCTACTTTATTTATTTTATCCTTCAAAAGTACAACAATATTTTGGAACAAGCAAGAGATTTCTTCAAAAGTTTCAGAAAAAGTTTTTCAGCAGCATGTTGACAAGCAAATGAAATCACCCCAAAATCCGCAACTAAGCCCTTTCAGCCTGTTCAACCGTACAGTTAGAAAAGGTGCCGCATTATTACAACTACCAGCTGATACCGCCTAGCGGACTTGCGTTCTTGAAAAACTAAAAAAGGGTGCGTTATAGACTTATGACACACCCTCTTATATCTTGTCAAGAAAACCTATTAATACTTCTTTGCCAACGACTTCAATGTCGTTTCACACCATCCCCTCGGCAGCTTACTATATTGGGGATTATCACAAGTGATTGATGCGTTTGAGCAATTGTTTAATCTTCCTCTAATTTCTTTATTTCTTCATTCTCCTCAAACTCCTCAAT
>ERZ1026892.1173-NODE-1173-length-11418-cov-165.938309_pt1 | contig 11418 bp, 9 predicted proteins | sample MGYA00380176_ERZ1026892 | MGnify/ENA primary metagenome ERZ1026892 (study PRJEB33269, sample SAMEA4719812) | human gut metagenome | biome: human-associated habitat; feature: organic feature; material: feces | place: Cameroon | collected 2013-10 ... | reverse complement strand
CGTCTCAAATCCTCGTATTCCTTGATTTCCTTTTCGAATGCCATAATCTTCTGTAAGTAGTTATTTGATTAAGTTTAATATGGTTTTTATAAAATCGTGTGATAAGCCAATAATTTCCAGGATGTCATTTTCGGAAATTTCGTAGGCGCAGTTGTAATCGGCTTTTTGCCTTAACTGGAACATACGGGCGAGGAAACTGCCATAAGAGATATCTACGATACCAGTCTTTACGAAGTGTAAACTGAATTGGGTGTTAATGCCGGCATGAGTGTGGGCATTAACACCTTTTGCTATGAATAGAGCTTGTACGGCATGGAAGCAGGCATAATAATAGCGATTGGCTGCTAAATCCCAATGCTTTAGTTCAACCATTTCATCTGCTTGAGTTAAAAAGCGCTTGGCTTTTTCTACTTGCAGACTGATTAATGTGTCTTTGTTAACTTGATCCATAACTTTTATATTAAACTAATGCCGTCTCGATTTACATTCTCGTAAAAAGGGGTGAAGTTATACGATTCCCATTCTTTCTTTGTGTAAAGAATGGGATTGATTTCTGTGCCGAGGTCGCAACCTAACAAGACAAACGGGTAGCTTACTTTGTCATAATCTGTTTGTTCCAGTTTGTCTTTGTCTAAAAGGATAAGAATGTCCCAGTCTGAATCGTTGCGAGCATCACCTCTCGCTCTTGATCCATACAATATAGCCTTGCTTCCTGAAGGAATAGCAGATTTAGCTATATCTTTTATCTTTAATATGGTCTTATCGTCTGTTGACATAAGCTTAATCTTTTATAATGGCAAAGATATGGTAAAAAAGCGAAAGTGCCAAACTTTCCTCCCCAAAATTATACTTTTTTATGGGATGATGATGCGGAAGGTGGTGATTCCCTGTGCCTTGTCCTGATGGAGCGAGAGGCTGCCGCCGCTTACTCGCATGATTTGGCGGGAGAGGGAGAGACCGATTCCGCTTCCTTCCGGCTTCGTGGTGAAGAACGGGATGAAAATGTGGGAGGCTACATCTTCGGGGATGAGACCGGCGTTGTTGCTCACGTCGATGATGATGGATTCCTGGGCATTGGCGTAGGCTTGGAGATGGATAAATGCCTTCTTGCTTGCCGCGGATTGCAAATCCGCGGAGCGACATTCCTGCTTGTTCCTACCCTGCACATTTCCATCTTGCTTGTTTCTTTCTGCAGATAACTTTTCCTGCCCGTTGAAAGCTTCTACGGCATTCTTCAGAAGATTCGTTACAACGTGAGAGAGGAGACTCTCATCGGCGTAAGCCAGCAAATCCTTGGGAGAAACCGAAATCTCTACTTCGTGGTTGCAGAGCATCGCCATTCTTTCCAGAAATGGCTCCACATAGAAAAGGGCAGGCTGAGGCTGGGGAACATGGGTAAAACGGCGATAGTTGTTGACGAAAGCCAACAGTTCGGTTCCTGTTTTGTGGATGGTTTCCAAGCCTTGCTTCAAGTCTTTATCCTCTGTAACTCGGGTAAGCAGAGTCTCGCTCAACGAAGTAACCGGCGTGATGGTATTCATGATTTCATGGGTCAGCACACGAATCAGTTTGATCCATGAATCCACTTCCTGGTTGCTCAGCTCGTGGCTCACGTCGCTCAGGGCGATGATACGAACGTGTTTGTCTTTCAGCATGGCTTGCGTCTCATGCTTTGCCAGGTGCTCATCCTTCAGTTTCCCTTTTACCTGGTTCATGTGGGTAAGCACATCCGTATCGAGCAACCGGAGGGCTGCCTGATTGTGCTGCAGGATGTTGTCGTGACTATCTACCACCAGGATGCCCGTATCCACCGCATTCAGAATCTGCTCGTAATATTTCTCCCGATCCATCTGCTCCTCTCTCGTATGTTGCAGGAAGAGTTTGATTCGGTTGAGGGATTTGTGCAGGATCTTATCCTCCTTAAACCCCTTCTCCGTAGGAAAGTTGAAGGAGAAATCCCCATTATCTATCGCATCAAAAAGGAAGGTTACCTTCTTGATGTTGCGGCGATAGTGGCGGTAGAGGCGAATGTAACCCACTACAGCCACGAGCAAAAGCACGATAATTATAATTAGTTTATAATCCATATCGCTTAATCTTATTATAAAGCGTCTGGCGGGAAATGCCCAGTCTTGCGGCTACCACCGACAGGTTTCCTTCACATTCCCTGATGGTTTTCTCTATCATTCGGCTCTCCATCTCGTCGAGCGTCTGAACCTCTTCCAGGGGCTTCTCTCTTCTCTGCTGGTTTCCGCCGTCAATATCTTCGGCAGAAATCATTCCGCCATCAGATAGAATCACGGCTTTCTCGATGGCGTGCTGGAGTTCACGGATGTTGCCGTACCATGGCAAACTGGTAAGTTTTTTCTCAGCCTCTTCCGAAAAACGGAGATTCAACTTATTATATAAATCGCCATATTGATGGAGGAATCTTTCTGCCAGCGGAACGATGTCTGATTTTCTCTGTCTCAGGGCAGGCAATTCCAGATGGATGGTGTTGATGCGATAGAGCAGATCCTCTCTGAATTCGCCATCGTTTACCATCTGCTGCAGGTTGCGGTTGGTGGCGCAAACCAGTCGTACGTTGATGGGAATCTGCGTGCTTCCGCCCACTCTTACGATGCTTCTGCGTTGCAGGGCGGTAAGGAGTTTTGCCTGAAGACCATAGGATAGGTTTCCTATCTCATCCAGGAAGATGGTGCTGCCGTCGGCAAGCTCAAACTTGCCCGGTTTATCCACCTTGGCATCGGTAAAAGCACCCTTCACATGACCGAAGAGTTCGCTCTCGAAAAGGGTTTCCGTGATGGCTCCCATATCCACAGGCAGCATTTTCTTTCCACATCTTGTGGATAAACGGTGTATTTCGTTGGCTAACACCTCTTTACCTGTTCCGTTTTCGCCCGTAATGAGGATGTTTGCATCGGTTGCGGCAACTTTTTCCACAATACTTCTCAAATTGTTCATAACTTCGCTATCTCCCCAATACATAGCGCTTTGTGCATCTTTTCCACCAGGTTTTCCACCATTTCTGTTGATAACGTTATCCACAGCCTTGTTCTTATCCCTAGCCTCTACCAGCGTACGGATCATCTTCTCGTTTTCAAAAGGCTTCACGATGAAGTCGGCGGCACCTTCCTTGATGCCTGTTACGGCAAGTTGGATGTCGGCGTAGGCGGTAAAGAGTACCACTTCGGTTTTCGGGCTGAGGCTCTTGATTTCCCTGAGCCAGTACAATCCCTCGTTTCCCGAATTGATTCCGCTGGAGAAGTTCATGTCGAGCAGCACCACGTCGGGGTGCTCCTCTCTCAGCTTGGCTGGGATGGAGTTAGGGTTGGCGATGGTGATGATGCCATCGAATATGGGTTCCAGCAGCATCCTTACCGTAGTAAGAATGTTGCGGTTGTCATCAACAATCAATATCGTTCCTTGTTTCTTAATCATGGTTGCAAAGTTACGAAATATCATCGAAAAGCGGTCATTATTGTCTAATTATTAGACGAAAAAATGCCGATAGTGGCGCCAAAAGTTACTTTTTCTGTAGTTTTTGGCACCCTATCGGCATTTATTTATTCCAAATTCTGATTCCTGATGAGGAATTGCTTATTCTAAAAAGGCGAATTACAGTTCTATCGGAACCACTACTTTGATACAGAAGTTGCGCCCCATGTTGTAAACGCCTCTTCTGCCCGTAACCGTGTTTTCCGCCAGATACTTCAGACGGCTCAGGTGGTTCTGGTAAGCACGGTTGGTAATATTCTCGCCCGAAAGATAGAGCGAGAGAAGGCGCTTGCCGTGAAGCTTCACGTCGGTACCGGCATACATATTTAATAAGGTGTAGGATGGCGTGGCGGTCTCCGTATCGTTGGCTGCGAAATAATGGCTCTGGCGAAGATTGCAATCCATCTGCAGCTTGACGAAGAGATGGTCGAAAGTCCTGCCGTTGCAGACAAACTCATATCTTACATCCGAAATCCAACGGGGAGCTGGGGTGAATGGCAGATACTTAGATTCGGATGGCTGATGCAACTGCACGGAGTTGACATACGAGAAAGTGTTGCCGAAGTGCAGATGCTCTACAGGATGGATGTCGATGCTCGCCTCACCACCCAGAATGCGGGCGTCGCCCGAAGTAAACTGATAGGCAGGCGTGTCGTCGATGAGGACAGGCTGTCCATTCTCATCCGCCAACTTCTCGCTATAGATGTAATGGTTAATGCGATTGGCAAACAGCGAGAGTTCTGCCGAAATAATAGGCGAAGAATAATCCAGACCAAGGTCGAATTGCCAGCTGTTCTCAGGCTTCAGGCCGGAATTTCCCAATTCGTATCGCTGGGTTCCCTCATGCACACCATTCGATGATAATTCGCTGATGTTAGGCGCACGGAATCCTCTTGCCAGGTTCAGTTTGATATTGAAATCGGGCAGGATTTCATAAGCCAAGCCAATGCTTCCGGTTACTCCCTCAAAGTTGCGCTTAAAGGCTTGAAAACGGAAAGAATCCGCTTCGCTGTGCAGGTGGCGATGATCGTATCTGATTCCGCCGCTCAGATTCAGCTTGCCTATTTTCTTGCTCACCGTGGCAAACACGCCGTAATCGAAGAGATGATAGGCTGGAATCAGGAACTCAGAACCTTTGTTCATCGACTGCTGCCACATGCCGTTGATGCCCGTAGAGAACTTCCATCCATTCATTTCCGGCGAGAGATAATGCAGGTCGTAATTCACGGTATGGAGCATGAAGTCGAGTCCGCATTCCTTCGGATTCTCTTCCTCCTCAAACTCCTGACGGCGGTTCTGCTGATAACCCAGGAGGAACTTCAGATTGCCGTCGCCCAGGAACCAGGAATTATCAAGTACAGCCTTGTAATGATGAATCTGCTGATAAGGCATCGGCTTGCCGTAACTCTTGGCATCGTAGCCATCCGGAACTTCCAGCTCGCCCGTTTTCTCATCTCTTTCTCCCTCTACGATGCCCGGAGTGAGATGATAATAATCGAGTGTGAGATGCGAATGCCCCTGGCGGTAGTTCCAGCCTAGAAGCTGCGAGAATGCCTGCTCTCTGAGTGATGAACCGAATACGTAACCATCGTATTTATTCTTGTAGGCATGCGCCATCTTTCCGCTGTAGCGGGTGTTCCAGACAAATCCGCCCTGGTTGCCGGCAAAGTTGAGCGAATAATCAAAAAGTCCGTTGTTGGTTTGGTAACCCGTTGAGAAATTGGCTCTCATGTCGCCCTTAGCAAGGGTAGGAGCGGAATGGAAGATGAGGACGCCAGCCATCGCATCCGAGCCATACATAAGACTTGCCGGACCTTTCAGGATCTCTACGGAATGAACCGAAGCCGGGTCGATTTCTATTCCGTGCTCATCGCCCCATTGCTGTCCTTCCTGTCTTACTCCATCATTCACTACGACCACACGGTTAAATCCCAATCCACGAATCACGGGTTTGGAGATTCCGCTTCCCGTGGTAATCTGCGAAACGCCTGGCTGATGAGCGATGGCATCGATGATGTTGGTTGAAGGCTGCATTTCGAGTTGGCGGGCAGAAACGAAAGAGATGGGTGCTGGCGACTGCTTGAGTTTCTGGCTGCCAGTCAATCCCGTAACCACCACTTCATTCAGTTTCACGCTCGATTCTGTCAGAGGCTGGTGCTTGATGGAATCGCTGGTTTCCATACCATGAATGCTTGACTTTTCCTTGTTATTATCTGCTCCGTTTATAGCCATAGCAGGGGCTGTTGCCGACGAGCATAGGCTCATCAGCAATATTGATTTCAATATTGTTCTCATTATGTTATTAATTACCTTATTATGTTAATTTTCAATTATTTATAAAAAACTGATAATAAGGTGGAGCACGGGTAGATTTTACCCCCTTCGCCCTGCACAGGCAAGGAGAGCAGAAGGCACGGCGAGGGGAGAGATGGAGCACGGTGATGGCAACCCATACCACGAGGGATGGAGCCAGATAAGGTGTGCTTTGCAATTGGCAGAGCACACAGTCGTGCATGGTATTCTGCAGGGCTATCAGATGACCGTCGTGATGAACATGATGGGCGCAATCAGCACAATAGAAATCTGCATGAGTTCCCTGTGCTTCACCATGATGGTGAAACGTAATGGCCAGCAGCATCGGCAGGTAAACCAATAGCAGCAGCCAGGAAATTCTGATTCTCTTATGCGTTATCCTCTGCATTTAACAATATTTATTTTTTGCAATTATCTACAGTCTTCTGATTTTTCCGTTTGCAAAGTTAATCATTTCTTCCTAAAATGCTGCATTTCCCAATTATTTTTGTATTTTTGCAACAAAATTTTTAAAATAGGCGTACCCGATTCCAGGGGGATGTTGTATTATGAACAAAGTAGAATCATAAAAACAAGAAAAATGATGAAAAGAACGACTTCCCTTATACTGTGTCTTGTCTTGAGCATTTCCCTATTTGCTCAAAGCAGAGGTGTGACCTTTCAGGTGCATAACGAAACGCTTACTTCCGTGTTGAAGAAGATTGAAAAGGCGGGCGAGAAGAATATCCTCTTTGCCTATCAGGCTACCGACCAATATCACGTAACCGCCAATATCCAGGCTAAGCGACAGAAGGAAGCCCTGGAGATGGTGCTGCAAGGGAAACCTTTCTCCTTCGTAGAGCACAACACCTATTTTGCCGTTCAATACACGGGCAAGACAACCCGGGTGGAACAGATCAAGGGCAGGGTGGTGGATGAGCACCAGCAACCTCTGCCTTTCGCCAACGTGGTGTTGATTTCCTCCGTCAGCAAGGCTTATGTGGCAGGTTGCGTAACGGCAGAGGATGGAAGTTTCGTGCTTCCTTATGCCGATAAGGATGTGATGCTGAAGGTTTCGTTTGTGGGCTATAAATCGCAGACCTTGGCCTGCAAGCCTACCATGCACATCGGTCTGCATCCCGACACCCAGCAGCTGAAGGCGGTAACCATCAAGAGTACCCGCCCCAATGTGGTGTATAAGGACGGCGCCTTCTCTACCCTGGTATCCGGTACCATCCTGGGCGAACTGGGCTCTGCCGAAGATATGATCAGTCAGTTGCCATTCGTTTCAGGCGAAGCAGGCAGTTGGGAAATCATCGGTCGTGGAGCGCCCGAGATTTATCTCAACGGCAGGAAACTGGAGAATCTGAACGAACTCAAGCGATTGAGCGCCAAGGATATTCTGAAGGCAGAAATCGTTACCGTTCCCGGAGCGCAGTATAGTTCCAAGACCAATGCCGTAATCCGTCTGCGTGCCGTTCGCAAGCGCGGACAGGGCTTGAGCGGAAGCCTTTATTCTGAATATATGCAGGGCCGTTATTCGCCTCATACTTTTGATGATGTGCAGTTGAACTATCGTACGGGCGGACTCGATATCTTCGGCGAAGTGGGAGTGGGATTGAATCGCTCGCACACCACCGCCCATTCCGAAACCCAGCTCCATACTACCAGCGACTGGGAATTCAACAGCCGCAGAACCACGAATGCCAATAGTGGAGATATTCTCCTGAACACGGGATTCAACTATGAGATTTCCGAGCAGCAATCGCTGGGTATGCGCTATGAAACAACCAATATGATAGGCAACAACTACACCCACAGCTGGGGAGCTACCGATGTGTGGGAGGATGGCAAACTGACGGAAAGCATGGGCGTAGATCTGTTTTCGAAAAGCAAGCCCCATTGGTCGCATAGCGTGAACGCCTATTATAATGGCGATTTCGGCAAATGGAACATCAACTTCAATGGCGACTTCTATAACAAGGTGAGCCAGAGGTCCCAGACGGCGATAAACGACGGACAGCTGGATGCGGAATCAGAGAGCAAGGTGAAGAGTAATCTCTATGCTGCCAAGCTGGTGGTGTCGGGACCATTGTGGAAGGGTAGGCTTTCCTTCGGAACGGAAGAGATGTTTACCAACCGCCGCAACGACTTCACCCAGAGCGGCTTTTCTGCCGATGCCTTCAACCACATCCGCCAGTCTATCTATGCCGGATTCCTGGAGTATTATCTGAACATCGGACACATGAACTATGGAGCCGGTTTGCGATACGAATATCAGAAGACCGATTATTACGAGAAGGATGTGCTGCAGGCAGAACAGAGTCCCAGCTACAGGGATTGGATTCCCTTCCTATCCATCGGCTACAGCAAGGATAATCTGAATCTTGCCTTCTCCTATCGTCTGAACAAGTACAGTCCTATCTACGTCATGCTTCAGAGCAGCATCGACTACGAAAGCAAGTACGAGTACAGGTCGGGTGACCCTCATCTCAAGCCTCAGAAGCAGCACAGCTTCAATCTCTCGGGCAATTACAAGTGGCTGTCGTTCATGGCTTACTACAACTATGTGCTCGACATGTACATGACCTGGTACAAGCCTTACGACGAGGTGAATCATCCGAGTGTGCTTTTGCAGACGATGGCTTCGGTGCCTCATTCCTACTATTGTGGAGCCAATATCCGTGTGGCGCCTTCGTTTGGAATCTGGTATCCTAACCTCACGGCGAGTGTCTTCTACAGTCATGATAATGTAGATCATCTCAATATCCCCGAGTTTGGCAAAAACCAGCCTCAGTTTACATTCAGCATGAACAACAATCTGAGGCTTCCCCACCGGTGGTTCATGAATCTTTCGGGCAATGTCAGCACGAGGGCGGAGATGGGAATCGGAAGGAGGAAATGTACGGGCAACATGCAGTTCCGGGTTTCCAAGAATTTCATGAAGAATGATGCCCTCAAGGTGATGTTTGTAGTGCAAGACCTCTTGCATACAGGATATTATTATTTCGAGGCAAACGGCACGCAGTCGCATCGCACGTTTACCCGATATGCAGATAATCAGAAAATTCTCATGAATGTGAGATACACATTCAATGCAACGAGAAATAAATATAAAGGTAGTGGCGCAGGACAGAGCGAAAGACAACGACTTTAAGCAGCTATTCCTGGAAATGTATCCTCGATTGGTGCGTTATGCCGTGTCCCTTTTGGGAGACGGCAACGAGGCCCGTGACATTGTGGGAGATGTTTTCGAGAAGGCGTGGAACCAATTCTCCTCCTTGCAGATGGAAACAAGGAGGAGCTGGCTCTATGCATCGGTGAGAAATGCCTGCCTCAACTGGCTCAAGCACCAGCAGGTGGAACAGACCAACGTGGAGGCGCTGATAGAGGCCACCCGGTATGATATGAGTACCCGGTATGAGGAGCACGAGCGCCTGCTGCAACAGGCAGAGCAGATAGCGAGGGAGCTGAAGGAACCCACCTGCACGATTCTCCGCCTCTGCTATTTCGAGCATCTCACCTATCAGCAGGCAGCCGACAGGCTGGGCATCAGTCCCAACACCGTGAAGAAGCATATTTCCAAGGCACTCGCCATCTTGCGCGAGCGAATGAAGCATACAAACATAGAGAATTAGGAGGAAAAATCATGAATAAGAATCAAGATCAAGAACTGGATTATAGAATGGATTCTGTATCAGAAAATGTTTCTGAGAATGCTTCTGAGAAAGTTTCAGAAAATGTTTCTGATACCCGGCTTTCCCAGATATTCGGGGAAGCCTTGGGCGATGAGCCTTCGAAGGAAGAAACGCTGGCGGCTTGGGAAGCTTTCGAGAAGAAGCATATTTCTTCTGAGGAGGAACATCTACAGAAGGCAGAAGATGAATTGTCTGAGAAAAAGATAGATAAAGCCCGAATCCTGGCTTGGATTACGGCATCTGTTGCAGTAGCGGCAAGCCTCTTCCTTTTTATTTTCCGTTCATCCCAGGAGATTTCTCAGCCTACGGAGTTCTCCATGGAGCTTTTCTCGGAGGTCACTTCTCCCAAGCAGGTGGAGCAGACCCTGAGCGATGGCTATTGCGTGGTTTCTACCCCGGCAGCAACCACCACATTGGTAACGCTGAGCGATGGCACCAAGGTGATGCTCAACGCCAATTCTACGCTCGAATATCCTGCATCTTTCGATGATGCAGAAGTCCGTGAAGTCCGTCTGAAGGGCGAGGCTCATTTCGAGGTAACCAAGAACCCTCATCGTCCTTTTGTGGTAAAGGCGGGCGAGATGCAGACGCAGGTATTAGGTACCATATTCGATGTGAAAGCCTATCGCAAGGATGCCCCAAAGGTAACCCTGATGCAGGGCAAGGTGAAGGTGAGCAATGCCGATACGGAGGTAGAGATGCGTCCGGGGCAGACTGCTACGCTCCAGGCGGATAAGATAGTAGTATCTAAGGCTTCCCCTTCAGCCTCCGACTGGCTGGAAGGCGATTTCGATATGGATCAGGTTACGCTGGCAGAGGCGATGAGCGACATCGGAGCCTGGTACAACAAGACCGTAGTCTTCCAGTCCCAGGCGAATATGGATAAGCTCATCCACTTCCGCTTCTCCCGCAGGGCAAGCCTGCAGGAAATCATCACGGCGCTGAACGAGATGGGTGTGGCAAAAGTCAGAATAGAAAAGGGCAAGATCATGGTGCTTTGAGCCATGGTCTTGCCTATTCCTGTTCCTATTCCATCAAAATCGATTCCTACAATCGGCTGCAAATGTAGAAAGTTTCCTTCTAAAAAGGAAAGAAATCGGCAATTATTTCCTTTTAAAAAGGAAAGTTTCTGTTTTTATCTAAAATCTCTGTTTGCTCTTTAAAGCTCTAGTTGTTGTCTTGCAGTAGCCATTTCCAGATAGGTACTACCTCTATCGTATAACCATCTGCCATTATTTGGGTCTGGTAATCACGGGTGATGATGTAGCCGTGATAGCCTGGAAAGGCTTTCTTTTGATAATTTGCTTGTCCATACAGAAATATTTTAAAGTATACTTTGCAAAAATCCGAAAATATTTCTAACTATACTTCGAAATAATCCTAGAAAGCGGCTTGTTTAAGGAAAATTAATGTTTTTCCTATGATTTTCTGTTCCTAAGGTGAAAAGCAAATGGATTGGGCTTGCCTTCTAGAGAAGAGGGGATTTCCCTGGGGCTGCGTTCCAGTTACCCTGCTAAATCTTCCAGATTCCAGTTCTTCCAATTAATTTTAAGAGGGTATGCATCTTTCGCTTGTCCGTCTGCTTTACTTTTTTATATTGTGTAACATATAGATTATTAATTAATTATATATAAATATATAATATATATATAAGAATAAAAGAAAAAGAGGGGGTACTTGAAAAATAACTGAGACAACTGAGACTGAGATTTTTGATGCCTTTAGCTGAAATCAAAAACAATCCTAACTCCCTATAAAGCAGATGTTTATGTGGATGGTATTCGTGCGTCTAAGTTTGTCACCTTCTGCTCGTAATCAAAAAAAAGAAAATATTTCTTCCAAAAAAGGGGCGTTTTTCGGGATTTTATTCGTATTTTTGCCCTGTCGTTTGATACGATTTCAACAATAAACAATTCAAAACCTAAAAAAA
>ERZ1026892.1166-NODE-1166-length-11440-cov-5.602108_pt1 | contig 11440 bp, 9 predicted proteins | sample MGYA00380176_ERZ1026892 | MGnify/ENA primary metagenome ERZ1026892 (study PRJEB33269, sample SAMEA4719812) | human gut metagenome | biome: human-associated habitat; feature: organic feature; material: feces | place: Cameroon | collected 2013-10 ... | reverse complement strand
GTCTACACCATGGGATTCCAATACTTCGTGATATTCCAGTCGGCAGTCTACACGCGACAGACAATACCAATGAACGAAAAGATTACGTCTAAGGGCGGACTCGAAGGCAATTACGTGCAGATGATTATTGTAGGCGTAATATTCATCGTGCCAAACATCATCGTCACGACTCTGCAGACCATGTTCAGCGACAACACTACATACGGCATAATGCTCGCCATCGGGCTGGTGTTCGTGCTGACCAACCGCCTGTGGCTGCGCAATATCTACAACAGGATGATGAGACGCAAATACAGCAATCTCGAGGGTTTCACCTCCACACGATAAGAAACTACAAGACCAGCAATAAGGTGTTTATAATTTGCATACGGCAATTATAAACGCCTTTTTTAGTTAATATTCCGCAACCGAGGGTTAATTGTTAAACAAAACGTTCAGCCGTTTCACTTTTTAATCTATCTTTGCAAACAAGAAGAACATACACAACATCAGGCATGAAGAAAAGAACTATATGGACTATAGCCACCATTATGGGGCTCTCATTCCTCGCCCTGCTGTACCTGCAGCTCAGATACATTCAGGAAATGGTGGACATGAAGAAGGAGCAGTTCGACGAGTCGGTCAACCGCGCACTCTATCAAGCCTCGCGCAATCTGGAACTAAACGAGACCCTGCGCTATCTTGAGAAAGACGTGAACGAAACCGAACGACGCTCGTTCAAGAAGGATTCCATCGGCACTATCTCGGGCAAGCTCGACGGCAGCATACAGCAGTCGCACCAATACTCGGTAATAGGCAAGGACGGCACAATATACTCGTCGTTCGAGCTCAAGACCATCACTACCCGACCCTCGCAGATGCCCAAGGCCATGATACTGCACACGGACAAGAACTCGTTCAGCGAAGCAGCCAAGTCGATGCAGCAGATTGTGAAAAACCGCTATGTCTATCAGAAAGCCCTGCTCGACGAAGTGGTCTACTCCATACTCTATTCAGCCTCAGAAAAACCTCTCAAGGAGCGCATCAACTTCAAGCTGCTCGACCAGGACCTGAAGGCAGAACTGATGAACAACGGCATAAACATCGCCTACCACTTCACAGTAAGCACGCAGGACGGACGTGAGGTGTACCGTTGTCCCGACTATACCGACGAGGGCGAAGAGTTCACCTACTCGCAGGTGCTGTTCCGCAACGACCCGCAGTCGAAGATGGGCGTGGTGCGCATCCACTTCCCCGACATGGGTTCGTACATATACTCATCGGTACGCTTCATGATTCCGTCGGTAGCCTTCACCATGGTACTGCTCATAACGTTCATATTCACCATCGTGGTGATATTCAGACAGAAGCGCTATACGGAAATAAAGAACGACTTCATCAACAACATGACGCACGAGCTGAAGACCCCTATAGCCAGCATCTCGCTTGCGGCACAGATGATGAACGACGAGAGCGTCACCAAGAGTCCGGCTATGACAAAGCACCTCGGAAAGGTAATCAACGACGAGTCGAAACGTCTGCGATTCCTCGTGGAGAAAGTGCTGCAGATGTCGATGTTCGACCGCAAGAAGGCGGTATTCAAGAAGAAGCGTCTCGACCTCAACGAAATGGTGGAGAACATAGCCAACTCGTTCACCTTGCGCGTAGAGCATACTGGCGGCAAGATTTACACAGAGATAGAAGCAATCGATTCGGCTCTGTACGTCGACGAGGTTCACTTCCAGAACGTGATAAACAACCTGCTCGACAACGCCGTGAAGTATCGCAAGCCCGACCAGCCCATCAACATCTACCTGCGTACGTGGAACGACGACAACCACCTCTACCTCTCGGTACGCGATACCGGACTGGGCATCAAGAAGGAGAACCTCAAGAAGGTGTTTGACAAGTTCTACCGCGTACACACGGGCAACGTGCACGACGTGAAGGGATTCGGACTCGGACTTGCCTACGTCAAGAAAATCATAATGCTCCACAATGGCGACATTACGATAGACAGCGAACTGGGCAAGGGAACAAAGTTCACCATAAAATTACCAATCATTAAGGATTAAACTTTCTGACGCCTCAAAACGTCTAACAAACAAAAATAGAGACAAACAATTAACAAGATATTAATAATAATTTAAATACTACAACTATGGACGACAATTTGAAAATTCTGCTTTGCGAGGACGATGAGAACCTCGGTATGCTTCTGCGTGAATACTTGCAGGCCAAGGGCTACTCTGCCGAGCTCTGCCCCGACGGCGAGGCTGGCTACCGTGCCTTCATGAAGACAAAGTTTGACATTTGCGTTCTCGACGTGATGATGCCAAAGAAGGACGGATTCACTTTGGCCCAGGAAATCCGCCAGGCCAACGCCGAGATACCTATCATATTCCTCACAGCCAAGACTCTGAAAGAGGACATCCTCGAAGGATTCAAGATTGGTGCTGACGACTACATCACAAAGCCGTTCTCAATGGAAGAACTCGTGTTCCGTATTGAGGCAATCCTGCGTCGAGTACGTGGCAAGAAGAGCAAGGAAAGCACCATCTACCACATCGGACGATTCACATTCGACACACAGAAGCAGCTGCTCACAATCGGCGACAAGCAGACCAAGCTCACTACTAAGGAGAACGAGCTGCTCGCACTCCTCTGCAGCCACGCCAACGAGATTCTGCAACGCGACTTCGCCCTCAAGACCATCTGGATTGACGACAACTACTTCAACGCTCGCTCTATGGACGTGTACATCACAAAGCTGCGCAAGCACCTCAAGGACGACGACCAGATTGAAATCATCAACATCCACGGTAAGGGCTACAAGCTCATTACTCCCGAGGAGGAATAGAATTGCTCTTCAGGAAGAATAAAATTACTCTTCAAGAAGAATAAAATTGCTTCTTAGGAAGAATAAAGTTGCTTCTTAGGAAGAATAAAATTGCTCCTTAGGAAGAAAAGGGAACAATAGTTTTCAAATATAAGAATAGCGGGGGTTGCAAGCCTCCGCTATTTTTCTTTTTATCAGATTTCCGAATAAACCAATTCTCCATTTATCCGTTCTGACTTCATTACACTTATTCTCTCTACCTTTGTTGAAGTCTCCGGAACGTCTATTTCCGTTACTATATGCGACGGATGCTGCACTAATGAGACGTGTGGCAAAAACGGCATGGCACTAAAGGGAACGCCATAAGCCGAGAGCCTTTGGCGCAGCTGGTTGGCCAAAGCTGCTACCTGTCTGTCATCCCTCACTCCACACCATACGACTCCCGACCTTGTGGGAAAAGTCCCGAGTCTGCCCAACGACATTACGAAAGGTTCAAACTCCACCTCGCCCACAGCCTTGCGAATCTTCGGCAAATCGTATTTCTCGCCTATAAAGGCAAGCGTCATGTGCAGATTGCCGTAAGGACAATAGTTGCCGCTAACGCCCTTTGCCCTTAAAACGTTCTGCAGCCCTACAAGAGTCTTCTTGAAGGCTTCGTCGAAACGGATAGCGATAAATATGCGAGCCATAGATGTCCGTTATGCTTGCTACAACTATTTCTTTTCAAGTTCCTGCAGATTCTCCATCTTCTTCGACTCAAGGAACTCGTAGATGCCACACAAGTGTTCGTGCACCTTGCCATGGCCGAATTCGTACACCTTGCTGACAAGGCCGTCGAGGAAGTCGCGGTCGTGGCTTACTACGATTAGCGTGCCGTCGAAGTCCTGAAGGGCTTGCTTCAGCACGTCCTTGGTCTTGAGGTCGAGGTGGTTGGTAGGCTCGTCGAGGATGAGCAGATTGACCGGCTCGAGCAGAAGCTTGAGAATAGCCAGACGTGTGCGCTCGCCACCCGAAAGCACCTTCACCTTCTTGGTAGACTCTTCGCCTCCAAACATGAATGCGCCCAGCAGGTCGCGTATTTTGTTGCGAATTTCGCCCTTTGCCACATCATCAATAGTCTGAAATACGGTAAGTTCGCCATCAAGAAGCGAGGCCTGATTCTGGGCGAAGTAGCCTATCTGCACATTATGGCCCAACTCCAGCTTGCCTTGGTTTTGCAGCTGTCCCATAATACACTTTACGAGAGTAGACTTACCCTCTCCGTTTCTGCCCACGAAGGCAATCTTGTCGCCACGCTCAACGATAAGGTTCACTCCGCTGAATATCTGCTTGTCGCCAAACGCCATAGCCACGTCGCTCATCTGTACGGGATAGGCTCCGCTACGCGGACTTGGCGGAAATTTGAGTCGCAGGTGGCTTGTGTCCTCTTCGTCAACTTCTATGAGTTCGAGTTTTTCAAGCATTTTTACACGACTCTGCACCTGGAATGTCTTCGAGTAAGTTCCCTTGAAACGTTCGATAAAGTCCTTTGTCTCGGCTATCATCTTCTGCTGTTCCTCATACTTCTTCATCTGCTGTTCGCGACGCTCCTTGCGCAGTTCGAGATACTGGCTGTATGTAGTCTTGTAGTCGTAGATTCTGCCCATCGTCACCTCTATTGTACGAGTCGTTATGTTGTCGACAAACTTGCGGTCGTGGCTGATAACGACTACGGCTTTAGAGCTGTTGATGATAAAGTCCTCGAGCCACCCTATCGACTCTATGTCGAGATGGTTGGTAGGCTCGTCGAGCAGCAGCACGTCGGGCGACTTGAGCAGCAACTTGGCAAGCTCTATTCGCATGCGCCAGCCTCCCGAGAACTCGCTCGTGGGACGGTTGAAGTCAGAACGTTCGAATCCCAGTCCAAGCAGGGTCTTCTCCACATCCTCCTCGAAGTGAGTCATGTCGATGGCATAGAACTTCTCCGAGAGGGTCGACACCTTCTCTATGAGCTGCATGTATTCTTCGCTCTCGTAGTCGGTACGGGTTGTAAGTTCGTTGTTGATGCGGTCTATCTCGGCCTGAATCTCGTGCAGATGAGCGAAAGCCTGGCACGTCTCGTCGAATACGGTACGTCCGTCTTCGGTCATCAGGTGCTGTGGCAGGTAGGCTATGACGCAATCCTTAGGAGCCGAAACCGAGCCACGTGTGGCCTTGCGTACTCCTGCAATAATCTTGAGCAGAGTGCTCTTGCCTGCGCCATTCTTGCCCATAAGGGCTATACGGTCTTTCTCGTTTATCTGGAAGGAAATATCCTTGAAAAGGGTGGTTCCGCCGAATTCGACGGTCAGTCCATCAACTGTGATCATATCTGTTTGTTGTGCTTATTGTGAAATAATGCTGCAAAATTAGCTAAAAATCTTCAAATGTCGGTCATACTATTTACCTATTTTTAAGTATTGTGCACCCTTCTGAAGCTTACTAACTTTGCACTCCGAAAAGTAAGGTGGCTTACAGCAAGTCGCCCGAACAAACAATACACAATACGCACATTAACATTTTAGGATTATATGAAGAAAATCTTTACTCTCATTTTCGCCACTCTTATGGCAGGTAACATCATGGCACAGATGCATGGCGCCTTGCGCTTTGCCGGAGCTTCGTCTATGAACGTATCGACCATGAATATCGACAACCCAAGCGATACCGTCAAGTTTGAAATGGCAAGCATGTCGGCTGGCAACATCACGCTACCAGCCATGAAAGGCATGGCTACAATTCCGTCTTTTACAATCAAGAACGTGGCATTCACCATGGGCGACAATCATGTCATCAGCTTTGCCGACCAGACCTTCGCTTCGAAAGTTACGGTCGACGGAAAAGAGAAAGCCATAACAGGCTCTTCGCTCTCGGGCACATACAACACGGCGGACAACTCGCTCACTCTTAAGACCGTATTCACATATGGCTTTATGCCTTTCGCTATGACCTACAACATCAAGGCTTACTATGTGAATACCGTCAGCAGCTATATTTCAGTCAACGTGGGCGGAGCTTTCAAATACGCCAACAAGAGCGTCAGCTATGACGTGCGCAAGTATATGGATGGCGACGTACAGAAGCTGGATGTCAAGATTTCGACCTACACTCTCGATAATACCGTAATGGGCAATCTTACGCTCGGCACATATACCGTTAAGGGGCTGACCTATGACGAGGCTATGGGCGGATTCTATCGCGACTACAAGGACGATGGCTTGAAATTCCACTTTACAGCCGAAAATGGCGGCAAGAAGACCATGGACGGCGACTACTCGTTCAACAACGCCAAGGACAACAATATCCTTGTGAAGTATAACGGCAACAACATTACCGATATCGTCAATACATTCCAGATGGGAGCCATGCCTTTCGCTATCGTAAGCAAGTTTGACACTCAGTCTACCGGCATTACTTCAATAAAGAACAACCGTACGAACGACGGCAAGATGTACAATCTGCAAGGACAGGAAGTAAGCGAGGGCTACAAAGGCATAGTAATCGTAAATGGTAAGAAATATCTTAAGAAATAAATGAAGAATTTGATTACAAAGAATCTTCTCAAAATGGCCGTTGCAGGAATGAACATCCTTATGCTTAGTTCTTGCAACGGCATTTTTGACGAAATATACGACCAGCCTAAGGAGATTGTACCGGCTAAGGGGCAACTCGTGATTGACGCCACCAGCTGGGCAGACTGGTATTATGTCGACCTTGACAAGCTGCACCAGCTCACAACAAATGGCGACGAAGAAGCCTTGCTCAAGGCGCAGACTGAGTTTACAGCCTACCCTATCCCCATGGAACCTACCGGCGACAAGGTCACGACTCCCGTTACGGACAAGAAGACGGGACAGTACATGTACTGGTTTGACGTATTTGGAGCAGGCATACAGAAAAACACGTTCTCGTATTTCACTCCTACTGCCGCCCAGACCGCTCCCGAAAGCTGGACCTTTGCCGTACATCGCAACAACGTGCGCACAAACGGAGGAGCCGTTTTGGAAACCACCTACACCTCTATGGACGAACTGCCCGAGACAAGCGAAGGCTTCCACAATATGCAGTTTACGCAAGACGAATGGACCGAGAACGAGGTTTGGGACTCTCAAGACCAGGGAATGCTTATGGGCTATGTCCCGTCGCAAGGTATCGAGATAAACCGCGTGCTGTCGTCGTGGCTCAGCATGAAGATTCCTCCTATGCCACCGGCATTCAGCATGAACAATCATGTCTTCATACTACGTCTGAAGGATGGCAGCTATGCGGCCCTGCAGCTCGAAAACTATCTGTCGCCAAGTGGCACCAAGTGTTATCTCACAATCAATTACAAGTATCCTTATTAGTAATGAACAGACAAATATATCTCTCCTTGCTGATGGTTTCGGCAGCATGGCAGACCATGGCTGCACAAGAGGCTCACACGGACTCCATCTTTCGCCAGTTCAGCCTGGACGAAGTTGTGGTGACGGGCACACGCACGCCCAAGTTTCTGAAGGACACCCCTATACAGACACGCGTTATCAGCTCAAAGGAAATAGCACGTCTCGACGCTACCAACGTGCAGGACCTCCTGCAGCAGGAGTTGCCCGGAGTGGAGTTCTCGTATGCCATGAACCAGCAGACCCACCTCAACTTCTCGGGCTTTGGCGGCCAGGGAGTCCTGTTTCTTGTGGATGGCGAGCGCCTGGCTGGCGAGACGATGGACGACGTGGACTTCACCCGACTCAACATGGATAATGTAGAGCGCATAGAGATAGTAAAGGGAGCAGCCTCGGCCCTATATGGCAGCAACGCCACGGGCGGAGTCATCAACATCATAACAAAGCGCAACACCCAGCCATGGACGCTCAACCTCAACGCACGCTACGCCAAGCACAACGAGCAACGTTACGGAGGCTCGTTCGGACTGAACGGCAAGTATTGGAGCAACATGCTCACAGCCAATTACAACAGCCGTGACAATTACGACGTGCATAGCGCCTCCAATCCCGTGACACGCATCATATCAACCGTATATGGCGACAAGACCATAAACCTCAAGGAACAGCTCACGTGGAGCCCCACTACGAGCTTCAACCTTACGGGACGTGCCGGCTACTTCTTCCGAGAGACCGTACGCTCTATTGAACAGCCCGAGCGCTATCGCGACTTCACAGGCGGACTCCGCATGAACTGGAGCATTAGCGCACAAGACCACTTGCAGGCAAGCTACGCCTTCGACCAGTACGACAAGTCGGACTACCAACGCATCACACGACTCGACATACGCGACTACAGTAATGTGCAGAACTCCCTACGCCTGCTCTACAACCACACTTTCCTGCATGGCGACATCCTCACCATAGGCTCCGACCTCATGCACGACTATCTGTACAATACAAGTCTTGAGGGCAACACACGCAAGCAGGACAGCTGGGACCTCTTCGCCCAATACGACTGGCGCGTGAACGAGAAGCTGGAGATAGTGGGAGCGCTCCGCTACGACTACTTCTCCGACGGAGATGAGTCGCACGTTACGCCCAAGCTCAACCTCTGCTACAAGCCCCTACGCAATCTCTCCATACGTGCCGGCTACGGCATGGGATTCCGTGCGCCTACGCTCAAGGAGAAATACTACAACTTCGACATGTCGGGAATATGGATTGTCGAGGGCAACGCCAACCTCAAGTCGGAGGTGAGCCACAACTTCAACCTCTCTGCCGAATACACCAAGAGCCATTACAACTTCACGGCTTCGGTCTACTACAACAAGGTGAAGAACAAGCTTGCCACCTCGGCACCCTACTTCAAGTCGGCTACAGACCGCCTGCCTTATCTGCCCTATGCCAACCTCGATGACTATAGCGTGTGCGGAGGCGAGATTGGCGCTCAAGCCAAGTGGAGCAACGGTCTGGGCGCCCGCATCACATACGCCTACACCAAGGAGCAGCTTGCCAAGGACAAGGAAGGCCACACCATCAACAACCAGTATATTCCAGCCCGCGAGCATGCCCTTAACACACGTGTGGACTACGACCACCAATTCGGCAAGCATTACGGACTGAACATCGGATTGCAGGGACGTGTGCTTTCGGGCGTGAAGAACGTGGAATACAAGGACTATTACGACATGAGCAAGGGAACTATCGACGTGGAATATCCTGCCTACACTTTATGGAAGCTATCGATTGTACAACGCTTCGGCAAAGCCGTAAAGCTGACGGCAGCCATCGACAACCTCTTCGGATACAAACCGAAGTATTACTATCTGAACAGTCCGACAACCGACGGAGCGACGTTTCAGATTGGAATGTCGATAGATATAGACAGACTCTTCAAATAAGATACAGACAAAACAGATACATACAAATTATTACTGAATACAATAACACTTAAAAAAATGATTATGAAGACAAATTGGTGGAAAGCAATAGCATCGTTTCTCGTGGTACTCTTTACCATGCCTTTGGGACATGCTCTGATGATGATAATGGAAAAGACCATGACGCCCGTAGCCCTGCATTACTCGGCATTCCTTATGGGATTGGCGGGACTCATAATAGTGATATCGGGGGTGTTCGTCAAGGGCGACACCAAGCAGACCGTCTTCGGACTAATTGGAGGTCTGTTGTTCTGGACCGGATGGGTGGAGTTCCTCTTCCAGTACTACGCTACACGATGGGGCACGCAGCCCGAGATTGTCAATGGAGAGGTGGTGACCAAGCCCGAATATCTTATTCTGCCTGCCTCGTTCGGCATGTGGATGATGATGATGACACTCTACATATTCTCCACGAAGAACGGCTGCAACTTCATCAACTGGTGGCAACGCCGCTTGCTCGGTTCGCGCAAAAACGAGATAGCGGCACGTCCTATGACCCGTCACACAAGCTTAGTGACGTTCATGGAACTGAACATGATACTCTGGGCAAGCTATCTGCTGCTGATGTTCTGCTACGACAACAACTTCCTTGGCGACCGCCATCCAGTCACCAGCATCGTAGCGGCAGGCTGTCTGCTTGGCAGCATATTCATCTTCAAGAAGCAGCTGCGCCTGTCGTCGTGGGGTGCCAACATACGCATGGCTATAGCTACGGTAGTGGTGTTCTGGGTGCCAGTAGAAGTGCTCGGACGACTCGACTTCTTCCGTGAGTTCTGGGTAGAGCCACAAGAATATGCCACACAAATGACTTGCATACTCGTAGCATTCCTGATATTGCTGGTATACATTGTTATGGCTGCAAGAAAACAAAAGAGTAAAGGATAATAAAAAAAGTAAGGGATACTACAAGAGTTCCCTTACTTTTCTTTTTATATTCTGTTTTGCCACATCCGGCTGCATCAAAACCGAGAGCGGACGATTGTCGCCCTCATTGATGCTCCTTACCACGTCAAAACTCTCAGACAGTCTGCCAGTAGCATCGTCTATCATACCCGAGAGCAACCATACGGGAACATTAGCTTTTTTGCAACGTTTCAGCACGCCATGCGGCACCTTGCCCATTAAGGTCTGCTCGTCCGACTTCCCTTCGCCCGTAATGACAAGGTCGACATCCTTAATGGCAGCATCGAAATCGGCAATATCAAGCATAATGTCTATACCCGAATGCAGCTCGGCATTAAGATATGCAAGCAGAGCATACCCCAAACCTCCAGCTGCACCTGCCCCAGGGCTGAATGCCAATTCAGGAGTGGCACGTCCGGCTTGCTCGGTCTCCTTTGCAAAAGCACGCAACTGCTCGTCGAGCAACGCTACCTGCTTGGGCGTAGCGCCTTTTTGTGGAGCAAAGACATAGGCTGCACCATTCTTGCCAAACAGAGGATTGTTGACATCGCAAGCCACAATCATCTGGCATTTCATGTCAAGGCATCGACAATCTCTCAAAGCCTCAACCATACCACGTCCACCATCACAGGTAGCACTACCGCCTATGCCCATTACGATTGTCTGGCAACCGCGCTTCACGACATCGGCTATCATCTCACCCACACCATAAGTAGTGGTCTTCATTGGGTCTCGTCGTTCCTGCGGCACAAGCGTCAGTCCGCTTGCTGCCGCCATTTCCATATAGGCGGTCTTGCCATCCACAGAAATTGCATATTCAGCCTCTACCCTATCCATGAGAGGGCCGTGCACTTCAATGGCGACACTCATTGTGGGCAACATCTGTCGCACACATTTCACCAGGCCCTCACCACCATCACTCAAGGGAATCTGCACAACCACGGCATCCTGCCAAGCTTCACGCACGCCCTGAGCGCACGCCTCGCATGCCTCCTGTGCCGTGATACATCCCTTGAAAGAGTCGAAAGCCAATACTACCTTTTTCATTCTATTTCTTCTCCAGTTCCTGCAAGCTCTCCATCTTCTTCGATTCAAGAAACTCGTAGATGCCGCACAAGTGTTCGCGCACTCTGCCATGACCGAATTCGTACACCTTGCTGACAAGACCGTCAAGGAAGTCGCGGTCGTGACTAACTACGATGAGCGTGCCGTCGAAGTCCTGCAGGGCTTGCTTCAGCACATCCTTAGTCTTGAGATCCAGATGGTTGGTAGGCTCGTCAAGGATGAGCAGATTGACCGGTTCGAGCAGAAGCTTGAGTATTGCCAAACGTGTGCGC
>ERZ1026892.1165-NODE-1165-length-11451-cov-74.040190_pt1 | contig 11451 bp, 7 predicted proteins | sample MGYA00380176_ERZ1026892 | MGnify/ENA primary metagenome ERZ1026892 (study PRJEB33269, sample SAMEA4719812) | human gut metagenome | biome: human-associated habitat; feature: organic feature; material: feces | place: Cameroon | collected 2013-10 ... | reverse complement strand
GCCTCGCCGTTCTCAATGAGGATTACGAAGCTGCCAAGCAGTACTTCCAGAAGGCTGTAGCCGGCGGCTTGAAGGGTGCTCAGGAGAATCTCAACAAGCTGAACAAGGTTGTAGAATAAGAGTTTGATTTTTAAGTAATGCATATCAGGAAGTTAAAGGAGTTAAAGAAGTTAAGGAGTTAAGACGTATGTCTTGCTGCTTAAAAAACACGCCAAAAAGACTATTGTCTTAACTCCTCAGCGACCGTAGGGAGCGATAATTTCTTAACTCCTTTAACTCCTGAACTTGCGAGACTTGAATTAAGTATAAGTAAAAGAATAAACAATAATATAAACTAAAAAATTTAATTTAAGAACAAGAAAAGAAAGAATAGTATTTGATTACCCCCGGGCGAAGCCAGTGATGAGGTCTGAGAGACCCGTCCATTTCGCAACTCAAACTAAAAAAATTTGTATAACACTTAATAAGTAAAAGATTATGAAGAAAATGAATTTGCTCGTAATGAGCTTGGTATCAGCAGCAGCGTTATCTTTCTCAAGCTGCAGTAACAATGATGATTTAGGTGGTGGCGCAGGTACACAGTCACAGGTTGATGGCTTCTATATGACATTGGCTATCCAGACTCCTACCAACAATGGTACAAGAACTGTTGGTAATCATACTGAAAGTGCTAAGGACGTAGAGCAGGCAGTAACCAAGGGTACATTCTTCTTGGTTGACCAGAAGGGTCATATTGCATTCAGCCGCCAAGTAAATAGCTCTTCTACAAATGAAGATGAAAAATGGAATGGAGCAACCGAGAAACAAAATGGCACTAAGCTCATTAACATTAAGGTTGATCAGGTAGCAGCAGGAACAACCTATAAGGTTTACTTCTTGGCAGGTGATCGAACAATCCCAGCAAACGTAGATCCGGCAGCCTATACTTTCACTGCAACAGAAAAGTTTGCAGAGCCATTTGCAACAGCTAATAACTTTGCTATGTTCAACCAGAATGACCAGAACGTTAACGGTAGTGGTTACACTGTTGTTTTCACCAAAGACAATAAGGACAAGGCACACCCTGCTCAGGTTACTTACCAAAAGAATAAGGAAACAGAAGCAGTGCCAAATGCTACTATCAAGATTGAGCGCATTACCGCTCGTATCGATGCTCCTACTGGAACAGCTAACACTATCGTTGCCTACGATGGAACCAAGACTCTTACACAGGCTGTTAAGGATGCAATGGCAGATGCTAAGGCTAAGGTTAAGAGCATCACATTGAACAAATATGCTATTGCAAACCTGACCAAAAAGACTAACGTTATGCAGCAGTGGAATGCTACTAGCTGGGATCTCATTATTCCTACAGATGCAACTCCAGTTTGGCAGATAACAAACAATTTTGGCGAAAAGAAACTTTATGCTGATGGTGGTTTCAAGACTGTTACAGAAGCTCCAAATAACTATGTATTGGAGAACAATTCTACAACAGATCCTACAAAGATGTACTTCGAGTACAAGGTTACTTTAAATGATGAACTTACAAAGGCTGAAGTTGCAGACTTTACAGATGGAACATTCTATCGTTACAACAACATCATCTTCTCAAGCTTCAAGCAAATTTTCGAGAAGTATAATGATGTTACAGATATCTTCGGAGCTGGTAAGACCGCTGAAGTTATGAAGGGCGAATTGAAGGCTATTCTCGATATGCCAGCAGGTACAGAAAGAGAGACAGCTTTGAAAACCTTCCGCGAGACATACGATATCGAAGTATTCGATAAGGGTATGACTTACTACCAGAAGGAGATCGTTGATAAGAACATCTTGGAAGCAGGAAAGTCTTTGATTCAGCGCAACACTATCTATAAGGTAAACGTTGACAAGATCTTCAACATTGGTGTACAGGTTCCTAATGATGAGGATGAGATTGACAAGAAGTCTTTGTTCTACCTCAACGTAACAGTTTCTGTTAATCCTTGGGTTCTCAACACACAGGATGTTGAGTTGGGTGACTAATCCCAATCACTTCGCTTAATCGCAGAAACAGAAAAAAGATGAATGCTCCGGGGATGTACCCCATCCCCCGATCTCAAGATAATTCTTGAAACAACAATACTCTCAATCTCCCGGGGGCTACCCCGCCTCCGGGAGATTAAAAAAGAAAAAGATGATATTTGCCGCCAACGGATGGCGGGAACCCTACCGTGCGGAATCAGCACCACTCAACAAGAAAAAAAAGATGCCGAAGGCTACCCCACTTCTTACGCCCTGAGGCACACTAGATATAAGTATAAGTAAAAGAATTAATAAAATACAAACGATATGAAACATTTCATCATCAAAAACGGTTGCAAAGTGGTTTGTATCTCAGCCATCGCACTCTCTTCGCTTTCATCATGCATGAAAGACGATTTGACGAATTGTCCTGCACCTAAGGTGTCGCTCAAGTTCGATTATACATATAATGTTGAGAACGCTGATGCCTTCTCCCAGGAAGTGAAAAACCTCAACGTCTATGTTTTCGATAAAAACGGTAAATACTTCGATACCTATACGCAGTCAGCCGACAAATTCGAAACGGGTCACAGCATGGACATCACAGACTTACAGGAAGGCAAATACACCTTCGTCTGCCTGGCACGTGACAAGAAACCTACAGGTAGCAGAGCCGACGGTGACGACGAGATGGAGTTCAGCTTCACCCAACTCACACCAGGTGTTTCTACCATCAACGACCTGCAGGAGGAAATGGGAAAGAAAGACGGAGAAGCTTCTGTCAACAACAAGAAGTTCACCGCTCTCTACACAGCCCAGACATCTCTCGACTTCAAGGGAAAAAAGGACACATCCGGCGAACTGAGCTTGATGAAATGTACCAAGACCTACAGAATCGTGATGCTTCCATACGATAACGACCAGCAGGGATTCGTGGCAGAAAACTTCGACGTAAGAATCAAGGGTTCGGCTGCCCTCCTCGACTACAAGGGCGACAAGGTAAAGGATGCCAACGGAGTAGAACAGAACAAGCCGATTACCTACGTGCCTTACAACGAGAAACTGGTGGTGAACTCCAGCGGAAATACCCAGGTAGAAGGAGAAGAAATCGACAAGGCTCTGGTTTACGACCTGTCTTCTTCCAGAATGTTCGAGCGCAAGGATGATGTAAGCACCCGCAACACCGACAGTAAGGAGTACGACGACAAGCGAATCGTAATCACCGACAAGCGCACAGGCAAGGTTATCTTCAACCACTCACTGCCATGGTTCCTCGCTCTCTGCGGCGAGCGCACCGACAAGGGCTGGGAGGATCAGGAATACCTCGACCGCCAGGATCACTACACCCTCGTATTCTACGTTCCAAGTCCAGGTTCCGACTACCACATGGATGCTAGAATCAAGGTGAACGGCTGGGTTCTCAATCTGCAGAATGCAGACCTCGGAGCCAAGTAAGGAAACAGTGCTACCCACACTGTATAGAGAGAAAGAAAAGTATAAGTATAAGTAAAAGATTAAAAAGATGAAACGCTATAACTCAACTTTGATCAAGATGACACGCCGGCTAGGCATGGCTATCGCAGCCTTGCTCATGTTGAGCACAATGGCATCTTGCTCAGACCAAGATTCGCAGGCACCTGCAACTGGCGATGAAGCTTACCTCAACCTGAGCTTCTCTACCGCCAGCAACACGACTTCCAGAGCAAGCAGAGCTGAGGACATCGGAAACAACGAGACTCAAGCTAATCCTACCGCTGAGAGCGACATTCATAGCATCAAGGTATGGGTGTTTAAATCAGAAACAGGAGCAAGCGCCAATCCGATTGCTTACAAGGAAGATACACCATCTGCTGTTGACGGTAAACCCGTCAACGGCAACTACACGCTGAACTTGAGATTCTTGCGTAAGATCAACGGTGAAGAACTCAAAAACATCGACCTCTATATTCTGGCAAACTCAGAGAGTACCAATATGGCTGACAAGCTGAAGGGCAAGGATCTCCGCAGCATCACCCGAGCAGACCTGCAAAAGGTAACCTTCGATGATCCATTCGGAATTACAACAGAAGGTAAGGCTCAGACTACAGAGGTTCCAACCGGCAAGGGTCTCCCTATTTCCCGTGCCATTACCAATATAGAAATAGCCAAACACGTAGCTGATACTGAGATTGAGGCAAAGGACAAAGGAATTTCGATTCCTCTGGTTCGCGCCGTTTCCAAGCTTCACTTCTATTTCGCCCGCACGGCAGATGCTGATGCCTTGACAGAAAATGTGAAGGTAACAAAAATTGAAATAGATGGAAACACCTTCCCAACAGAAAGCTATGTCTTCCCTGATGAAGAGGATTATGCAACTGCTGATGCCAACAAGGCTGCAACAAGCAATAAGTACGGAACTCCTTCTTATGTTCCTACTCTACTCAAGCTTGACGGTGTAGAGAATACCCAAATCAAGGCTGTAGCAGATCCGCTTGCTTATAAGCGAGGACCAGGTGAAACAGCTCAGACTTATATGAACCGCATGAATAATGAAATCGGTGGACACAACTTGAGTTATCTTCGTGAAACCAACAAGCCTATCACAGGTAAGATTTACTATCAGTTGGCTGACGGCGGCAGCGTAAAATCTCAGGGATTCACCATCCCATCCAGTGGCAACGCAATCCGCAACCGAGAGCTCGTAGTTTACGGCTACTTCCTCCAGGGTGGAGCCCTCTGCCTCGACTGGCAGGTAATGCCTTGGAACAAGGTAACTTCAGAAATCAGCTGGAGCAATGTAAATTGCCAGATGTATGCTTGGCAGACAGGTTCAACCCTGAACCCAAAAGGAGGTGACGCTGAAGGTCTCTACTGTCTGGTTAACTATCCTAGATACCAGGATAAAGACCATGAGATATTGGAGGATAAGAAATCGGGAGCAGCCTACTACTTCAAGGTAGAAAGCCCTGCAGGACTGGTTTGGAAGGCACATCTCACAAACCCTGATGAGTTTGCTTTTAACTATGATGAATCTATTAAAGGAAGTACCAAGTGCGTTTCTACAGGCATCGCCCGAAAAGATCCTTATCAGATCAAGGTAGAAGCCAAGAAGCCATGGACAAACGGTACTTCATGGACAGAGTTGACTGACTGGGCAAGAGGTAAGGGCACCAATCCTGTATATACCGACCTCTACGTAACCGTATCACTGGATGGAATCCATGAATACGAAGTAGAAATCAACCCTGACAAAGCAGGAGGTATGTATCAGAAAGGAAGAAAGTTTGCAGGAACCAATACCCGCATCCGCATCTTCCAGCTGCAGGCTACCCAGGGAACTGCCTACGATAAGCTTCAGAGCAATAGTGGACATTATACTAATTATTTAAAAAAGGAGGGCAAACAATGAAAGCAATATCAAAATACTTTGCGATGTGTGCAATCGCCCTCTTAGGGCTTGCAAACACATCTTGCATGAGCGATGATATGGACGGCACACCGAGTTGCGACTACGATGTGGTGCTGGAATATAAAGTAGGCGGTTCTGCTACTGAAACCCGTGCAGCTGTTACCCGTGCTGCAGTAGAGGATGGATCAGAAGATCTCAATGAGAACCTGATCAAGCGCCTCGACCTCTTCGTCTTCGATGCAGCCGGAAAGCTCGTCAAGAGTCTTCCTCTTACAGATGCTTCTGTTCAGGGCAGTCCTACTACAGATTACAAGCACAAGAAGTTGGAAAGCAACCAGCTGAAGCGTTCGGAGATTACAGGAAACACCCTCTATCTGGTGGCAAACCTGGAGAATATCAGCGGAATCACAACATTGAATCAATTGAAAGCTGCCACCATCAACAAGGCAGCCACCTTCAATCCCAAGGCAAAGCAGACTTCATTCGTGATGGATGCCAAGATGGAGGAGACGAAACAGATTGTGAACGGAACGATTCACATCCAGTTCCAGCTGAAGAGAGCGCTTGCCAAGATCCGCCTCAACGTACAAGATGACAAGGGCAACGCAGTACTTCCTAAGGATTATGCCTGCCAGTTGATACACTACGCAGCAGATGGTTCTATCCTCGCCGAAGGTAACATCACCGACAATGCATTGAATACAGATGCAGCTGCCAGCAGCAAGGTAACTGTTCCTGTCGTAACACAAAACAACAAGGCTGTGTTCTACTCATACGCCAACAGTTGGATTGACAAGACAAACAAGGATCCAAAGGCAGAAGAGCCAATCGATGTCAGCAAGCAGACCTACATCCTGCTCAAGGCAAAATTCAACAACAAGGATTACTTCTACAAGGTGCCGGTTAACAAGCGCCTCTACGAAAGCAACGATGCTGCAACAACAGACGGCATTCCTAATTGGGCAAACTACGAGCCTCTCTATCGCCTCGACCGCAACACCATCTACGACGTAACAGCCAAGGTGGACAGAGAAGGTGGCAGTGATCCTGAGAATCCGGCAGAACTGAAAGTCTTACCTACGGTATTGCCTTGGGAAACCGGAGCAGAATACACCTTCAACGATGCCATCTCTATCAAGACCAACATCGAGAAGAATGGCGAGAACAGTAGTAAGATTGCATTCAACAATGCTACATTCGGACCAAAGATCTCGTTCACAGAGATGAATACCAACGGCAAGAGCTGGGTACTCCAGACAGATAGTCCAGACTACGGATTCATTGATGCCGACAAGGTAAATGCTGATGGTTCTTACGATTTGGATAAAGTAATGACCGTGATTACCGGCAACGGCACCACCACAGAGGTTCCTCCTTTCTACGTGGTTCCAAGATCGGTACTCGACTATACCCAGCGTGACAACTATACCTGCCGTGTATATATGGTAGCCTATAGTCCAAACATGAAGGTAATCATCAATGCCCCTTCTGATGGAAGCGCAGATACAGCCACAGGAACGGGAACGAAGACCGATATGGTTTTCACCCAAGTAAAGTAAACTATGAGATATAAACAACTATAAATGACAAACATCATGAAAACGTTGAATATATATAAGAATACGACACTGGCACTTATGGCTCTCACCATGGGATTATCCCTTGTGGGTTGCGCAGAAGACTCTGAGCTCATCTATCAGGGAGCTCAGCAGTTGAGCGTGAAGCCTCTCATCCTTGACAACAAGGTTTCGAGAGCAACTACCGCTTCTGACGCAAACCTCAACGAGGATAAGCTCTATAAATTCAACATCAAGATGTTTGGTGAGTATAATGAGTGCAAGGTAGATAAGACTTTCACTGACGGCTTGCAGAGCGGCAAGGAGGAAGTGATTGCTCAAAATAACTGGAAGGTGGAGAAAGATCTGCAGGAAGGTAATACTTACAGCGTGAAATCTGTGGCTAATGCCACAGGTTCAGGCGATGTGCAGACCGACGTGGATATCTGGAAGCCATACGATGCTACCAGCAACAGCAACAAGATGTTCCTGATGAGTAGCGAACAGAACTACCCGGTAACCAAGGAACCTACACAGACCATTCCAGTTAATCTGGCTCGTGCTGCTGCCAAGATTGCCCTTACCATTCATGTTGACGTAGAAGGCTATACAGCTGGTCAGGCAAAATGGCAGTTGAAGAACTACAATGCCAAGACTACTATCTTCGGCAACAATAAGGAGTCTGAGTTGAAGGATGGTGAAATGGTGGAAGCACAGGGTGGAAGTGGCGAATATACCGTAACCACTTACAGTTATGCCACTCAGTGGACAGACGATACCAATGCGCCAGCCATCTACCTCCAGGTTCCTCTTACAGCCGATGGCAATACGGAGATAAACCATTACAAGATTCCTGTCCGTGACCCTAAGGCTACCGGTGAGGATGCCAAGAAGCTGAACCGCAACACCATCTATACCATTGATGCCAAGATCAACAACAAGGGCGGCAGCTCTGAGATTGAATACATCACAGCTGGTAAGGTTGTCTATGATGTTCTCCCTTGGTCGGATGGCGGTACTACTGATATCGATGCCAATACTTCTTATCTGATGGTGACTCCAAAGGTTGTCTATATGAAGAATGTAGATAAAGATATGAGCGTGACTTATAAGTCTTCCAGCCCAGTGACTATCGTTAGCAAAAAGGTGTACTACATCGATAATGAAGGAAATACTGAAGTTTACTCTGAGGGATATAAGGAGACTATCATCAAAACAGAGAGAGTATGGGTTTCAGGTTTTTTGGGATTTGGACATTACGAAGATAGGGTGAAAGAAGAAATTCCATTCTATCCATACCCAACAAAAATGGAATTGCAGAACGAAAAGGATGGAGAAAATCTCGGTGGTAAAATCGTCATTAATTCTCCTATTCCGAAGAATCGCTTCTCCAAGTATATCGTCTTGACATTAAAAAATGCTGAGGATAAAGAAGCAACTGTAAAATACAAGCAGTCACCTCTGATTGAAACCCAGAACTTCTTCGGAGACTATTCTTCTAGAAGTAAAAGCGGATGGGCATATCGCAAACCTAATGGTGAACTTGTTAGGAATAGGCTGTATACTTATGATTATAATGGTGGATATCAAGCAAAATATTACAAGAATAGCGATATCAATAGTTTTTATGACGACACTTCATTTGATAATTTGAAGAACAACCGTATGTACATCATACAAGTTTCAAGTACAAAAGATAGCAAATATAATATTGCTCATCCAAACATCGATAAATCTACAGGCTATACAAACGACGAAGTCGTATCCCCTGCATTTATGATTGCTTCACAGCTTGGAGCTGTAAGATCGGCAAATTTTGATCAATCCGGAGCAAAGACGCATTGTGAAACGTACCGGGAAGTAAAGAAAGAAAACGGCAAACAAGTTATATATGACGGTTGGCGTCTCCCAACAAAAACAGAGATACAATTCATTGTTGACTTCCAAAAGGAATCATACAAGAATAACAAAGGTGAGAAAAAACAGCCAATCAAGCCAGTATTGGAAGGAGCGAATTATTATACATTGAATAATATTGATGTTGCAACCAACATCAGTGGAGCCAACTCTGGTACTTTCGTCCGCTGCGTTCGCGACCTCACCCCAAGAGAGGTTGAAGAGTTAGATAAACAAATGAAGTAATAACATTTAAGGAAGTTACGAAATGAAAAAGATAAAGACATATATCGGAATAATGGCAGCGCTGTTAACAATGTTGACAGCCTGCTCCGACAGCATGGTGGACAATGGCGTTCCTTCCAAGAATGAGATAGGCACGTATCAAGCCCACTTCACCATCTCCGTTCCAAACTACTCGAAAGTAGAGAGCAGAGTAGCTAACTTCGCAACCGAAGGTATTGCAAGCGCTAACGATATGAAGCTGCTATGCTTTGACAAAGATGGTTATTTCCTGGGACTTGCCAAAAATCTGGCTATCGAGTCGGTGGCAACCAATGAAATCAAGAATGATGGCGGATCGGACAAGAAGAATATCTCAGCAACGATTCCTACGGGAACTGCCCGCATCCACATCATGGCGAATGCCACTGCCGACAATACAGTAACTACGGGCAACCAGGCGATTGATTTCAACAAGTCAGCAGAATGGATTGGAAGACATGAGAACAATCTCATGACCAGCTTCGATAACAGAAACAACAGTCAGCAGCACGACAAGATGGTGTATTGGGGTTATGTCAAGAAGAATACTCCTGAAGAAATGACAGAATTCCTCACCAAGGATGTAGTGGCAAACAATGTAATCCATCTGCTCCGCGACCGTGCCAAGATTGAAGTGAAATGGGAGGATCCAAACATCAAAAACATCAGATATGCACTGGGCAACGTGATGCAGCATGGAACGGTAGCTCCATTCAATAGAAAGCAGACAAAGCTGACTTTCCCTGAAACCAATATGCTGACTGATGCAGCTGCGTGGAAAGCAGAATGCACCTACATCACTCCATCGCTGGATCCAACAAGATGGCCTTCTGAAGGAGAGAAATTCTCCGTAGGAAAAGAAGAGATGTGGCCAAACAGCAGCAACCTGCCTATGCAATATACATTTGAGCAGGAAAACTCTTTGGAAAAGCCACTCAAGGTGATCATGGAAGTGACATACAAGGACGGTGTAACAAAATGGTTCCAGGTTCTGCTCCAGAACGAGGGTGTTCAGATTCCTGTCAAGAGAAACCATCTCTACCGAATCAACATCAAGAGATTGGGCAAGAATCTGGGTTACAGCTCAGCAGAACTTGCATACAATGGTACTCCTGCCAACAACCCATGGATTACGGTAGAAGACATCATCCAGGAAATTTCTGATGGTACTTACACGATGAACATCGTAAATGGTACTTACCAGATGTTGACACAGGAATCTGCAAACAGCAAGCAGGTCATCGACTTTGAATACACGGGTGAGGATTCTCAAACTGCAGCCGACTTCGATGTTTCCTGGACAGAGAACAAGAACTTCACAAAACTGGAAGGTGGAAAGCTTCCTGTACCTACAGTACAGTATGACGCAGCAACCGGTAAGGGAACCATCACATACAAGATTGGTGATATCAGTGCCGGTGAATGTAAGACTGCCACCATCAAGCTGGTAGATAAGAAGCATGGATTGACTAGAAACATCCATCTCTACAGTATCAGCAATGTGGACTTCCAATTCCCATCTACCTTTACAATGGGTAAGGAGGTAACTTCAGAAGCCAAACTGACCTTCACAATTCCAAGTTACTATCCTAAGGAGTTGTTGCCAATAGAAATTGAGATTGCATCCAACGATGTAAACCCAATAGGCAGCGATGTAAAGGTAGCTTCTACATCAGAGGTTGATGGAGGCGATGGCTGGAACTGTTGGTTCGTCACCAAGTATGAAGTTCCAAGTGTGATTGGAGCTTCTCAAACCATCACAATGAAGAATGTACGTGCCGTAACAGGTACTACTGGTAAATTCTTCATCAAGGCTAAGCACTACAATGGCAATAAGCCTTGGAAGGTGACAATCAACTACCAATAAAAAATTAGCAAAATACAAAAGTTAAGAATCATATATCAGTAAGAGAGGAGGGAAGGAAGTTGGGAATACTTCCTCCCCCTTATTTAGTTATTATAAGACATTATTATCATTTACTATTATACAAATTTGCGAAGACTAGACTAGACTGGTCGTTGGAATTTTAGTTGCCGAGGTGACTCACCTTCTAAGATTCCACGACTTTTTTTGTGCCCTGAAAATTCCACCCCCGCCAGCCGTCCCACACCCCGCTAGGCGTCCCGACGGATTTGAAATCCGTCGTAAAAAAAGGTTTGACCTATCAAACCAGGGGATTTGTAATCCCCTAATCCATAACATATTACAGATCGAGCTTTTAGTCCTCCATTGAATACGTGTATTTTTTTGAAGACTGAGTAGTTACCCAGAAAGCCCGTGAGGCAGAGTAAGATAATAACTTTCAAAGCAAAAAAAACTCCCTATAAGTTCAGGCATCTATCGCCTGGCTTATGGGGAGAACT
>ERZ1026892.1163-NODE-1163-length-11473-cov-118.445262_pt1 | contig 11473 bp, 13 predicted proteins | sample MGYA00380176_ERZ1026892 | MGnify/ENA primary metagenome ERZ1026892 (study PRJEB33269, sample SAMEA4719812) | human gut metagenome | biome: human-associated habitat; feature: organic feature; material: feces | place: Cameroon | collected 2013-10 ... | reverse complement strand
CATATAATCAAGGGTCTATACGCCACCTGTTCATCGTGGCATATAGACCCTTGTCGTTTGTTTATCCCAATACAACATTGGCAGGGGACGGCAAGGTTGTGGTATATGTTTCTTGCAACAGCAATGGTTTCACACAACATTAAGTACGCAGAAAGACTCCATAAAGCGGCATGTTGGAGATATTCTCTTGTTGACGATAAGGCAACATAGAATAACGTATGGCAGATATGTCAGGGTGCTCCTTAAGATAGTTATGCAATGAGGTGGCTTTGATGCTTGTACCGCCTTTTACTTCTATAGGCAATAATGCCCCTTCACGCTGAACGAGGAAATCCACTTGCATAAGCAAGATTATCAAACTCTGCACGACCGAATTCTTTAAGAATATAAGTCTTGCCACATTGTCTTACCCCGTTTAATATCAACGGCTTATGACACTCTTGATTTTTCCATTCTACAAGCTTAGCATATATCTTTCTCTTCATATCTTTACACTTTTAGACACATGAAACAATCAGATCATTACACTTTTCGACACGTAATATCAATGCAAAGCTACACTTTTTTACACATACGACCAAATAAACATTGAGTATAAAGTGGGATATTAAGATATTTTAATATTTACCTTATAACATAAAATATGTGGGTTCCTCACTTTTTCCGTAACATTTCCCAGAAATCCCTTGCAGATATGAAAATAAAGTCGTAACTTTGCGGCATGGATTTTTAATACAGATGATTATGAAGCAGGTAGAAGAAAGATATATCAGCTTGCTGACCGACTTCGGTTTCAAGCGAATTTTTGGAACAGCAATGAACAAGGATTTGCTCATTTGCTTCCTCAACAGCTTGTTTAATGGCAAACAGGTTGTGAAGGACGTATCGTATCTGAATCCAGAGCACGTAGGAGATGTCTATACCGACCGCAGAGCCATCTTTGATGTATATTGCGAGGGCGAAAACGGCGAGAAGTTCATCGTAGAAATGCAGAATGCGTACCAGACGTATTTCAAGGATCGCGCCCTTTTCTACTCCACTTTCCCGATTCGCGAGCAGGCCCCTAAGGGGAGTGACTGGGATTTCAAGCTCAATCATATCTATACCGTTGCCCTGCTCAACTTCAACATGAACGAGGATGCATTCGACAAGGAGAAAATCCGCCATCATGTGCAGTTGTGCGACACTGCTACCCACAAAGTTTTTTACGACAAACTCGAATATATCTATGTAGAGATTGCCAAGTTCAACAAACCCCTGGAAGAATTGGATACGCTTTACGAGAAGTGGCTCTATGCACTGAAGAACCTCTATAAGCTTACCCAGCGCCCGAAAGAGCTGTGCGACAAGGTCTTCGACCGCCTCTTCGAGGAAGCCGAAATAGCCAAGTTCACTCCGCAGGAGATGAGGGAGTACGAGACCAGCAAGATGGCATATCGCGACATCAAGAATTCCGTAGACACTGCTAAGCGTGAAGGTATAGCTGAAGGCATGGAAAAGGGCATGAAGCAAGGCATGGAAAAGGGCATGAAGCAAGGCATGGAAAAAGGCATGAAGCAAGGCATGGAAAAGGGCATGAACCTGCGAAGCCTTGAGATTGCCAGGAAGATGCTGGCAAAGGGTATGGATGAAGCATCGGTCATGGATATGACGGGGCTGACGGCAGAGGAGATAAAACTGCTGAAAGCGGAGATGGGGGATTTTTAAACAAATAACTTTACAAGTTAAATGCGGCGGGAAAATCTCTTAAGAGAAGCTATCTTTTTCCTTAAGGGAAAATTCTCAATCTCTTCTTTCCCCATTTTCCAGGTATTTTCGTCTGATTTTCTATTTCTTGAATATTATTTACACGGATATGGAGAGAAGATGGGAGTTGCACGATGAAGGGTCTATACGCCCACCTATCATCGTGGCATATAGACCCTTGTCGTTTCCCGTGAGGTGCGGGTGAATATGTTTGCCGAGCACCTCATACTCTTGCCCAACTTAGGAGTATAAGTAGTATATCCTGTCTCCGCAACTTATAGATTTAAATCTATAGTCAAGAAAATCACAATTATGATGTTCCAGGGAGTTTTTATAATTTTCCCCGTCAGGATCAGGCTCCCATCCTGTTTCTGTATATTTATCAGACATCTTTCTCTGGTCGCCAGACAACACCAAATCTATAACGCTCTCTGTATCACAAAGATAAAAGATTTCCGTACCAGCCTTGGATATATTCCCCAATGTCACTTTTCTGAGCCTTGAGCAGGACACAAAAGCCATGTCACCTATGCTTGTTGCATTTGGAGCATTAACAGCTTCCATATTGTAGCAATCATAAAAGGCTGATTGCCCAATGCTTTTAACATTTGGCAAGTTTATTGATTTTAGCTGAGTACACTCCATAAATGCTTCAGCACATAATGTCTCAACTCCGTTAACAGTTAATTCAATACTGCCAACATCTGCACTACTTAGGGCATCTTTTATCTTCTTAAGCACATCTCTATCTGCATTTGCATCTAAAGTGATTTCAATGTTCTTTTTGTTCGCAGCCAAAGCCTTTTCTATCACCAGTAAGGCATTTTCTGTAGTTGTTACAGCATCGCCCCCTTCGATAACGCTGCCTGTACTCCAATCAGTAACCTTTACATTTCCTACCGCAGCCTTATCCTTACCTATTTTTACATTATAGGTATAGCTCTGAGCATATTCGTGAGCAGGAATACCCTTTACAAACAAGTCTTTTGACAATGTTGGATTGCCATTTTCATCATTGTATGTCACTGTGAGTTTGAGGAAATTCTCTCCATCTTTTTTTTCACCAGGTGCAACCAATGCATAGAAGACATTATTGCCATTCTCATCAGGAGTTGGATCTTTATAAGCTGTGATTTCTTCTATGTTCTCATTTTCTCCTACTTGCTCTTCTGCCGAAACATGAAGCTTAGAATAAACTTTTACATCGGTAAGCACAGGCTTCAGTCCATCGAATTCATTGCCAAAAGAACTTACTCTGACAACAACACGAGCTGTTTGACGCTGAAAATATAACTCCAACATTCTATCTTGAGGAGCTTTAACCTCAGTTCGACTAGTCCACATATAATCAGACTTGGCTATTTTGTCAAGGGTAGATTGGTCAGCAGACACATATCCACTATATATCGTATTTACAGTGTTTTCACTTGCGCTATAAGGGTATATTGCTCTGAAATCCTGTATGCCACCCGTCCAACACAAATAGTCACCATTTTCTGGTATCCAATTGTCACCACTTTTAGTGTAATTTACGGTTTTACCATTAGTCAATATGCGGATTAAATCGCCATCATTAAACACAGACAGAGCTTCTTCTGTTTTGCCCACTGGATTACTACGTGTAAAAATACTATTTTTACCAACGTTGGCTGTAACCTCAACTACATTGCTCAAAGTATTTATACCTTGCTCTTCCTCATTAGAGCAAGCAGCGAGCATTGCAACAAATGCTAATGCGCCAATATATTTTGTTATCTTCATATTTTGTATCTATTAATGTCAAACAAACTTTTATTCTGTCTCTAAATTGTCGGTATGCTCTTCCCCCCAAGGACTTACCCCTATGTAACTTATCTGTACCACATCCTTGCCTACCAATAAATGCAACTGATGGCTTTTCCCTGACAAAAATACAACATCATTTTCTGTAGCAGTCCAAACATAAGAATTGCCATTCACTTTAAATCCGATGCTAAATTTTCCGGAAGTGACAGTCTGTGGGATTACAATAGCTGAATAGTTGAAAGTTGGATGGGCTGTTTTTTCATCGGCTCCATTGAATTTAACAACCTCAGGAGTAATAGCAGTTGCACCTTGGGTGTTATCAACTTTTGCAACTATTGATTCTGCTGTAAAATCCACCTTACTACTTAGGATAGTTCCATTTATCTTTACATCTGTTACTGATTCTGCCGTAATAGGCTTTTCCTTGTTTTGGTTAAACTCATCTCTTAGCTCGATAGTCAGATTCAACTGACTAAGGATATGGGAGAATGTAATGTCAACAGCTTGGTTGGCATTCAATTCCGTACCAGGAGTGAAGTTCTTTTGTCTATAAACAATGAAGTCTGAAGTATAGTCATTAGCATTGCTTTGGTCTGCCTGTACAGCAAAAGCGTAATCATTATTTCCATAGACTTTAACTTTGCCATTTGCATCTTCGGTAGTCTCCTGATATGGCGCATAAGCCAGAATATCAACAGCGGTAGTTGAATTCTGCCACAACATCTGGGTAGCAGGATTCCAATTACCATTTTTCTGTGTTATCTTGATATTATCATAGGTATACTTGGTATTACCTGCATTGTTGATGCAGAAGCCAAACGAATTAAGCTTGTCGGTGCTGTTACCGTAAGAGGCACGGGTATTCATGCCATCTACGCTTGTCATGATTCTGACCACATTATCCATTGGATAATTGCTCTGTGCCAATTCATCCTCACTGGAGCAGCTGGCAAAAACTGCCGTTGCCAAAGCTGCCATTGCTAATGTTTTAATTGCTTTCATATTGTCGAATTTTTTGTTTTAATTTTAAGAAAGTTAATCGTAAGCCTCACCCTTGATAGGGTCGCCTGTAGAACCCCAGTCGGAGATGTTAACATTGCCAAGTTTTATGACGTCACGTCCTACCTCCAGGTTGATGGTGGTAATCTTGCCACTCTCAAACTTGAAAGGTGTGCCGTTGTCGTAGATGAAGTCCTTTCCGCCAATGGTGATGGTAATCTTCTGAACACCATCCTGCGGGATGATGATGGAAGCATATTGCTTGTTAGCGGTTAAAGCAGGCATGTCGAAGTCGGCTTTGTCTTCTGCTACAGCAGATGGAGTGACAACCTTGGTCAGATAATTGACGGTTGCTTTTTTTGCGGCATTGCCTACAGCTACCTTATCTACGGTAGGTCCCTCTGTTCCCCATTGATTCTTATAGGTAAGGTTCACCACAAGTTTTGCCATTACATGGGTAAAGGTAAGAGGAACAGTTTGCTGTTCATCGACATTATAGGATAAGCCATCTTTGTTGACTGCCACCAAGAGGTCGCTTTCTGTTTGCTTGTTCACATCGAATGTATATTCTCCAGCAGAAAGGTCGGATATTGCTGAAATAGGGTATACACCGATGAAATAATGCTTGTCGCGGTTGTTCTTCCACAGCATCTGTGGAGTGGATACCCATGAACCGTTAGTCAACTTGTTGATAGCGTTGTTCACCACACGCTCTCTTGTCTCTGGAGCTACAGTTGGAGCACCTATCCAGGCATACACACTGATTTCATCACCCTCTTCAAAGGTTTGTCCACCCTTCTCATCTGTGGCAACACGTGTCATATTGCCGATACTGGTAGAAACGGTGATATACTTGGAGGTCTCGCCTCCGATACCGTTCTCGTTGTCAGAACAACTGCCCAATGTCAAAGCCATTGCCATCAGGGCAAAGAGATAAGTCTTCTTTTTCATTGTCTTTTACTATTTTATGTTTATATTCTTGTTTTGATTCTTGCTTAAATGAGAGGGGCGCTTAATCTTCAGGATTCAGGATTTCACCACGATATATCCATTCCTCAGTCCAATCATCTATCTTCGTGCTCGTAAGATACATGTAAGGTTTCATCTCCTCAAATTCCAAGTTTATCTTGTACTTGCCGCCAGATTTCATGACAGGAGCTTCGATGTCGTAGTTGCTAACTACTCCCCCAGGAGAAATCAGTTGGATAAACAACTTGGTGGTATGAAAACCGTTGGCTGTCGGCATCAAGCGTAATGTTTCCGTTTTTAAAGTTTCGCCAGGCACTGCGATTCTCAAAGGTATATCACACTCTTCCTTGGTATAGCTTGCCGTCCCGAATGTTCCATCCTCATTCTTTTGCAGGGGAAGGAGTCCGGTTGCCACATTCAGAACCTTGCCTATCATTGCAAAATTGTCAGGAACTCCTTCAATGAAGATGGTCAATTCTGCAAGTATATGGCGCATTTCATTTTTTGTTATGTAGTTGACATTTGATTTGTCTATACCGATGTCCGTGACACCATAATAGGCATGTTCGGGAGAGGCACTTGGATTGGACAGTCCGATTGCCAGACTGTTTATGTTGTCAACGGCTCTTGTCTGCACACTGATGGTGAACGGATCCACCAGATTGGTGGTGGTGAGAATGCGGTAGTTACCTTCCGGCAGGTCATATCGCTCTTTTGCCATTTCCTGCGCACTGCCATGCTGGCTTTGCGCCACCTGCGTGCCGTCTGTAGCATTCACAATCCATGTCTTCACGTCCTTCACTTCCGTGCCCTCATCGGCTTCATCAGCCCAGGCAAGCGAAACCGACAAGCCTCCATCCCCTTCGCCATCATGGACATCATGATCGCAGCTAGCCAATAGGCATGGGATGCATAGCAGCACCCATAACCCAATATTAAATCTTCTTTTTGCTCTCATTTTCTATCTTGTTTTATGGGTTACTGATGATGATTTGTAGTCTCTACTCGGCGGGCTTCTGGGGCAGTTCTGGAAGCGTCGCTTCCCTTTCCTACTACCGAGATGCGGCTTGCTGCAATACCTCTCTTCACAAGCCAGGTCTTCAGGGCTTGTGCTCGCTGGCGGGAGATGCGTCTGTTGACTGCCACGCTGCCTCTTGTGTCGCACCAGCCAGTCACCGTCACCTTCATTTCAGGATTCTCCTTCAATATATGGAGGATGCTTTTCAGCTTGGAAACCTCGCTTGGGTGAATGGTGATGCGGTTGAAGCTGAAGTAGATGACAGGGAATATCACCTTTACAGGTTCTTTAATATCCTGTTCAACAACTTTTGTTTCAGCCTTATCCACCGTTTCTTTTTCTTTCTGATTGACATTCTCCGAAAGAATGGTATCTTGATGTAGAACTTCCGTTTGTGGAACTGATGGAGTTTCAACTATCTTGTTTTTCTTTTTTGAGAAGCTGATTCCCAGTCTGATTCCGCTTTCCCATACGAAGTTGTTCTTGTGCAGATGTTCCGGCATTCCGTCCATACGCTCTCCTGAAAGGCGTGTCAAACCGGAATAGATGCCCAGATTAAGATTGGAGGTCAACTGGTAACCTGCCTGCAAACTGGCTCCATAGCCCAGATGCCAGCGGGTAGAGCCTTTCATCACCTCGGCATGATCTGCCAGGGTCTGGATATCTGCGCAGGTGGTCACAGCATAGAGATGAGGAGATACGGCTACAGTCCATCGGCTGTGGGCGGTATTGCGTAACAGCCCCAGCAGATTCACGTGAACCCTTGCACCATACCAGCCCATCCTGACATGGCTTTTCAGTTGGGCATATTCCCAGCTATCCATGCCCAGGACACCTGCCTTGTAGAGTATGCCATCGCTGCCCAGCCAGTAGTTGCGCTCCACGCAGCAGTCTTGTGCCGACAGGTTCACCTCTCCATATCTGGCAGAGAGTTCTGCTGAGAAAATGGGGTTGAAACGATAGCCGCCATAGATGCCGGCAGCCCAGCCCAGGTGGGTCTTGTCGTGTCCGAAACTGGAAAAAGTGGATAAGCCGAAAGGCAATCCGCCATCCACGCCCAGATACCATCCTTTGGAATCTGGCAGGTTACTATCGCTGGCTTCCGCTTTCGCAAAGGAAAAGGAAAGAATGGAAACAAGCACAGCAACCAGTAATCTGATCTGTGTCGTTGAACGATTCATCATATTACTCTACATTATTGTCATTATTTACTACATTATTTTCATTTACTTACTTCAGAATATATAAGAAGCTTTCCGAAATGATGATTCGGAAAGCCCAATCTTGATTGATGGTATAAGATTCAAATATTTCTTTCGTGCCACAAATTTAGTGTTTTTCACTGAAAAAGGGTGTCGCATTCCCCTAAAAAAGTGTCGCATTCCTACCAAAAAGGAGTAGCATTCCTAGAAATGCTACTCCTTTTTGGCAGATTTTCTCCATTCTGTAGGCGAGCACCCTGCCTTGTTCTTGAAGATGCGGTAGAGATGGGTGCGGCAGGAAAATCCGCATTCGGCAGAAATGATATCGTTGCTGTAGTCGGGATTCTCCTGCATCATCTTCTTGGCTGCATTGAAACGGATCTCGCTAAGCCATATTCTGAAGTTGGAATGCAGACACTGGTCGAAGAACAGACTCAGTTCGTTCTTCGAGATGCAGAGTGTGTGGGAAAGTGTGAGCATATTCACGTTACAGTCCTTGTAGCCCTGATTCTCACACCAGGCATCCAGGCTCTGCTGGATAAAGTTCCTGCGTTCATCAGAAATAATCTGCAATTGCCTTGGTTTATCATCCGCAGGATTCTGCTGTATGTCAGAATTTTCCTCTGCCCCCCCCATTTCCGGTTTCAGATGGAGGGTTGTTTTCCGCTTCCTTGTCCAGAAGCTCTTCGGTAGGAATGTAATTGCTGCCAAGGGCTATGAATGTAAGGTTGAAGAACAGCAGTGCCATCAGCCCCACAGGAGCCAGTATATATAATAAGGTGGTGGAGAACATGGCTACCGGCAAGATAAGGACCGGGAGACAGAGGATGAATATGCTGGCTCGTGAATATCTCACGTAGGGCAGCATATCCGTAGCCGCCATCGTTTCCAGCATCTTCCTGCGCCTGTTCATCTCCCGTATAATCATATATATGCAATAGGATACACTCACGCAAAACAGTACCAGCATCAGATAAAGTTCTTCTCTAATATACAGACTTTGGTGAAGGCTGACGCCCACGCAGAAAATCAGGATGATGGCGGCATAGATGGCACCGCACACCAGATACATCTTCCTACGGTTGGCACGGGTGGTCTCCAGATTATAGATGCCCATGCAGATGAGCGAGAAGCAAGGGGTATAGATGAGAATGTTGATCACCGCCCCCAGATCATCGTCTATGGCACGGAATCCGAACTTCATCTGTATCACATATTGTATCGCCAGACCTGTGATGGCTGCTGCTATCATCCATCTTGAACGTTCGTATCGTTTGTTCTTCCATCTTACATGCAGACAGGAGAGTGCCACGATGAAGGCATTGATGAACATGAAGATGAAACAGGCAAACTGAAGTAAAAACAATGAATCCATACGCTTCCTATCTTATGTTTACTTGCTTAAATTTCTAATTACTTGCTTTATGAGTATCAAAGTCGTATATTCCAACAGCGTAAGATAACTATTTATATAGTGTAAAGTCTATGTATTATGCGCCGTGCACCGTTCGAAGTAAGCACGTGCATCGTTCGATGTGAGAGCGTGCGTCGTTCGACGCACGTGCTTACTTCGTTCGGTGTGAGTCGCAAAACAAATAGGCAATACACCTCTTTCCCTGCAGGAATGAGCGTATATTGCCTATTATGAATAGATGTGATGATATATAGAGTATCATCCTTTCCTTGTTTTCAATTATCCGTAGATAACCTTACCATTCTCATCCTCGTAAGGAGTCATATCCTTAGCATACTGGTTCATGGCACGGAGGCTCATACCCATAGATGAGAAACCACCATCGTGGAAGAGGTTCTGCATAGTTACCTTGCGGGTGAAGTCAGAGAACATCATTACGCAATAGTTAGCGCAATCCTCTGCTACCGCATTTCCGAGTGGAGACATCTTGTCAGCAAAGTCCATCATATTCGCGATATCCTTGATACCCTTACCTGCAGTTGTAGCTGTAGGGCTCTGAGAGATGGTATTGATGCGGACATGCTTCTCACGACCGTAGATGTAACCGAAGCTGCGTGCGATGCTCTCGAGCATGCTCTTGGCATCAGCCATATCGTTGTAACCGAAGAAAGTACGCTGAGATGCTACGTATGTGAGGGCTACTACAGAACCCCACTCGTTGATAGCATCCAACTTCTTGGCTACCTGCAACATCTTGTGGAAAGAGATAGCAGAGATATCCAATGTCTTGTTCAGGAAGTTGTAGTCGAGGTCATCGTATGTACGATGCTTACGAACGTTAGGGCTCATGGCTACAGAGTGGAGCACGAAGTCGATCTTGCCACCGAGCTTCTCCTGAGCCTCAGTGAATACCTTTTCCAAGTCTTCAACGCTAGTCGCATCAGCTGCGATGATAGGAGCGTTGATCTGTTCAGCGAGCTTATCCAGCGTACCCATACGCAAAGCCATAGCTGTGTTACTGAGTGCGATGGTAGCACCCTCTTCAGCAGCCTTAACGGCTACTTTCCAAGCGATTGATTCCTCATTGAGTGCACCGAAGATGATGCCACGCTTGCCTTTTAACAAATTGTGAGTCATTGTTATCTTAATACTATATGTTTGTAAATCGTGCGCAAAATTACGAAATTTGTGCAATATATGCAAGCTTTTTCGCAAAAAAGTGCTGTTTACACCACCTTTTTTGCGAAAAGTCAAGTAAATCGTGCCTTATTTATCATCTATCCGGATGCGGGCCACCAATGGGAGATGATCGCTGTAACCTCCTAAATACCTCGGACCCAGGTAGGTGCGATATGGTTTTTTACCGCCATATTTCTCATCATCTTCGAGCAGGAAAGGCAAATCTCCTATCCTGCAGGCATTTTCCGGATGCTGCATCGATTCGCTCAGCAGTATCTGGTCAAGACTGCGCCATTCTCCATGCCAACGGTAAGTAGCCTTTGCCCCATGGCTACCCTGTGCTCCGACAGATATATTAATAAGGTGGTGCTGATAGAGATATTCCAGAGCGGGAGAGTCGTGATAATCATTGAAGTCTCCTGCCACAATGATCTTTGCCCCACTTTGAAGCGCATAAATGGAATCCACTGCTTCTGCCAACTGGCTCGCCACCTGCAGGCGGTAAGGACGAGATTCACGCTCTCCTCCCCTTCTACTAGGTGCATGCACCACAAACACATGCAGCGTATCGCCCGTGATGACACGTCCCGAAACATAGAGAATGTCTCTCGTAGGACGGGTATCCGGCAGGCGCTTCACCCGGATAGACCAGGAATGAATCAATGAAAAGGAAAACGGCTGATACATCAAGGCTACATCGATGCCTCGCTCATCGGGCGAATCGGTCATCACATACTCATAACCAGCCGTACGGATGACTGAACGCTTGGTCAGATCAAACAATACACTGTCGTTTTCCACCTCACAGAGAGCCACCAGGTCGGGAAGCTGCACATCTCCGGAAGCCTCCTCATACCCCAGTCCCACAATCTCCTGCCCCAGCTGGTTCACCTTATGCCAATAGCGGTAGGGAGTCCAGTGATAACTACCTTCAGGCAGGAACTCGACATCATTCTTAAGCGAATCATGCCGTGTATCAAAGAGATTTTCGCAGTTTAACTCCACAAAAGTGAGTAAACTTGATAGGATGAGTGTTAAAAACATAGTCATTTATTTTGTATTGTCAATGTTTTGATGTATCTTTGCAGTCAGTTTTCGAAGGTCCCATAGTTTAACGGATAGAACGGAGGTTTCCTAAACCTTTGATCCGAGTTCGATTCT
>ERZ1026892.1162-NODE-1162-length-11477-cov-5.935038_pt1 | contig 11477 bp, 7 predicted proteins | sample MGYA00380176_ERZ1026892 | MGnify/ENA primary metagenome ERZ1026892 (study PRJEB33269, sample SAMEA4719812) | human gut metagenome | biome: human-associated habitat; feature: organic feature; material: feces | place: Cameroon | collected 2013-10 ... | reverse complement strand
ACAGCACTCAGAAGGAGGTTGCTGTAAGGTCGGGTGTGAGTATATTTACCATCAGCCAATTTGAAAAAGGCGAGGTAGGCAATATAGGCTTTGGCACTATCTTATCATTGTTAAGGAGTATTGGCTTTATTGCAGAGGCAGAGAAATTGCTGCCACCATTGCCAGTATTGCCTACTCAAATAGCAAAGGCAAAAGAAAAGAAAGAAAGGGTAAGACATAAAGAACCCTGCCAATATTATCGAGCAGACGATAGAGGTGGTCAAGAAGTTTAATGATTATGCCGAACAAGTTGGTGTAAGCGAATGTTGGATATCCCGAATACAAGATGTACTAAGCGATAATCAGGTCTTAAAAAACACCGATTAATGGGAAAAAGGAAATAATGATAAAGAATATTATGAAGAAAGAGATAAATGCAAGAGAAACTTCCAGGGCGGCATTCGAGTTATGGATGTCGTCGCCGATGCCGATGGTAACCATGACCAAGACATTCGATGTTTCCTGAATTTTGAAGATAAGCAGAAAGATGGGATGGAAATTCAATATGATCTTGTGCTGGGCGATAGGTTACGCAGCATCGAGAACCAGGGAGTTTTATCTTCCTATAATATCTTGTAAAATATTTTTTTAATATCCAATCTGTTGGCAATTATTATGAAAGATAGCCCTTGCAATAGAACTTGATGACATGGGAAAGGGACTGGTGGATCGGAAGGAAGTCTGAATAGAAAGACATTGGCATCAGATGTGCGGAATCTCTACGACAAAGATGGTGCCCTTGCCTTGTTCGGAGTTTACCGCTATGTTTCCGCCGTGCAGGCAGACTATCTTTTTGGCGAGCGTCATGCCGATGCCGTGACCCTCTACGGATTTCTCTTTCGTGCCACGATAGAACAATGTGAAGAGGTGTTGCTTGTCCTTGTCAGACATTCCCAATCCGTTGTCCGACATGCGCACCACGCTCCATTCGCCGTGGAACGAGATCTGGACGATGGAGGAATGGTTGGCAGAATACTTGCAGTTGTTCTCAATGAGATTGGCGAAAGCTATGTTGAGCAGATAAGGATTGCCGAGAGTGGTAATGAGTCGGTCGTCATCGTCCTCCTCATTGCTGAAGAGCAGTTCGACGTTATATTCAGGATGCGCCCGCAGAATCATTTCCCTTACGTCCAGCAACAGCTCGTCCAGCCTCACCTCACGCATGCTTATCTCTTCCTTGCAATAGTCGGCTTTAGCTAAATTGAGCAGTCCGTCGATGAGTCGCGTCATCCGTTTGGCGTCCTGCTGCATGTTCAGCATAGCCTGGCGATACTGTTCGTTGGAGCGGTCTTTCTGTAGTGAAACGTCAATTTCGGCAGTAAGCGCAGCCAGCGGGGTGCGCAGTTCGTGCGAGACATTGCTGACAAACTGCTTCTGCGAGTCGAACGAAACCTCAAGTCGCTTCAGCAGTTCGTTAAAGGCAATGCTCAGTTCGCCAAGCTCGTCCTTCTCGTTCTTTACGGGTATGCGTCGGTCGATGTGCGAAGCCGTTATCGTCTCCGCTTCGTTAACGATGTTGCGGATAGGCTTCAATGAAAGCCTTGCAAGGACGTAACCGGCGATGAAGATGAGTGACAGCCCGACAATGAACAGCACAATCAGCGTTTCCTGCAATCCGATAAGATTGCTATATCCATATCCGTCGTAGGCAGCGGCTGTAACGATATACTGCCTGCCTTTATATGTATAAACCATGCCGATGCCTTGATACTTGCCAACGTGAAACTCTATCTCCTTCTTCTTCAGAATCTCGTTTATCATGCCCTGCGTCTCCTTCACGATGTCGTTATGTATGGCGTCGTGATAAAGCATCTGGAAGTCGGTGGTATAGACTGCCACCTCCACCTCATTGATGAACTTACGGTTGTTAAGATACACCGACTGCATGGTCCGGGCATCCACCTGACCGGCAAGAAAGAGATTGGCTTTTGTGATGCCCTCGCTCTTAAGGTTGCGAAAGAAAGTCTGGTCGCGGGTATGTTCGCTGACAAGATAGACGAGAACCGTGCACAGCAGAAAGATGGTGGCTGTGATGCACGTATATTTTAATGTAAGGGCTGTACGTATCTTCATCGCTTTTCTGTTTTTTTATAACTTGTCCGTCAATATGAATCCCACTCCCGGCTTGGTATGGATGAGCTTCACGTCGAAGTTCTTGTCCATCTTCTTGCGCAGATAGTTGATATACACGTCAATGAAGTTTGTGCCGGTGTCGAAGTGCGTGTTCCATACTTTCTCGGCTATCTCCACACGGCTGACCACTCTTTCGGCGTTCTCCACCAGATACACCAGCAGATTATATTCCTTCGGCGAGAGCTTAATGGGCGTATTGTTTCGTGATACCTCCTGCCGCTCAAGATTGATGTTAAGGTCGGCATACGTTATCTCCTTAACAATGTCTACGCTTGCCACGGCACGTCTTTTGAGCAGTACGCGCACCCTTGCCAAGAGTTCGCGGAAGTCGAAAGGCTTCACCATATAGTCGTCAGCTCCGACATCGAAGCCCTCCAGCTTGTCGTCAGCGGTTCCCAAGGCGGTGAGCATCAGAATCGGAATCTGCTCATCCGTCTTGCGAATCCGCTGACAAACCTCAAAGCCGTTGAGCTTAGGCAGGATAATGTCCGATATGACCAACTGGAAAGCGTTGTTCTGAAAGAGTCGCAAGCCCATCTCGCCGTCGTAAGCCACCATCACCTGATAGCCGTTCTCCTCCAAGCCGATCTTCAATAAATCAGCCACACGCTTCTCGTCCTCAATAACCAATATGCTTATCATACAATTCTCCTGTCTTGTTTGGATGCAAAGTTACATCATTTTCGCAAATAAAACCGAAAGATTGGTATTAGAAAACTATTAGAATTGTAAACTATAGTATGCTTTTAACTAATCTTTTATAACCAACGCTTAAATGCCTTTATATACAGCGTCTTCAGCCATTGTGTAAGCACGCAATATGACAGCAGAATGCCTATTAGCCATGGGAAATAGGACAGGGGCAGAGGTGTGAGTCCGATAGAACTGCCGAATGGCGTGAACGGGATGCAGATGCCTATTGCCATGATGGAGAAGGTCATGAGCATTACGGGCCATGAGGCGGAGCTCTGTATGAACGGCACCTTGCGCGTGCGGATCATGTGTACGATGAGAGTCTGCGAGAGCAATCCTTCCACGAACCATCCCGACTGGAACAGCGACTCCATATCAGGACCTTGGCATTTGAATATCCACCACATTACTAAATAGGTGGCAATGTCGAAGATGGAACTGATGGGACCTATCCATATCATGAACCGACTAAGGTCTGCCGAATCCCATACGCGCGGCTTGCGCAGATACTCGCTGTCCATACGGTCAAACGGGATGGTGGTCTGCGAGATGTCGTAGAGCAGATTCTGGATGAGCAGATGGATGGGCAGCATAGGCAGGAACGGCAGGAAAGCACTCGCTGCCAACACGCTGAACATATTGCCGAAGTTGGAGCTGGCTGTCATCTTTACGTACTTCACGATGTTGCCGAACGTCTTGCGACCTTCTATCACGCCATTCTCCAATACCATAAGATCTTTCTCCAACAGGATGATGTCAGCACTCTCCTTGGCGATGTCCACAGCCGAATCCACCGAAATGCCGATGTCCGACTCTCTCAGAGCGGCAGCGTCATTAATGCCATCGCCAAGAAAGCCAACCGTATTGTTGTTGGCTTGCAGCAGCTGTATTATCTCGGCTTTCTGCATAGGCGTGAGTTTGGAGAAAATGCTGCATTCCGTAACCGTCTTCATCTTAGCCTCACGACTCATAATCTCCAGTTCGGGACCGGTGATGGAAGCCGAAGTATTGATGCCTACCTGTCGTGAGATGGCTTTCACCACAGCTTCGTTGTCGCCTGACAGCACCTTCACCTCTACACCATGCTCATGCAATTGGCTGATGGCTTGCGCTGCCGACTCCTTTGGTGGGTCGAGAAAGGCAAGATAACCGATGAGCACCATATCCTTTTCGTCCTCGATGGCGAAGTTGTTCTCCTTACTCAAGAAGCTTTTTTGTGCTAAAGCCAGCACACGCATGCCTTGGGCGTTCATCTCCTTCACGAAGCGTTGAGCCTTGCTGCGCATCTCCTTCGTCAACGGTCTGACCTCTCCTTCGTACTCAGCGTAAGCACACACGGTGAGCATTTCCTCCACGGCTCCCTTCGTAATAATCTGTCGCTTGCCTTTAAGGTCTTCCACCACCACGGACATACGGCGGCGAGTGAAGTCGAACGGTATCTCGTCCACCTTCTTGTATGAGTTGCTCAGCGTTTCCAGTCCGAGTTCCTTCACGTGCGAAAGGATGGCACGGTCCATCAGATTCTTCAGTCCAGTCTGAAAGAAACTGTTGAAATAAGCGTGTCGCAGGATGCGGTTCTCCTTATCCTCCGTACCGTCCACGTTTACATGACGCTCCAGCACGATGTGGTCCTGCGTAAGCGTGCCGGTCTTGTCGGTGCAGAGAATGTTCATCGCACCGAAGTTCTGTATGGCGTTCAGGTCCTTTACGATGGTCTTCTTGCGCGACATCATCAGCGCTCCTTTTGACAGATTGGCTGTGACAATCATCGGAAGCATCTCTGGCGTCAGACCCACAGCCACGGAGATGGCAAAGATGAAAGCGTCCATCCAGTCGCCTTTGGTGATGCCGTTGACGAGAAACACGATGGGCACCATTATCAGCATGAAGCGTATGAGCAGGAGGCTCACCTTCGTGATGCCACGGTCGAAGGCGGTGGCGGCACGGTGTCCTGCCACACTCTTGGCTATAGTGCCGAGATAGGTCTGGTTGCCGGTGGCGAAGACGATGCCCTTGGCAGAACCGCTTACGACGTTGGAACCCATGAAGCAGATATTGTCAAGGTCGACAATGCTGCCCGAATGCTTGCGCTTACCTGAGAGATTGGGGAATTTCTCTATAGAATCCGACTCGCCCGTAAGGCTCGACTGGCTCACGAACAGGTCTTTCGACTCGATGATGCGGATGTCGGCAGGAATCATATCGCCAGCTGAGAGCATCACCATATCGCCCGGTACCAGCTCTTCGTTGCTGAGTTCGTCGCCCGGCGAACCGCCACGGCTTGCCGTTCCCGCACGCACCACATAACAGGTATTGGTCACCATCTTCTGCAGCGCCTCGCTGGAGCGGTTGGCTTTCCATTCCTGCGTGAAGCGGAGGATGGTGCTGAGGATTATCATGGTGGACACGACGATGATGGACGTCCAGTCTTGGTCGCCAGGGTCAGCGGTCCATACGTCCATGACAAACGAGATGGCCACCAATACGGTGAGCACACCCACGAAAGGATTGATGAAAGCCTTTGCGAACATCACCAACGGACGCTTCTTCTGTTCGTGCTCCACCTCGTTCTTGCCATAGAGCGACTGGCGCTTCTCCACCTCCTCATCGGTCAGTCCCAATGAGGTGGTATGGAAGTATGCGAATACTTCTTCAAGCGGTGTCTTTGCTGCGTTCAGTACCATCTCGGTATTGAAAGCCTTCTGCACTTTGTTCTTTTTAATCTTCCACATGATACTTTTAAGAATTAATGGATTTTACTCTGTTTTTGTTTCGCGTTGCAAAACTACTCAAAGTATCACGTAGTATCAGTTAGAGATTTATTAGAACGGTATTAGAAAACCATTAGAGGGTGTATTTATATAAAGCCTCTAATGGTTTTATCTAATGCTGAATGACTATATGCCAAGCAAGTTGAACGGTACTAAGCAGGCATAGAGAGGGACGTTTATAATCCAATCCTGGTCCTTGTATGGCAGCATTGAAAAACGTAGACCTTTCAGTTCTGGATTGTTGGTGATGAAGGTGTGAAGTGACTTTGATTTGACGTTAACCTCCGCTTTCACCTCTATGGGTACGACGCGGTCATGCCATTGAGCGAGGAAATCAATCTCTATCGTAGATTTTTCCACTGCATGATAGTATAGCGAGATGTCTTGACTCTTCAGTTGGGTGAAAACAAACAACTCTGTAAAGGCATCCTTGTATTCTGAAAAAATGCTTTCGCCGACAAGCATCGATTCGGCTGAAGTCTCTGACATAGCTCCCATCAGCCCTACGTCAAGCATAAAAAGCTTGAAGGCGTTAAGCTCTTCGTAGAACTTGAACGGAAGACGTGGAGCGTTCACCCTCTGCACCTTATATGTCAATCCTGCGTCAATAAGCCATTGTATGGCTAACTCGAAGTCGGCAGCTCGGGCGCTTTTCTTCACTGCTCCATATATGAACTTCTTGTTCTTTTTGGCAAGTTGGGCTGGAATGCTGTCCCATACCATGTTTATGCGAGGCACTTCTCGCTCAGGAGCATGCTTGGAGAAGTCGCGACGATAGTCTTGTATGATTTGTTTTTGGATGGATCGCACTTCCTGTAGTCCCTTTTGCTGCACATACGCAAGTACTGCGGCAGGCATTCCTCCGACGTAATAGTATTGGCGTAGCAAACTGATAAACTCGCTTTCCAGCAGGTTGATGACATTCCAGTTTCCTTCTTTCAGGATTTTTACCAACTGTGGCTTGTCCATAGCGTCGAGAAATTCGATGAAGTTCATCGGATAGAGACGCAATTCTTCCACCTTGCCTACAGGATAAGAAACTCCGCCATGGAGCGACAATCCCAACAAGGAACCTGCCACAATGATATGAATGTCAGGAACATCCTCGCAAAAAAACTTTAATGATTCCAATGCTTTGGGGCAGTCCTGTATCTCATCAAGAACCATGAGGGTGTCATTGGGAGTGATGTCTGTCTGGCTGATGGCTGAAAGAGCTATCAGCATATCGGTTGTGGATCCGCCTTTCTCAAACACCTCAACAGCTTTCTTGTTTCTGTCAAGACTGAAGAAGGCAAGCTTTTTATATTCGTTTTTACCGAAAGCTTGAAGTATATATGTCTTGCCTACCTGTCTTGCACCATTGAGAATCAGTGGTCTACGTCCTTCCTTGTTCTTCCATTCTATTAGCTTTTTATAGATGCTTCTTTCCATGTCTTACACTTTTTCTGACGAATAATTACTGAAAGTGTACACTTTTTCTGATGAATAATCGTTATAACTCTACACTTTTTCTGACGAATGATATAGCAAAGTTACACTTTTTCTGACGAATGACCGAGGAAAAGGTTCGTTTTTTTATTATTAAGCGGTATTTGGCAGTATTGCTATTTGGACTCTAACGCTTCTCTAACACATTTCTAACGGGTTTCTAATAGCAAGCTTACTTAAAAAATCATATCTTTGCAAACAGAGATTTTGACACACATAATAATATTCACTAATAATTAATAACTAATAAATAATAAATTGATGGGAATGACTGATTATATGTTCAGAATAGGATGCGCCTTTCTGATGGGCGCATTGATTGGCTTGGAGCGACAGTTCCGCCAGCATAATGCCGGACTTCGCACCAACATCCTCGTTGCGTTGGCATCGGCTGCCTTCACGGTGTTGTCCGTAACGATGACCACGGATGGTGGCGACCCGTCACGTGTGGCGGCGCAGATTGTTTCGGGTATAGGTTTCCTGGGTGGTGGACTTATTCTGAAGGAGGGATTCACCGTTAGAGGTCTGAATACGGCAGCGACGATATGGTGTTCGGCTGCATGCGGAACGCTTTCGGGCGTGGCTATGTATAAGGAAGGATTTGTGCTGGTGATATTCGTGCTGCTGACGCATTGCCTGCTCCGACCCTTATGCAAGTATATCGTGAAGTGCACCACCAAGGTTTATCATTACACCATACGCGTGGAGTGTCTGCGAAGTGCCTCGGACCAGATTCAGAGCATCATCATGGACACGCTCGCCTTTAACAAGGAGGTGAAGATGAACTCGATGTTCTATAAGGGGGAGGGCGAGAAGAACGTAATGGTATGCTGTGACATACAGATACAGGGCGAACACAAGGTGTTGCTCGATCTCTTGGTGTCGCGTCTGCGCTCGCGTCCTGAGGTGAGCAGCGCAGGATGGGACAGGAGAGAAACGCCGCAGGAGGACTTCTAAGTTAGGAATATTTGCGTAAAATAGCGAAATGTTGTAACTTTGCGGCTCCAATAAGAAAGCCTGATAAAAACTAAGAAGAATAGAAGAAAAAAAGAATGAAGCGTATAATTGCTCTTATACTGTTATTTAACATTATGAATTTTTCGTTGTCCCAAGCCCAGACGTTCAGCGGCGTGTATACTGCGGAATGGCAGTGGGACATGAACAAGAACACCAACTTTGTGAATCTGCTCCGACTGGAGCTTAACGTCCCGCTGTGGAACGGGGGGACCTTTGAGGCTGCCACGCTTCATGTGGCAAAGACCAATGACGGTATCATTGACGACTGGCAGGGATTCTCCAATATTGAGGCTGACAATATGTTCGGAGGCATTGCCGTGTTGGGCTACATGCATGAATGGAAGGCGGGTCATGTGTTCGTGGGTGTGCGCAATGTGAATGAGGACTTCTTCACGTCGGACATAACGGCACTCTTCACCAACAGCTCTTGCGGCATCGTGCCCACGATAGCGTCCAGTTATCCTATAGCCAATTATCCCTTCTCTGGACTGACAGTCTACTTTGATGTGCAGAAGGGAGGATGGCTGTTCCGCAACAGTCTGTATAACGGTGTGGGCTATAACAGATGGAAACACAGTGACAATCCGTTCCATGTCAGTCCCAAGAATGACGGTGTCTTCGACATGGCTCAGCTGGAGTATTCGCACGATCGTGGCAATTACTTTGCAGGCGTGGCTGTCCATACGCGCCAGTTCGGCATTGACGATGAGGGCGAGATGGTGTCTGCGGAGCGAAAGACCACTTGCGCCTGGTGGGTGTATGGCGAACAGAGCTTATGGAAGTCGGCGGACCAGGACGTGTCGCTCATGGCGCAGTATTCGGAGAATACGTCCCATAGGAGCGGATGTTACAGGTATGCGGAGATTGGAGGAGCTTACTGTGACAGCCTCAATGAGTGTGGCGTGTCAGGACAGTATGCACGTTATCATCAGGGAAATGAATATTCGTTGGAGATGACTTGGAAAAGACAAATAAACAAGACAATAGCCATACAGCCAACATTTCAGTACATAAAAAATGCTAACGGCAACTTCACGGCGTTAAGCGCACGACTTTGCTGTAGCTTCTAAAAAAGTTGAGAGTTAAGAGTTGAGGGTTGAGAGTTATGATTACCTTAGATAACAATCTGAACGTTATCTATAAAACATATCATAACTCTCAACCCTCAACTCTTAACTCTCAATTGTATATTACTTCACCATCTTCTTGCCATCTACGATGTAGAGGCCCTTGCCGAGACGGTTGACGTCAGTTCCGAGATAACGTCCGTCAATGGTGTAGACACCCTTGCGTACGTTCTTGAGGTTATCGTCCTTAACGGTAACGATGCCTGTCTCGCCAGACGGAACCATCACCTTCACTTCGTCGAGGAAGAAACGGTCTTCTGCTGAGAAGGTCAGCGAGTTATATCCGGTTCCCTCGAACTCAACGGTAACGTCAGTCCACTTGCCGTCGTCCATGAAGATGCGCTTCAGCATCTGGTTGCCCCAGAATACGTCCAGCGTGTTGTCCTTGCCGAGCCAGGGAGCGGCCTTGAATGTGAGGACGGTCTTGCCGTTGATGCTGAAGATTGGAGTGATGGCGTCGCCGGGGAGAGTCACGGTGCCGAAGCGTGCGCACTTGTTGGCGCCGTAAGCCTTGTTAGAGTATGTCCATCCGGCTACGTCCGGCTTGAACGATCCGTTGGCGCCCTTGTTGAAGATGCCGTCGTTGCCACCCGTTGAGGCGCAACCGTCGAAGGTCTCGTTGAAGAGCACGTCGCCCGGCTCATGGTTGGATGCGCCCTGCATACCGCGGAAACGGAACGACATAGTGCCGTCGCCGTTGCGCTTCATGTCGAGCATGGCCTTGTTCATATACTGGCGTCCGTCCACGTTGACGTTGTAGAGTGTGGCGGCAGGTATAGAAGTGTTTGTAAGGCTGTCGTTGTTCTGGTAAGGATAGGGGTCGCCGTCAGCTGTTCTCATTGACGAACCCGTACGGTTGTTCCATCCGTCTGCGTGGAACGGAGTCATGCGCTCGTGGTTGGGGTCGTTGTTCACGCTGTTGGAGTGCCATGCCTTCTTGTTATAGTCGACGTGTGTGATAAGGAGTCCGTTGCCTGGAATGCTTTCGTCCCATCCTGTACGCTGGCGGTTGTCCACGAAGTAGAACTCGTTCTTGTTCTGCTCGTTATAGATAATGTATGTCTCGCCGTAGTCTGTGAGCGACTTCATGTCGGTTACGACGGTGTCGGTCTTGAGCTCCACGGGAGTGATCCATCCTGCCATCCAGCGCTCGTAGCCGGTGAGGTTGGCGGGGCTGAATCCGTTGCCGTTGTAGCATCCCTGATGGAGGAGGTCCCATGCGTCCATGCCGTAGCTGCCGCTGTATGTGGTGTCGTAGAGGTCAGGATAGCCGAGGCAGTGTGAGAATTCGTGGCAGATGGTTCCCATACCGTCCGCTGTGCCATATCCGTTGAGCTCGCAAGAGCATGCGTATGTGTCGACGTATACTCCATTGATGTATACAGCCTGACCTATGTCGCTGCTTGAAAGATAGAACATGTGCGGCCAGATGAGGTCGCTGTTGTTGGTGTTGTTCTCACCGGGTCCGGCGTAGAGCACAAACACCTGGTCAGCATATCCGTCGCCGTCCCAGTCGTAGTCGTGGAAGTCCACTTTGTCCTTTACTTCCTTGCATGCCCATGAAACAAGTGTGCCTACGTGTGAGTCGCTATTGCTGGCGTTGTTCTGGCCGTAGTAGTTATAGTTCTTCGGTGCGGTGATGGGGCCGAGAACGTCAAACGTCAGCTCAAACTGACCGTTGCTCTGAGCATAATAATAGTCGCGTACCGAACCTTTGAATACGCCATCCACGTAATTCTCCTTGTTGGCAAGCTTTGTGTAGAACTCGTTGTCGTGTCCGTTCTTGAACTTCTTGTTGGGGAACTCCACGAGGATGATGAGTCCCTTCTTCTTGCCGTAATATCCGGTTCCGTCGCCGAACGCCTTGTTCGGACCTGCGTTCTGCTGCATAGAGCGCAGCGGCTTGGCTTTCATCTTCTGGCTTGCCTGCTGCATGGCAGCACGCTTTGCCATGGCATTGGCTTTTCCTGTCTCAAGGTCGAAGGGCACAAAGGTGCCGTTGCCGTTGTCGGTGTAGCACTTTCCGTCTGCTGCTTGATAGTAATGCAGAAACTCGTCGCCTTTGAGCTCGACGGTCAGCTCTGTGCCGTCTGTGAGGCGTATTACGCGCGTAAGACCTTTCTTGGCAGGGGCTGCCCATGAGGCCGTAGCGAGAAACGCAAGGCATAATGACAGTATTGTCTTTCTCATAAAGTGTGATTGGTTATAT
>ERZ1026892.1160-NODE-1160-length-11484-cov-5.354274_pt1 | contig 11484 bp, 9 predicted proteins | sample MGYA00380176_ERZ1026892 | MGnify/ENA primary metagenome ERZ1026892 (study PRJEB33269, sample SAMEA4719812) | human gut metagenome | biome: human-associated habitat; feature: organic feature; material: feces | place: Cameroon | collected 2013-10 ... | reverse complement strand
TCAACCGATTGTCCGACTATTTTTTCAGTTTGGCTTTATATTTAAACTTTATTGAAGGTTACGACGAAAAAAAACTCTATATTACTTGCAAATAATACAAAAATTACTATTTTTGCAGTTGGAACATGAGGCACACGGCCTATAGGCCGGAATGTCTGTTGATTGGCATCGTAAAAAAGCGATGGCAGCCTCTTTGTGAAACATTAAATTTTGAACCGTAAAAACTTAAGACTATGTATTGGACACTTGAATTGGCTTCCAAACTGGAAGACGCACCCTGGCCCGCAACTAAGGACGAGCTTATAGACTATGCTATGCGCTCTGGCGCTCCTCTCGAAGTGCTTGAGAATCTTCAGGAGATAGAGGATGAAGGCGATGTATATGACAGTATCGAGGATCTGTGGCCGGATTATCCTACAAAGGAGGACTTCCTCTTCAACGAGGACGAATACTAATTGCTTAAACAGCTATCCAGTATAACTCAAAGCATTGAATATAAGCGGTATAGGAATTGCACAACAACATTCCTATACCGCTTTTTCCGTTCTTTTACCGCCAAATAAACTGCTCAAATAAGTATATTTTGAAGAATTAAATGATCAATAATCGGTACTTTCCGAATTCTTTCTTCGCTGATCATTTAATTTTCTGCCTTAGTCTTTCCTTTATACTAAAATCTTCTAAATCACAGGATGAGGGTAGAGAAGGCAAATTTTTCATTGTATGTTTATATATGTTAACGTATGGTTAAATGGAATGATATGGGATTTTACTACTTTTGCAATAAAATAAAATTAACTAAACAACAAATAGAATATGACAAAGATATTGAGATTGTTTCCAATGATGTTGCTATGCTTGTGTGTTCTGACAGCTTGCAGCAGCGATGATGGTGACAACAACAGCGACTCAAATGGTAAAAATGGTGTGTATGTAATCAACGGCCACAAATTTGTTGACTTAGGACTGCCCAGTGGTCTATTGTGGGCTGAATGTAATATTGGGGCTTCTGAACCTGAAGAAGCTGGATATTATTATAGGTGGGGAGAAGTAGAACCCATAAATGATGATATAGAGTATAAATTCAAGGATGGTAAAACATACACTAAATACACTAAAAAGGATGCCAAGACCACTCTTGAACCTGAAGACGACGCAGCAACAGTATTATGGGGCAAGAATTGCCGTATGCCAACCAAAAAAGAATTTGAAGAACTGGTGAAGAATTGCAAATGGAAGTTTGCTGCCGAATACGGAGATGCGACAGTTACTGGTCCTAATGGAAATCACATTTTTTTGCCCAAAGATGCTTTTACTTTTATGTACCGAACAAGTTCATTCGATACAACCTACCCAACTGACGAATGTGTGTATAGTTTACAATTATGGAGGGAGAACACTGTTGTGGTGGCACATACAAGTAGAACATTCCCTATGCTTGTGCGCCCCGTTGCTGAAAAGTAATGTAGCCATTACTTTTAGTACCTTTTCACGGAGTTTTACAGCAAAACTAAATAATCGAGAAAGCAAGATTCAACGGTATAACAGCTTGATAATCAATACGCCTTGTCCCTCTTCAACGAGGACCAATACTAAGAACTCAATAGTTGTTGATAAGAGGCTTAAAGCATAAGAAAAAGCGGTATGGAGATTTCGTAATGAAATTTCCATACCGCTTTTTTTATGGTTTCAATTGCTTTACCTTGCACCTTTCATCATGTCTTTTCTCATCTTCTCGCGCCATGTGATAGTCTTGCGTGAGTTGTTGTCGAACTCGCGCTTGCCGTGCTTGTAGTGCTTTTCGTAGCGCTTCTTGTCGTGCTTGTATTCCTTTTCATAGCGCTTCTTGTCGTGCTTCCACTTTTTGTCGTACTTGTACGGCTTGCCGTAATAGTGCGGGTGATGGTGGTTGGGACGATAGTTGTGCTTGGGATACTTGTTGTATATGTTATAGATGTATGTGTTGTTGTTCCAACCGATGGGGTGGTAGAAGTAGTAGGCCTCCTTGAACCGCTTCCATTGTCTGGCGTTGAGCATGCGCTTGATCTGCTTGTTGCGATAGTGCCATCCGTAGGCATCGATGTCGCGATAGCTGCGTATGCCGTCGAGATAGTTGAGGTTGATGTTCAAGAGGCTGTTGCGCTGAACGTTGCTCAGTCCCAGTTCCACAATCATCTTGTCGGTGATGAAGCGTGCCTCTGCCTGAATATCTGTAAGTCGCTGTGCATTAGCTGATGTTATCATCACGAATGCGGCTACAATTGCTAATAATGTACGTTTCATAATCCAATTGTTTTTAAGGGTTATTACTGTTTTTATTTATGCTGCAAAGATAGTGTTTTCCCGAATGCGAGACAAGGGAAAAAACATAAAGCGCAGTATGGTTTTCCCTAAAGATACGGGGGGAATTTTCCAAAAGGACTCCTTTTGGCTTTCAAAAGGACTCGTTTTGGAGTGTAAAAGGACTCGTTTTGGGTTGCAAAAGGACTCGTTTTGAAGTGCAAAAGGACTCCTTTTTAAATGTTGAATGTTAAATGTTGAATGTTGAATTAAAAAAAACTTCATTTTTTCTGTCGCTTTTTCGCAGCAAGGTTGTCATTGTAGTATAAAGACCTGAATTGAAATGACAGACAACGACATGCAAAGGCTTTGGACAGAAGCCTCCGACATAGCCAGCCGACTTACTGAAATGCGCAGCATCGACACCCAAGCTGCCTACAGACGTGTGCACCATAAGGTGCGCACCAACCGTCTGCGCCGTGCAGCAGCCACTATGTTCAGCCGTGTGGCAGCCGTGCTTGTGCTGCCACTCATCATGTCCACCGCCACCTTATATTATATGTACACCCACGACCGAAGCCTCCCTTCAGCCACAGCAATGGTGGAAGTGACAGCCAAGGCAGGCACTACGGCACGCGTGATGTTGCCCGACAGCTCGGAAGTGTGGCTCAATTCGGAGAGCCGCCTTACCTATCCGCAGACCTTCGACAGCCGCGAGCGCACGGTAAACCTTAAGGGTGAGGCATTCTTCAGCGTCAGTTCCGACTGCCAGCATCCCTTCAACGTATGCCTTGACGGCGGACTGCGGGTGATGGCACACGGCACACGCTTCAACGTATGTTCGTACGACGACAGCGACAACGTAGAGATGACGCTTGAGCGCGGAGCCATCGACGTGATGCACGACGGCAACACACTGGAGCGACTCAAGCCCAACGAGCAGGTGGTGTACGACCGCCGCAACCATTCGTGGACACTCAATCGTGTAGACGTAGAGGAATATGGCTCGTGGAAGACAGGGCGCCTCGTATTCCGCAACATGCCGCTCGGCAAGGTGTTTGAGCAGGTGGGCCGCCGATACAACACCCAAATCGTATTGCACGACAGCGGCCTGATGCGCCGCAAGATACGTGCCACGTTCGGCAGCGAGAGCATCGAACAGATACTCGCCGACATCTGCCTCGTGACACCGATACGTTGGACCGCCACGACAACGCCCGGCGGACGCAACCGCATAGACATATACAGCAGCAAAGCTAAAAACTAAAACATAATATATAAACCTAAAACCAAAAATTACATTACTATGAGACAAGACAATCGGATGAATGTACATTCGCGTCTGAGGCTGTGGACACACCTGCCCGCGGCTATGGCAGCATCGCTCATGCTTAGCCTTTCCACTCCGTGTGGAGCAATGGCGCAGAACACAAGTGCAAAAATCACAGTCAAGGGAGGTACTCTTGAGCAGGCTATGAGCCAGATTGAGCACCAGTGCAACATGACATTCCTGCTCTCTACCGACAACATCAACACCAAGCAGCACGTCAATGCCAATCTGAAGGACGTGCCCTTGAAGGATGCCCTTGCCCAGATGCTCGACGGTACGGGCATAAGCTACAGCTTCTCGGGCAATCAGATAGTGCTCGCACGCCACCAGCAGGCTGCCGCTCGACAGCAACAGCAGCCCAAGGGCAGCATCATCAAGGGTCGTGTGCTCGACTCTACGGGCGAACCCATTATCGGTGCAAGCGTGTTTGTGAAGGGTACAAAGACCGGAGCCGTTACCGACATCGACGGCAACTATCAGCTTACGGCATCGTCTAACGCCACACTCGTCGTTTCATACATAGGATTCAAGGACATGGAGGTGAAGGCATCTGAGGCTGCCCACATCACTCTGCGCGAGAATACCGAGTCGCTTGGCGAAATCGTAGTTGTGGGCTACGGCACACAGAAGAAGGCAAACCTTACCGGAGCCGTAAGCAGTGTGAAGATGGACGACGTGCTTGGCAACCGTCCGTTGTCTACAGTCAACGAGGCATTGCAGGGCGCTGTGCCCGGATTGCAGGTCACTGGTACGTCGGGAGTGCCCGGTGAGGGCATGTCGTTCAACGTGCGTGGTGTCAACAGTATCAATTCCGGCAGTCCGCTCGTGCTCGTCGACAATGTCGAGATGGACATCAATATGCTCGACCCCAACGACATCGAGTCGGTTACGGTGCTCAAGGATGCAGCATCGTCGGCAATATACGGAGCGCGCGCCGCATTCGGCGTAATCCTCGTAACTACCAAGAAGGGCGAGGAATCGGCTTTCCACATCAATTACTCTAACAACTTCTCGTTCAGCCGCGCTGCCAACATCCCGCGCAAGGCCACTCCGCTGCAGACCGTACAGGCCTACAAGGATCAGGGCTGTGTAGACTATCGCACAGGCCAGGACGTAGACACATGGCTCCAACTGCTCAATGAATACAACGCCGACCCGTCGAAATATCCCGGCGGATACACCGAGGTGAACGGACTGCGCTACAACCTTGCCGAGACCGACCTGTATGCCGACATGATGGAGACGGGCTTCAAGCAGACCCACAACGTGTCGCTCAGCGGTGGCAACAAGAAGGTGAACTATCGCATCGGTCTTGGTGTTGTCGATCAGGACGGTATACTCTACAGCGACAAGGACTCGTTCCGCCGCTACAACATGTCGTCGTATATCAAGGCCGACATGACTTCATGGCTCACAGCCGAGCTCGACGTGAAGTATGCACGCTCCAATTCGGCTATGCCTTACACCAATGCACCTTACGGAATATGGGGTGCAGCCGTGGCTTTCCCCTCTTATTTCCCCACAGGCGACATGGACATCAACGGCGAAGTGCTGCCCGTCAACACTCCGCGCAACTTCATCGCACTGGCAGGACAGCGCGACCACATCAAGAACGACACCCGTATATTCGGCAAGATTACGCTTAAGCCTATCAAGCACTTGCAGGTGATTGGCGAGTACACGTTCAACTACAAGTCGAGCGAGAAGACTCTCTTCGACAAGAAGTTTGAATATGCACACGGCGACCAGTTCCGCAAGGAGCAGTCAGTATCCAATTCGAAGTTCACACACACTCAGGACAATACCGACTACAACGCCATCAACTTCTACGCCAACTACTCTCGCAGCATAGCCGACCACGACTTCACCGTCATGGCAGGCTTCAACCAGGAGAGCAACGACTACCGCTACAACACAGCCTACCGCACCGACATGATCAACGAGGAACTGCCCTCGCTGTCGCAGGCCACAGGTGCCTACTATGCAAGCGACGACTACAGCCGCTACACGGTGCGCGGTCTGTTCTATCGTCTCACCTATGCCTATAAGGGCAAGTATCTCTTCGAGAACAACGGACGCTACGACGGATCCTCAAAGTTCCCCAAGAAGAACCGCTTCGGATTCTTCCCCTCAGTATCGGCAGGATGGCGCGTCAGCGAGGAGAACTTCATGGAGTGGAGCCGCAAGGTGGTTTCAAACCTCAAGCTGCGCATGTCGTGGGGTAACATCGGCAATCAGAACATCTCGGCTTACGCCTACATACCTGGTATGGAATCGATTCGTGCCAATTGGGTGGTAGGCGACGAGAAGGTGACAACCCTCCAGAAGCCTAAGCTCGTGAGCAATACGTTCACATGGGAGAAAGTGTCTACACTCGACTTTGGTGTCGATCTCGGACTCTTCAACAACCGACTCAACATGGTATTCGACTGGTACAACCGCCAGACCAAGGGCATGCTCGCACCGGGTATGCAGTTGCCGGGCGTGCTCGGAGCTTCTGCACCGCTGCAGAACACAGCTGACCTTGAGTCGAACGGATGGGAATTGTCGCTCAACTGGAACGACCGCATCGGCAAGGTCAACTATCGTTTGGGCATGAACCTCTACGACTCGCGCACCAAGATAACAAAGTACAACAACGAGACCGGACTCATCGGCAGCGGAACTTACCGCAAGGGAATGTATCTGGGCGAAATATGGGGCTACGTAACTGACCGCCTCTATCAGACTTCCGACTTCGACGACAACGGCAAACTGAAGGAAGGTATGCCGCGCGTGGAGGGCTATACGCCTAATCCCGGTGACGTTTTGTACAAGGATTTGGATGGCAACGGCATCATCAACAACGGTACGCTGACCACATCCGACCCCGGCGACCGCACCATTATAGGCAACAGCACACGCCGCTATCAGTATGGCATCAACGGCGGAGTTGACTGGAACGGATTCTCACTGTCGTTTATTCTGCAGGGAGTGGGCAAGCGCGACCTCTGGCTTATGAACGAATTGACCTATCCTATATACGACCCGTGGTCGACACTCTATAGCAACCAACTCGACTACTGGACATCGGAGCGCACCAATGCATTCTATCCGCGTCTGTACAAGGAATCGGCAGGCAACACAAAGGCCAACACTCTCACACAGACACGATATCTGCTCAACGGCGCTTACCTTACAATCAAGAACATAACACTGACGTATGCCCTGCCACGCACATGGCTTAAGCACATCGGACTGAGCCGTGCTGCCGTGTTCGTAAGCGGTGAGAACCTCTGCACATTCGACCATCTGCCCAAGGGTGTGGATGCTGAGCGTGTCGTTACAAGCGATTATGGCTCACGCGGATTCACCTATCCGTATATGCGCCAGTTCTCGTTCGGTGTGAACGTAACCCTTTAACTCTACTAAAAACCTAAAAAACTATGAAGAAGAGATTTTTAATATATATTGCGGCTGCTGCGATGCTCACGTCGTGTCTCAACAACGACTTCATGAACGTCTACCCTAAGAACCAGCAGACCGAAGGTTCAGTCTTCACGACGTACGACAATTTCAAGACATACTCGTGGGGTCTGTACAACGTGTTCTTTGGATATTCGTATGGCACGGGCCAGACCGATGCCATATTCCAGGGCGACTACGAGTCGGACAATATGCTCAAAGGCCCCTCGGGCAACGAAAGCAAGTGGGCTTATGGCAAGGTTAAGGCGGAGTCGCAATCGTCTGACTGGGACTACAGCTACATCCGTACTGTCAATCTGATGCTCGATGGCATTGCCGGATCGCAGATGAATGAAGCCGACAAGAACCACTGGCGCAGCGTGGGATTGTTCTTCCGCTCGTACAAGTATTTCCTGATGATGTCAAAGTTCGGCGACATTCCATGGGTAGACCGTGTACTTCCCGACGACGACCCTGCTCTGTACGGCACACGTACACCACGCAACGAGGTGGCTGAAAACATCCTGAACGACCTGAAGTGGGCTGAAGCCAACATCAAGCCGGCTGGCGATGGCGACAATACCGTCAACCGTGCCGTTGTGCAGGCGCTCATCTCGCGCTTCTGTCTGTTTGAAGGCACATGGCGCAAGTATCACAACATGGCTGACGCCGAGAAATATCTGCAGGAATGTGTACGTGTAGCGCCCGAACTTCTGGCTGCTTATCCTACCATAATGGAACGTTACGACGAGGTGTTCAACTCTGAAAACCTTGCCAAGCAGCCTGGTATCATACTCTACAAGCACTACGCCACCAGCCAGCTCTGCCACGGACTGACACGTATGGTGCGTACAGCTGAGTCGAATATCGAGGCCACACGCGATGCTGTCGACAGCTATCTGTGTGCCGACGGACGTCCTTACACAGGCAACGGACACGACGTTTACGAGCAGTTCCGCTCACGCGACTATCGTCTTTATCTCACCATCTGTCCGCCGTACAAGGTGAATGTGGCTTCCAACAAGACTACTTGGAGCTATACAGACAATGCGCAGGACCGCGAGTACATCGACCTTATGGCTGGCATTTCGGGCGAAACCTATCACCGTCTGCCTACAAGCAACTTCAAAGGATTCGTATGCAGCCTGCAGCCGCACTTCCGCACAAACAACAAGGGACAGGCTTGGAACGCTTCGCAGATGGGATTCTGGGTGTGGAAATACTACAACACCCACACCGATGCAAGCAATGCCAACGGCGTATGTACCACCGATGCTCCGCTCTTCCGCATTGAGGAGGTAATGCTCGACTATGCTGAGGCTATGTTCGAACTCGGTCGATTCGACCAGAGCGTTGCCGACCAGACCATCAACAAGCTGCGCAAGCGTGCTCATGTAGCCGACATGCGTGTGGCTGACATTACAGCCGACTTCGATCCGAAGCGCGATCCCGATGTGGCTCCGGTACTTTGGGAGATTCGTCGTGAGCGTCGTGTAGAGTTCATGGGCGAAGGCCGCCGTCTCGACGACTTGCGTCGTTGGCACAAAGGCAACTACGTAGACCGTCAGCCCACCGGTGTTTGGGTGAGCAACGCATCTGCCGACAAGGTGAATGTAACTGGCGGAGCCAACGACAATGAAGGTTATGTTTACTACTACGGTCAGCCTACAGGATGGAAGGACTACTACTACCTCTATCCGCTGCCTCTTGAGGAGTTGGCACTCAACAAGAATCTTGAGCAAAACCCGGAGTGGAGCAAATCAAATAAATAATGATGAACAGCAAGACATTGTTTTATATGGCATGTGTTACGGCAGCTTCAATGCAAGCTGCTGCGGCACATGCCAAAGCTGCAAATAAGAAGCACATGAACGTGCTTTTCGTTATGGCCGACGACTTGCGCCCCGAAATGGGATGCTATGGCGTTAAGGATATCCATACTCCTAACTTCGACCGCTTCGCCAAGGGCGCTGTTCTCTTCGACAACGCCTTCTGCAATGCACCGGTAAGCGGTGCTTCGCGCGCAAGTGTGCTCACCGGAATGTATCCCAACTATCCTACACGCTTCATCGACTATACGTGCAAGGCGAGCGTTGATGCTCCTGACGCCATACCAATTTCCGGTTGGCTCACCTCGCATGGCTACCATACCGTGTCGAACGGCAAGATAATGCACCACATCGAGGATCATGCCGACTCTTGGAGCGAGTCTCCTTGGCGCTGGCATCCCGATGGTTACGATGTATATTGGGCTGAGTACAACCGTTGGGAACTGTGGCTGAACAGCGAATCGGGCAAACACATCAATCCGCGTACAATGCGCGGACCCTTCTGCGAGTCTGCCGACGTGCCCGACAGTGCTTACGACGACGGCCATGTGCTTGCAAAGACACTGGTAGACTTGCGCCGTCTGCGCGATATGGGCAAGCCTTTCTTCCTGGCTTGCGGTTTCTGGAAGCCTCATTTGCCATTCTGCGCACCCAAGAAGTATTGGGATATGTATCCCGCTGTGCCCATGGCAGCCAATCAGTATCGCCCGACGGGACTGCCGTCGGAGGTGCAGAACTCAGGCGAGATTAACGCTTATGCCAGCGTAAGCACTCCCGACGACCAGGAGTTCTTGCGCCTTGTCAAGACAGGATATTACGCTTGCGTGAGCTATGTTGACGCTTTGTTCGGACAGCTTATGGACGAACTCGACCGATTGGGAATGGATGACAACACCATTGTCATCGTATTTGGCGACCACGGATGGAGCCTTGGCGAGCATGGATTTGTAGGTAAGCACACTCTTATGACTACTTCTACGCGCGTTCCGCTTATGGTTCGTGTGCCGGGAATGGCTAAGGGCGTGAGCAAGTCGATGGTTGAGCTGGTCGATATTTATCCTACTATATGCGACCTTTGCGGCATTGATGCTCCCGAACAGCAGCTTGACGGCAAGAGTCTCACCCCGATTCTGCGCAATCCGTCGCGCAGCGTGAAGCGTGAAGTTTACGTTCAGTGGCAGGGAGGCGACAATCTGCAGGACCAACGATACAACTATGCCGAGTGGCAGAAATCGGGTCATACGATGCTTTTCGACCATAATGCCGACCGCGACGAGAACGCCAATGTGTCGGGTAATGCCGATTATGCGCCTACGGTGAACCGGATGAGCAAGGATATGAAGAAGGTGAAGAAGTTTGCTTTCCGCAAAAAGTGGGGCAAATAAGCAATAGCCGGATTTCAGACAAATAGCACGAACCAAACGAAGTGGGAATGTCGTCCGCTTCGTTTGGTTCGTGCTATTCTGTTTTTATTATATCGTGTTCTTGTCTTTCAGCAATCGTGTTCTTGTCTTTCAGCAATCGTGTTCTTATATATATTATAAATGTGTATTGCTGCTTTTATTGCGCAATACTTGCAAGCGTAATGATTAGCGGTGCGAAATCTTTCATTTCGTGTTCAATTATTTCCATCGCCTTCTTGCGGAAACGCTCCACCGACCTTTCTGATACACCCAGATGCTGAGCAATTTCAGCAGTCTTGGCATGTTTCATCTGACTCATCACGAACGCCACGCGCCACTCTTCGCGCATGTTTGCAAGCGTTTGTTCGAGCCGTAGTTCAAGTTCGCTCACGCCGAGCAGGTCGTCTGGTCGCACACTAATGTCGATATTGGTGGCAGCATACGAATTGTAGCGGTCGCGAACGGCTTGGCGTTTGATGTAGTTGAGGCATCGGTTGCGTGTGCCTGTAAGCAGCCAGCCCTTCAGCGAAATGTCAATTGTAATGTCGTTGCGGTTTTCCCATAGAGCGACAAACACCTCCTGCGCGATGTCTTCGGCTGCGCCAGGCGGCACCATACGGCGTGCGTACAAGCACAAAGGCGCATAGAGGTCGTCGAAGATGTACTTGAATGCATCCTCGTCGTCGTATTCCGCTACGCGTTGCATCATACTGTCGTATGTAGATTGTTTGTCGTTCATATTACTTATTCGCTTTTAGTAAGCCAAGCACGGATTGAATGCTTCGATGATATGTTCCAATTGGGCGTTGTCGTTGTTGCTGCCGACGATGGTGATGATGTCGAATCGCACTTCGTCGACAATGCCTTTGGTCTTGATATAGTTGTTGGCTGCAAAGCCGATGCTGCGTATCTTCTTTATGTCTACAGCATCATCGGGCTTTGTCACTACGTCGTTGGTACGTGTCTTTACCTCCACGAACACCACCGTTGTGCCGTCGCTTGTGCGTGCAATGATGTCAATGTCGCGGTGGCCGAAGCGCCAGTCACGTTCAATAATGTCGTAACCTAAGCCCTGCAGATAGTCGGCAGCATACTGTTCGCCCCATTTTCCGAGTTCGTTGTGACGTGCCATTATATATAATGTATTAGGTGTTTATGTTGCAAAGGTAGTATAAAAATGCCTATTTGGGATATACTC
>ERZ1026892.1157-NODE-1157-length-11509-cov-22.970054_pt1 | contig 11509 bp, 6 predicted proteins | sample MGYA00380176_ERZ1026892 | MGnify/ENA primary metagenome ERZ1026892 (study PRJEB33269, sample SAMEA4719812) | human gut metagenome | biome: human-associated habitat; feature: organic feature; material: feces | place: Cameroon | collected 2013-10 ... | reverse complement strand
TATACTGAGCGTTGTAAGGAGTCTCGCCCTTCTGAGCGCGGAAACCAGCCCAGCCACCCTTGCTCTGCCAACCGTTAGCCAGCAAGCGCATGCCAAAGACAGGAGAGAACTGGTAGCCCAAGCCCAACTGAACGTTAGGAGAGAGCAAGTCACCAAACTTAGCCTCGCCGAGTGTATACTGAGCACCGCCCTGGAGGTCCAGGAAGAAATGCTTGTTGAATGTATACTCATCACCGTTCTGGTCGGTGTAAGTAGCCTGTGCCATAGCAGATGTTGTGCCGAGGGCAAGCAGGGAAGCAGCGAAAATAGATTTCATTATTGCCATAATAGTTTTGTTTTAAAGTGAATTATAGAACTCAAAATCAAAATAGAAGAAAAATGAATTAGTGTCCACGCTTTGCAGCTTTAACGAATTCTTCATTCTCCTTTACTTCCTCCTTGGTCATGGGCTTTGTTTCCAGTTTCTTATTTGGGTTATAAATAGCTTCCACCACATTTCCCTTATGTGGAATCAGTTTAATAACCAATGCTGTAGCCTTCTTTTCCGACAAATCGCCTACGTAGTGAATCAGAACCGAGTCGTTTGGCATAACAGCTCCATTTGACACCTCAGCTTTTTTGATGTCGAAAGTAATGTCATAATCACCCATGTTTGCAACAATTGTTGTATCAGTCATGTTCTTAATCTTACCAGCACAAGTTTTGATGTTATCTCTACAACCTGCAAAAGTGAAAAGTAAGATGGTAATTAAAAATGCAAATAATGTTTTTTTCATTTTTATTCTATATTAAGAAAAAGGGCGCACGCAAAATGCGCGCGCCCTTGGATATTGATAATCAAATCAACAGATTATTGTCTGTCAATCTTGATGTTACCAAGTGTGATAACCTTAACCTGTCCGAAGCAATCCTCTACACCAACTGTCAAAGTACCAGATGTATCAGGTACTGTTGTCTTAGTTGTCTGGTTGAATACGAAAGTAATGTTACCTGCACTACCCAATGAAGTGTTGTGCTCTACATCTACTGTTACATCAAATGCAGGGTTAGAGAATGATACATAAGGCTTACCATTCTTTTCTGCAATCTGAGTATAGCCAGCATCGAACAATGCGTTCAAGCTCTTATCATTGAATCGACCCAACAAAGAGTTTTCACCGATGATATTGGCAGCAGAAACCTTCTGATTGCTAACTGGTACACCAGCATTCCAAGTAAGAGTTGGAGTATAATCCTTCTTCCATGCCCAAGTTTCCTTGTTAAGCCATGTGTTGAACAACATCTTCAAGTTGCTTTCTGCGTTGATAACATACTCACTAGGAGCAAGCCACTCACCAGTTACATAGCTATGAGTCAAACTGATAGGACCGAAGTCATAAGCATAGCTAATAGCATGCTCCTTACCATCGATGTTCTTGCGGTCAACACTATAGCTATAGTCAAAAGCAATCTTAGACTGCTTAACATTCAATGACTCAAACCACAATGTGTAGTGACTGTCAACGAGACCACTTACATAGTCTGTCATTTCGCGAGAAACTACCTTCTCGTAAATAGAGCCATCATTAGCTGGGTTCTGATTGAACTTGTAGATATTGCTGCTTGTCCAATCTACATTAGAGAACAAGTTGTTAGCAACCAACTTCTCGTCAACGTATTTGAGAGCCTTGATATCCTTAGCTGTTGGCATAACCTTAGTAAACTTCAAAGTTACATCACGAAGCTCGTGAACATTATCGCTCAAAGTAGCCTTGATGGTATATGTACCACCATCAACGAAACGCTGTGGACGCAACAAGAATACCTTTGCAGAAGCAACTTCACCAGAAGTGATTGATACCTCTTGACCCTTCTTGTTATAGTACTTAACATTGAAGTCATCACCATAACTTAAGTTCTTGATAGGGTCATTACCCAAATCACCAGGATTATTAGTATAATCTACTGTCCAATCTGTAATCTCTGTAGCACCTACATTGAAGGCATCAGTAGTGATGTTAGCGAAGAAGTTAGACTCATTGCCATTTCTCTTGAAGTACTGTGAACCAGAAGCTGTTGCAGTGATTGTTGCATTAGCCTCAGCAACAGTCTGCTGATCCTTAGCATCACCAACCTTTACATAGAATGCACGACCATCTGGGTCAACCAATGTACCATCGAAGTTTACAGCAAATACACGGAAACCGATGATGTCGCCCTTAACTTCTGTATCCTCCAAAGAGTTGATAGTGATGTAACCCTCATTGCCATAGAACATGTGAGCAGCCTTGGTGATAGTACCCTTGCTGTTTGTTACACCAACATTCTCGTAGCTGTACTTAGCCCATGCGTTCAACTCAGATGGAGCTGACTCGATAGCGAAGTCCTTATCAAGAGTTACATAGAAGCCCTTAACTGCATAACCACGACCTGTCTCTGTATTGTAATAGAAAGGAGTATTATTACTTCCAAGCATTGCGCCCAAAGCGATGTTAATCTTCTTACCAACAGTTACAGGAAGAGGGTGGTTCCAAGCACGGATTTCGGTCATGTTCTTAGCCAACTTAGTATGATTAGCAGCTTCCTCTGCTGTATAAGGTGTTTTGCCAGCCCATTCCAACTCATTTACACCATTTACGAACTCTCCAGTCTCTGAGCTACATGCACCAAACACTCTCTCACCATTGTTGTCGTACTGGTAACCGAAACGGTTACGGATGCTGCGGATATCCTTCCAAACATCATCGTTGCCCTGAACGAGGATATTGTTGTTTGCAGGCTCATAAGAAGAACCCTTAACATCAACAGAGTAAGCAGAGACAACACGACGAGGGCTTTCCTTAGCCTCGCTAGTTGTGTTCTTAACAGCAACAGCGAACTGAACATAACTGTTCTGGCTGATTGTAGCCTCCTCGAACTTCTGGATATCAACGCCATCCTTCAACTTGAATGTAACAGTCCAAAGACCATTACCCTCTGTTGCATTAGCTGCACGTGTAGCACCAGTGATGAGCTTCTTGTATGGCTTAACACTCTGAACATCAACAAACTCATTAAGCTCCTTGCCCTGAGAGTTGATCAAAGAGACGTTAGCTGGAGTCAACTCAGCATTTGTAGGAGATACACGAACTACGAGAGAGTCTGTAATTGTGATATTCTTGTGATCTGCAGAGAACTCAATCTGTGCATCAGTAAGGTTCTTGTCAGCAGGGAACTTAGTTGTGTGCTCACTTGGAACCCAGATGAATGTCAAATCATCGTCTGGCAAACCATTTGACCAACGGCCTTCATCAGTCTTGTAGAGGCTAACAGCAGTAACCATTGTTGTGTACTCACCGATGATGTCCTTCAACTGATTCTCAATGTTTGTAACCTTAGTAGCGAGACCGAGCTTAGTATCATCGTCCTTAACACCGTTCAATACGCTCTCGATAGCAGCCAAACGTGAATCGAGTGTACCGAGCTCCTTGTTAGGTGTACCAATCTGAGCCTTGATAGTCTCAATTGCAGCAGCTACAGTGTTCTCTTTGCTATAACCCTTACCGAGAATATCGAGAGCATCAGCGATAGCCTGCTTGTTTGTGTTAGCCAAAGCCAAAGCATCACTAGCATTCTTTATTGTTGAAGCCAAGCTTTCAAGAGTCTTCTTGTCACCATCTTCAACATCGCTCTTTGTTGCATAACTCTTCAGAGTCTCGGTGATTGCATCCTGTGCCTTCTTCAAATCCTCTGCGTTCTTAGACTCAAGAGCTTCGATTGCCTTCTGAGCAGCATCAGCAGCATCTTTAAGCTCAGTCTTTGTTGCCAAAGTCTTCAATGTCTCAACAATCTCAGCATTTGCAGCCTTTGCATCATCTGCAGCCTTGTCAGCAGCAGCCTGAGCTTTCACTACATCTTCCTTCAACTTAGCGATATCGCCAGTCTTGAGAGCATCAATAGCATCCTGCAATGTCTTGTCAGCATCATTAACATACTGCTTAGTTGCATAGTCAGCCAAGACAGCCTTAACCTCGTCAAGAGTTGTCTTCTTAGCCAACTCTGTCTGAAGAGAAGTGATGTCAGACTTGTTAGAAGAAATCAAAGCCTGAAGCTCTGCAACCTTCTGTGAAAGCTGATCGGCAGTAGCCAACTTGTCAATCTGACCTTGCAAGTTACTGATGTCGTCATCATAATCCTTACAAGAAGTAAATGTACTCATGGATGCCACAGTCAGTGTACCCATAAGCAGCGCGCTTAAATACTTTCTTTTCATACGATAAAATTTAATTAAAAATATTAATTGTTAACTTTAAGTCCTATGCTTGTAATCTCTAATCTCCTGCGGGGAGATATTACCGATATTCGGGGATTTTGTAAAGAAAGTAGAATAATGCCCTCTCTATATATAATAAGGTGTAGAAAAAATCGTGTCTGAAATGCTTAAAAATGCATGAAAAAGGCGTTTGGAGCACTCAAATAAGCCCAATTTTATTAAAAACTAAAGAAAATAAGGGGATTTTGAAAAAAAAAAGGTTAAATATTTGCGAGTATGAATAAATTTGTCTATATTTGCACCGTAAAAGAATATCTCCCCGCAGGAGATAGTACAGAGAAAGTTTTAGAACTTAAAGTTAACAATTAATATTTTAATTAAATTTTATCGTATGAAAAGAAAGTATTTTAGCGCGCTGCTTATGGGTGCATTGACAGTTGCATCTGTAAGTACCTTTACTTCTTGTAAAGACTACGATGACGACATTCAGAATCTGCAAACACAGATTGATGCCAACAAATCAGCTATTGAGGAAATCAGTAAGTTGATTAAGGCAGGTAGTGTTATCACAAGCGTAGACAAGGCTACAAGCGGTGTAACTGTAAAGCTTAGTAACGGCGAGACTTTCACTATTAACAATGGTGAGAAGGGTGCTGACGGTACTCCTGGTACAGTTTGGACCATCGGTGAAGATGGCTACTGGGTAAAGGACGGAGTTAAGACAAATTATTATGCTCTTGGCACTAAGGGAGATAAAGGCGACAAGGGCGACAAGGGCGACAAGGGCGACAAGGGCGAGACTGGTGCTGCTGGCTCTGACGCAACTGCTGCTTCTTATGAGTACTATGTTCCTAATGCAGAAACCGGTTACTTCGACATCTATAAGAATGGCGAGAAGGTAAGACAGAGCAATGTTAAGTTCGTTCAGGAGGTTAACTCTACAATTACCGCAGTTAAGGAAGATAAGACATTGACATTCTATGGTGTTGCTGGTGGTGAAGGTCAGAATAAGACTGTTGTTATCTCTTTGACTGGTACATTGAGCAGCCTTAGCTTCCGTCCAGAGCTTTATCTTGAGGGTATCGAGACTATTCCTTATGCTTGGTTGCATGGTGATGTTATGAAGACTGTTGCTCCTGAAGCAGGTCTGCAGACTTATCAAGGTAAGGACTATAAGTTTGTTGATGCTTCTGACTGGGTAATAGACGCAACAAAGAGTCCATTCCAGTATGGTCCAGCTTGGGAAGTGCAGTATGATGCTAGCCCATGGAATGCTGACGTTAAGAAGGAAGATCTTGCTGGTTACAATGTAATCCAGGCTACAGTTAATACACGTGCTGCAGTTTCTGAACTTGGTAAGGTTACTTCTCCTGCATTTGCATATCCTGGTGAGAATGGCGGTCGCAAGTTGTTCAATATGGACAATGGCACTGGTGTCTTGACAGCTGGTTTGCAGATTGAAAAGCCTTGGAATCTTAACGTAAATTCAACAGCAGCAGGTTCTAACGATGCTAATACTGTTGCTTTGCGTGTTAAGAATAACGATGGTCAGGAAGTAGTTGCCGACTATGCTTTGGTACAGCCTGAGAAGACTATCATTGATGGTTTGGTATGGAGCCAGGATCCAACTTGTACATTAGAGGATGGTACTACTTATGTAACTAATAATGGTGATGAGGCTTGTACACATGGTGATTCTAAGAATCATATTTGGGATAAACCAGAAGAGGCATTGAAGGTTAAACCAACTTTGAGCATTTTGTATAATGATGAGGTTGGTGTTGATTTGAATGACTACGTAGCTATTCGTTTGATGAAGACTTTGAACGCTAAGACTGGCGCAAAAAATGAGTTCTTTACTGTAAAACCTGAAGATGCTAAGCAGTGGGGCTTGAAATTTGAGTTCAAGAAGGTTCAGTACAAGCTTGATACCAATACAACAAGCGAGGATATGTTCTTGGAGGCTGGTAACAGCAATGGTAAGTTCCACGCAGTTAACCCATTGGTTGATGGTACAACTAATAAAGAGGATGCTGCTGTAGGTCGTGAGCCATTGGTTCAGGTTCTCGTTAAGAATACAGAGGGTCAGGTAGTATTGGATGGTTATATCCATCTTTATATTTCAAAAGAGGCTAAGCCTAACCAGAAGAATGAGTTGTGGCCAATGCAGACTGTTACATTCAAACCATGTGATGCAAACGATGTATTCCAGACAACTTGGTTAGAGTTCAACGATTACGTTCTTACAAAGAATATGAACATGACTAAGGAGGCCTTCGATAATCAGTATGAACCTGATTTGGATGCTACTGGTAAGAACTTCAAGCAGTTCGTAGCTTGGAAGGAAAAGGGTAATCAGGACGTAAATACCAACGCTCTCGGTGATGTTATCTATAAGGGTAATACTGTTGGTAATACTAACCATACATGGACTTGGGTTATTACTCCTGAGGAGATTGAGACTCAGTTGCATCACAAGGCTTCTGTAACTCTTACAACTTGGATTCGTTTCAAGGCTAAGGATGCGGTTAAGGCTACTGCTACATATCCATATGTATACATCAAGTTGGTTACTACAATCAACAACAAGGACACCAAGACATATGCATTCGGTGACAAGAACAGTGCATACTGGTTCGATAATAACAATCTTGTGATCTTCGACGTTCACAACCCATCTAATGGCGGTGATATTGAGACTGTTAATCGTTCCGTACGTTCTACATTGCTCGAGAATAAGGAAAGCTTCAATGCTCCTAACCACAGATATTACTTCGTACCTAAGTCAGTAGAGATCACATCTCAGACAGGTGTTAAGTATACTCTTATCCCTGAATCTTCAGATGGCTTGTACAACAAGGTATATTGCAAGTATGTTACTGCTCCTGTTGCTGATGTTCACGACTATGCTGATGCAGCTTCTGTATTGAAGACATGTGCTCTTGATCTTACTAAGGGTGCTTATGCAAATGAGGAACTCTATGCTCATCACGGTACTACTAAGACATTGGTTGCAACAATCGTTCCTGAAACAGGTGAGATTAAGCTTGTTAAGAATGATGTAACTAAGGATATCTTCAATGCTGTTGGTTATGCTAAGGATCACGCAAATGCATACAAGCAGTTGCACGCTAACATAGGTATTGCTACAGGTAATAGCTGTGGTGTTGTTGAGGAAACAACTAACGACAAGTTTGTTGCTAGCTGGTTGCGTCCAATCAACATTCTCAAGTATACTAAGCCAGCAATTGATGCTAATACAAACGGTAACAGAATTAAGGTTCTTGACTGTGTTAAGTTGTACGACTGGCGTGGTTGGAAGTCTGCTGAGACAGAGGCTGACTGTGAAGCTAACCAGAGTAACATGTGGGGTAACAACTGGTGGTTCTGGGCTTACTACAATGTTAACAAGATAACATTGGATCTCAGAAATGAAGTTGTTAAGACTAACATGCACAACAATACATGGCAGACTTTGGATAAGGTAACTGGTATGTTGTCATTGAGCGCAGGTAAGACTCTTGCTACTGCTAAGAAGAACCAGTTGGTTGAATTCTCATTCGATTTGTCAGGCAAGAACAAAGCAAAACAGAATGATGCCGTTAAGGCTGCATTGGATGCAACTGTTGGTAAGATCTTCTACACCAACAATGGTAGCGTAGTTAAGCCATTCGAGATTACGATCCCTGTAATTATCAGCTACGAGTGGGGTAATGTTAAGAGTGAGGTAACTATCACTGTTGATCCTACAATTGGTCACGAGTAATTTATAATTAATTTATAAGCTCTAATTTGAGGGTGTGTCTATAGAGCAGGCACACCCTCTTTTACTTTAGAAGAACTATTTTTTACGCATAAAGTATGAAAAAGATAATTTTATTTTTTGTTTTGGTTGCCGGTATCATGGGTATGGTATCTTGTAATTCCAAAAAAGAATCGCGAGAGCAGAGAGTCGAGGAATTTCGTTCAGAATTGACAAAGGAAGATACTGCTGCCATGCTTCATATTTGTGATCAGGCGATGAAGGATTTAAAGGCTAAGAAAATAGATAAAGTCTTGGCTTCATTGTATGAATATACTGATTCTACAAAAGAGCTGAAATCTTTGAGTAAAGAGACAGAGAATAAATATCGCCGCCTGTTTACCATGTTCCCTGTTCTGGAATATGAAAGAAAATATTATTCATTTCAGCTAGAAGGTTGTAATGATGTAAAATATGAAGTTGTGTTTGCTACCGCAGAACAGGCTGGAACGGAAGAACCAGCTAAGACAGCTTACATGTTCAACCCTGTTAGAATCAATGGTGAATGGAAGCTATGCGTTAAAACTGCCGATGATGAGTTCGACAAGGAAATGCATTAAAAAAACATTAAAATAGTATTATTATGAGACAATTATTATCAATACTGATGTTGTTCCTTTCTGTTACCGCCTTTGGACAGAAACAGAAAGAGGTGACATTTGATTTTTCAAATCCTTCCTATTTGAATCTATCAGGTGATGGTGATATAAATTTAAATTCATCGGAATTTACCAAGGGGCAAATTAAAATGTCTTTTGATCGTTTACCGAATTCTTTTGGTGTTTATTACCTCAATAATAATGAAGACTACAACCTTCAGATATTCAGTGGTGGCAGGGTGCTTTTGACGGGTATGAATGAGGCAGCCATTCAATCGGTTTCTTTTACTTTCAGTAATTTTGGCGACTTTTCAGTTGTTGACAAGAAAACCGGTAAATGGGATTCTAATAAGGGTATTTGGAATTGCGATGGCGATAATAATGTCCAAAGTGTGATGTTCAAGAATAGTGGTGACCAATCTTTGATTAAAGCTGTCAAGGTTACCTACCTTGAAATTGCTGAAATTTTAGAGCCAACAGTAGAATTCTCTCAATTGAAGGTTTCCTCATTTAAGGATTTAACTTTGAAGTTTGCATCTGATATGACCCAAAAGGGAACTTCAGAACTCACGATTGAAGGTCCTGACGGTAGTAGTCAACCACTTCTTGTGAATGTTGATAAATCTGTAATTAAATTATCTGTTGACAAAGCCATTGCTACTGAAGGAACCTATACAGTTAAAGTACCTGCAGGTTACTTTGTAGATAAGGACGGCTATTCAAATAAAGCCCTTACTTATACAATCGTAGTAGACACCCCAAAGAATATTCTCAACTTTGAGAGCGTAAATCCTGTTCAAGGGGAAATTGATAAGTTGGTAAATCCTATCACCTTATATTATGCTGAAAGTATCAAGGATTTTACAGCAGAACTTATCATGAAGAAAGATGGAGTGGATCAAGTTCCTGTCACCTTGAAAAGAAATGAAACGAATAGCAAGGAAGTAAATATTTCCTTTGATGTACCTGAAGGAATTACAGAGAAAGGTATCTATACCATCGAGGTTCCTGAAAAGACCATCACTGATCAGTTAGGTAAGTTATATAATCCTGCATTTGTATTGACCTATAAAGTTGGATATATTCCTGAATCAGAAACGATGAAGAAGGCTAAAGCTTTGCTTGCCCAGAAGGGTATAGGTTATCCTGCTGTAGACAGTGAAAGTAGAATAGCACTTGAAGGATTGACTACAGCTGCAGAGATTCCATCTGATGAAGATCTGGCTAAGGCAATTGACAATTTCTATAAGGAAACAAAGGTTGAATTGCCTGCTGCTGGCAAATGGTATTACATTTCTAATTTGAGTCCTGCCGGTAAATCTTTATATTTGAAGATTGGTGCAAACGGCACAGTTGGTGTAACAGAGAACAAAGCCGATGCTACTGCCTTTGAAGTGGCAGAACCAATGTTGTTCAAGACAATTGAAGGTAAGTATCTCTTCCCAGCAACTGAGTTGCAGGACGATGCTGCTGACAAGGAATTGAAGCTCGAGAAGCTTGCTATCACAGGTCTGGATATTACCAAACAGATGGGATTATTGAATCTTTATGGTTATTTTGATACCACAAAGACGGGTAAGGTATTGAATGCTTATCTTGCCGTAGATCATGACAAGAAGGCGCTGGTTACTGATGACCATGATTCTGCACCAGCCTTTACAGAGACATACTCTACTGCAATCCAGTTTGTAGAGACAGTAAAGCCTCTCAAAATGATTGATATGAAGTGTACAGCAAAACCTACCATTATCAGCGATGGAATGGATGAACTGACCCTTACCTTTGATGAGAAGGAGGGTTTGCAAATGGCAGAAGGTACAGTTGTAAAACTCTGTCAAGAAGATGGAACGGAAATAGAGACATTGAATGTGACTGTTGATGCAGAAAAGGCAAATGTCATTCATGTAAATGTTGCCTCCGTTAAAAATGGTAAGTATCTGATTGCTTTCCCTGAAGGTGCTTTAAGTTATAAGGAGAGTGGAATTGTATATAAGAATAATAAGGTTAATGTTGAAATTGAGGTTGCGAAGTCGATTCCTTTCAACTACACTTATACAGGATTATTCTACAGTCCAACATCTGTTTATATTAAAGATGTAGATCTGAACAACTTTACAATTGGTAATTCTCACTATAATTATCCAGAAAAGCCACAGGGATTGGTGGTTGATGAGTCTAAGGAAGTTGAGTTAAGACAGGTTGATTCGGACAAGTTGATTCGTAAGGGTCATTTCAAGCGAGTAGCTTCAATGCCTGGTATATCTGATTGTCCTGAAGCTTATCAGATAGAATTTGATACCCCAATACTCGAAGGTGAGTTGAAGGCTAATAATTATACATTTGTCTTTAAGGCTGCTACCTATGGTGACTATAATTTTGGTAAGTATCTTCAGGGTGCTACTTCTCCGCAGGAGTGCTATGTGAATGCTGAAAGTACCGTTACCTTAACTGTTGATAATGACAAGGCTACAGGTATCAGTAATGTAACAGTAGATGGCACTAAGAATGCTATTATTTACGACATTTATGGTCGCAAGGTTACTAAGATCAACCAGCCTGGTATTTACATTGTTAATGGAAAGAAAGTTATTAAAAAATAATTTTAATAGTATTAAGTTATGAAACCAATGAAATTATTTATGGCATCAGCTATGCTCATGATGGGCACTGCTGCAATGGCACAGGCCACCTACACAGACAAGGATGGCAATGAGTATCAGTTTAAGAAGCACGCATTCCTGGATCTCCAGGGCGGTGCTCAGTACACACTCGGTGAGGCAAAGTTTGGTGACTTGATTTCTCCTAACGTTCAGTTGGGCTTAGGCTACCAGTTCAACCCAGTATTCGGTATGCGCTTGCAGGCTAACGGCTGGCAGA
>ERZ1026892.1155-NODE-1155-length-11519-cov-16.306089_pt1 | contig 11519 bp, 9 predicted proteins | sample MGYA00380176_ERZ1026892 | MGnify/ENA primary metagenome ERZ1026892 (study PRJEB33269, sample SAMEA4719812) | human gut metagenome | biome: human-associated habitat; feature: organic feature; material: feces | place: Cameroon | collected 2013-10 ... | reverse complement strand
AGCATCCGCACCCAGGTGATGACCATGGGCGGCATGGTTGAGCAGCAGCTTTCTGATGCGATTACCGCGATGCACAACCAGGATAGCGAACTGGCGAAGCGCGTTATCGATGGCGATAAGCACGTCAACATGATGGAAGTGGCGATCGACGAAGCCTGCGTGCGCATTATCGCCAAACGCCAGCCAACTGCGAGCGACCTGCGTCTGGTGATGGCGATTATCAAAACTATCGCCGAGCTGGAACGTATTGGCGACGTAGCGGACAAAATTTGCCGCACCGCGCTGGAGAAATTCTCCCAGCAGCACCAGCCGCTGCTGGTCAGCCTGGAGTCGCTGGGCCGCCACACCGTGCAGATGCTGCACGACGTGCTGGATGCGTTCGCGCGCATGGATCTCGACGAAGCGGTTCGTATCTACCGTGAAGACAAGAAAGTTGACCAGGAATATGAAGGCATCGTGCGTCAGCTGATGACCTACATGATGGAAGACTCGCGCACCATTCCAAGCGTGCTGACCGCGTTGTTCTGCGCTCGCTCTATCGAGCGTATCGGCGACCGCTGCCAGAATATTTGCGAATACATCTTCTACTTCGTGAAGGGACAAGATTTCCGTCACGTGGGCGGCGATGAGTTGGATAAGCTGCTGGCGGGGAAAGATCCAAAAGAGTAATCGCTAAATTTTGCGCCGCAAAACCTGTCGTCTTCGCTGAAGCGGCAGGTTTTTGCTTTCTGGCTTTAGCTCTTAGCGCTATTGCCCGTAAAACTGGTGGAACATCACACCGCAAGTTTCCCTATCCCGGTTACTCTGAGCGTCCTGCTTCAAACATGGATAAGGAAATAACGTGAAACGACAACTGAGTTGTGCAGCTTTTCTCATCTCCAGCGTGCTGGGATGCGCCTCTTTATCTGCAGTGGCCGCGCCATTACCTGCTACGCCGAGCCAGGCGATTCCCGTCAGCCAATACATCACACAGGTTAATGCCGACAACAGCATCACCTACCGCCTGTTTGCGCCAACGGCAAAACGGGTATCCGTCGTAACGGGCTCCACATCAGACAGCTTTGTCTCGCATGATATGACCAAAGATGAGCAGGGGGTCTGGACGTGGCGAAGCGACGCCCTGAAACCCAACCTCTATGAATATTATTTTGATGTCGATGGTTTCCGTTCCATTGATACTGGCAGTCGTTACCCAAAACCGCAGCGACAGGTGAATACCAGCCTGATTCTGGTGCCGGGAAGCATTCTGGACGATCGCGCGGTCGCGCATGGTGATGTGCGAACGCTAACCTATCACTCGACGGCGCTCAGTGCCGAACGCCGCGTTTATGTCTGGACGCCACCGGGATATACCGGCAGCGGCGAACCATTGCCGGTACTCTATTTCTACCATGGCTTCGGTGATACCGGGCTATCGGCGATTGACCAGGGGAGAATTCCGCAGATGATGGATAACCTGCTGGCCGAGGGCAAAATCAAGCCGATGCTGGTGGTCGTGCCGGATACGGAAACGGACGTACCAGAAGCGATTGCCGAGAACTTCCCGCCGCAGGATCGAAGGAAATCATTCTATCCGCTGAATGCGAAAGCGGCGGACAACGAGCTAATGCACGATATTATTCCGCTGATCGGCGAGCGCTTTAATGTCCGCAAGGATGCCGATGGCCGCGCGTTGGCAGGGCTATCGCAAGGCGGCTATCAGGCGCTGGTCTCCGGAATGAATCATCTCGACAGCTTTGGCTGGCTGGCCACCTTCAGCGGCGTGACAACCACAACGGTACCGAACGCTGGCGTTGAGGCACAGTTTAATCATCCGCAGGCCATCAATAAACAGCTGCGTAATTTCACCGTCGTTGTGGGGGAGAAAGATAACGTCACGGGGGCGGATATTGCGGGTCTTAAGAAAGAACTTGAACAGAAGGGGATTAAATTCGATTACACGGTCTATCCGGGATTGAATCACGAAATGGATGTGTGGCGTCCAGCTTACGCTACGTTTGTGCAGAAACTGTTTAAGTGACAGGTCGCCGGATGAGGTGTTGAACGTAAATGCCGGATAGCGATGCTTTGCGCCTTATCCGGCCTATCTATGCGCGTTGCTCTATTTTATCGCGTAATATCCCACCCGCGCGCCTTCCACAGCCCCGGCAGCTCCGCCAGATCGGTAAACGTCGTCACCTTCGGGTGGTCAATCGGTTTATTGTGCGGATCGGCGCAGAAATAGAACACTTCCATCCCCGCATCAATGCCTGACTGCGCGCCTGCGCTGGAGTCATCCACCAGAATGCAGTTCTCCACGTTTACGTTCATCGCTTTCGCCGCGTGGTGCATCAGCGCCGGGTCCGGCTTCCAGCGCTGGATGTCGTAACCGCTAAACAGTTTGTCTTCGAAATGATGCAACATACCGAGCTTGCCCAGCGAATGCTGCATTTTGCTGACCGGGCCGTTTGACACGATGCACATCGGAATCGCAACGGAATCGACCAATGCGTTAGCCCCGGCAATCACCTCCAGCTCCGAGTCGAAAAGGCGTGCGACCTCGGCGCGATAAACCGGTTCTAAATCCGCCCGGGCAAGGTTCACCCCGTGCTCGGCGTTGATGATATCGATGATCTCGTAGAGCTTTACGCCCTTGAAACGTTTAAAAATCTCTTCCAGATCGAGCGTGATGCCAAATGTCTTGAACATGTGGACGTAGGCCCGTGAACAGATCACTTCGCTGTCGACCAGCGTACCGTCACAGTCGAAAAAAACCGCTTCAACTCCGGACATGTCATTTCCTTTTTAACAAGTTTAACGTTTACGTAATGCTGAATTGAGAGACGCAATCGTTGCCGTATAAGCAAAATCAATGAAAAAAAGTATCTCACAACCGCGCCTATTGTCGCATTTTGGTATAGGATAGCGACGAATTTTCCTTCCTTGTCTGCGGAAATTGATAATGAGTCAACAACACACCACCCCGGCTTCCGGCCAGGGGATACTGGAGCGCGTGTTTAAACTGCGCGAGCACGGCACGACGGCACGCACCGAAGTGATCGCCGGTTTCACCACCTTCCTGACGATGGTCTACATCGTGTTTGTAAACCCGCAAATTCTTGGCGTGGCCGGAATGGACACCAGCGCGGTGTTCGTGACCACCTGTCTGATTGCGGCGCTCGGCAGTATCCTGATGGGCGTATTTGCTAACCTGCCGGTGGCGCTGGCGCCAGCGATGGGTCTGAACGCCTTCTTCGCGTTCGTGGTTGTGCAGGCGATGGGCCTGCCGTGGCAGGTAGGGATGGGCGCCATTTTCTGGGGCGCTGTCGGCCTGCTGCTGTTGACCATTTTCCGCGTCCGCTACTGGATGATTGCCAATATCCCCGTGAGCCTGCGCGTCGGTATCACCAGCGGTATCGGTCTGTTCATCGGCATGATGGGCCTGAAAAATGCTGGCGTGATTGTCGCAAACCAGGACACGCTGGTTTCCATTGGTAACCTGACTTCACACAGCGTGCTGCTGGGCGTGCTGGGCTTCTTTATTATCGCCATTCTGGCTTCGCGCAATATTCACGCGGCGGTGTTGGTCTCTATCATCGTGACAACCCTGCTTGGCTGGATGCTGGGCGATGTGCATTACAGCGGTATTGTCTCCGCGCCGCCGAGCATTACTACCGTCGTGGGCCATGTCGATCTGGCCGGGTCGTTTAACCTTGGTCTGGCGGGCGTTATCTTCTCCTTCATGCTGGTAAACCTGTTCGACTCCTCCGGTACCCTGATCGGCGTGACCGATAAAGCGGGCCTGGCTGATGCGAAAGGTAAGTTCCCGCGCATGAAGCAGGCGCTGTTTGTCGATAGCGTCTCCTCGGTAGCCGGTTCCTTTATCGGTACCTCTTCCGTGACGGCCTACATCGAATCTTCCTCCGGCGTTTCCGTGGGCGGTCGTACCGGCCTGACGGCGGTTGTCGTGGGTATTCTGTTCCTGTTGGTGATTTTCCTGTCGCCGCTGGCGGGCATGGTGCCGGGCTACGCAGCCGCGGGCGCGCTGATCTACGTTGGGGTGCTGATGACCTCCAGCCTGTCACGCGTGAAGTGGGATGACCTGACCGAAGCCGTTCCGGCGTTTATTACCGCCGTGATGATGCCGTTCAGCTTCTCCATTACCGAAGGTATTGCGCTGGGCTTTATCTCTTACTGCGTGATGAAAATCGGTACCGGTCGTTTCCGCGACCTCAGCCCGTGCGTGATTGTTGTCGCACTGCTGTTCGTGCTGAAGATTGTGTTTATTGACGCACACTGATGAAATAAACCCTCGCCCATCGGGCGAGGGTTTTAAAGAACTTACGCTTTAATGCGCTGAATATACTCGCCAAATGCGGTCAGCTGACCGGTCAAATGATCTAACGTTCCCTGCTCAATCACTTCGCCCAGCTGCGGGTCGACTTTGTTCTGAATCACGCCGCCCATAAACTCCGGCTTGTTCATCACCATCGCATCGAGGAACACCAGAATCTGACGCAGGTGATACTGGCAGCGCGCGCCGCCGATTGCGCCCATTGAGCTGGTCTGAATCAACACCGGTTTACCTGCCAGCGGCTGGTCCGGCAGACGCGACAGCCAATCGATGGCGTTCTTTAACCCGCCCGGAACGGAATAGTTATATTCAGGGGTGACGATGACCACGCCATCGGCCTGGCGAATTTGCTCAGCCAGCGCTTCCACGCTCTGCGGAAAGCCTTCATCTTGCTGGAGATCGGCATCGTACAGCGGAATATCGCCAATTGACGGCAGCGCGGAAACGCTCATGCCCGCCGGGGCGATCTTAGGCAGGGTGCGTGCCACCATGCCGTTGAATGAACCTTTGCGCAGGCTTCCCAATAACGTAACTACTTTCAACGTTTCTGACATGACTACTCCTTTGCATCATGAGGCTGTTTTCCAGCCGAATCAGTTGAGTATAAGCGCTTTCTCTGCCGGTAGGCTGGTGAATCTCATCAACCTTGCCGCCGGTTCGTTGGCCCGCGTCTGCGCGTCGGGCAAGCTGCGCCAGCCGTATTTACCGTCGAACTCCCACACCTTCAGCTTTTCAATCGCCGGCGAGGCGCATAGTGACCATACCAGCACGTCTTCCGCATCGCAGATAGCTTCGAGATGATCGGTATTGGCCGAACGCAGGCGACCGGAACCCGGCAGTAGCTGGAGCATTTGCGGAGAATCGTGGTTCACGTCGCCGGACATTTTGAGCACGCTCTGGCGCAGCGTAATCAGCTGGGCTCGCGCTTCATGTGGGTCGTTTTGGTTGTTGATCCACAGATTTTCATTGCTGGTAAAACGGTAGTTTTCCATGATGGTGGCCTGCGGGGTGTTGCGCAGTACGCGCAGCAACTCCATATCGAGGCCGCAGTGCCCTTCGGTGGTCAGCGCGACGCCGACAATATTACCCGCATAGGCAATGGAAAAATCAGGCAGATGGCTATCTTTGAAGTACGGTTTGCCCTCATCCGGCGTGACTATTTCCGGTAATTCACTGATGCCGTAAAGCATAAACAGCAGCTCGGCGAGCAGCGCGCGCGAAGCCAGGTAGCGCGTACGGCGATGGGCCGGCAGCTGGCGTGCGATGTTATGACTGGTGGAGGACAACCGTACCGATAGTAGATGCCCGTCCTTAAGGATCCCTCTTGCAAAGTGCGTCGCCATTTTTCGCTCCGTGATTAATGGACTGTGGTGATGAGGAGAGTATCATTTACGACACTGATGATCAGGTTTTACTGCCTAAAAATGCGATTGAAAAGGGGTATTACGAGACTTTTACACTTTCCCCTAACTGAAATGGACTATTTTTACGAATAATCAATCAGGAAACAGCGAGATATAAGGCTTTAAGCGTTTCGCGCAGCCAAATTATTTTCGGGTTGTGACTATTTCGTTTATGCCAGAGTAGGGTAAACGGCACCTGCAGTTTATCTCGTTGCGCAGCGTCGAAGGGGAGAGGACGAGCGACCAGCGGTAGCTGATGAAGCTGATTATAATACCGGCAGTAGCGCGGTGCGGTGGCTAGCATATTGTGATCCGGCTGAGCGGCCATAAACAGCGACTGTTCGAACCCCGGCAGGCTCAGGGCGATATTGCGCTCACGTCCCATTTCCTGTAGCACATCATCCAGCGCCCAGGTATCACTCTGTTCCCAGCAGATGCTGATGTGCGGATAGCGTAGAAACGTCTCCAGATTCCACTCTTCCTGTAGCGCGGGATGATCCTCGCGCAGCCACACCCATGGCAAATCGGTAAACAGTACCTCATAGTCGATCGACAGCGGCAGCAGGCTTAGCAGCTCGCGGGATTGTGGATGGCTTTCGCGTCCGGTGAAGCCGATATCCACTTCGCCGCGAATGATGGCATCCAGGGAATCATAGTCCCAGCTACGGACTTTGATCGTTGCCTGGGGATAACGTTGATAGATCTGTCTGGAGAGTGCGTTGAACATGATCATGATCAGCGGCGACTCGGCCACCAGATCGAACTTCAGCCCGCGCGGCGTTTCATGATGCGGCTTATCGAGTAGCTGATTGCCCATCTGCATCCACTCCGCCAGGCTCTGCTCCATGCTGAACATCAGCGGTGTAGGCGCCAGCCCTAGCGGGGTGTTCACAAACAGCGGATCGTCGAACCAGGCCCTCAGCTTTGCCAGCGACTTGCTCACCGCCGACGGCGTGACGTTCATCCGTTTGGCGGTTTTGGTGACGCTGCGCTCCTGCATCAGGAGCTGCAGGCAGAGCAGTAGATTAAGATCGAGACTGGTGAGCGATTTCTTCATGAGCAGGCGCGGACCGGTTAGGGGCAACTGAGATTATCAGCATGATGCTCACTATGCTACAGCCAATCAGAATCCCGATCAGCATATTCAGCGCATCAAGACCGAGGATAGCCGCCAGCCAAATCCACAGCGACGAACCGCAAACCTGCGCAATACCCAGCGCAGAGCTGGCGACGCCTGCGCGCAGCGAGAACGGACCTAGCGCCTGGCTCATCGCCACGCCGAAACCGACCGAGAATCCGGCACAAATTAAGGTCAGCCCAAAAAGGATGAATGCATGGGTTGTGGCGAGGATTAACACAATGCCTGCGGCCAGGAACAGCGCTTGTGAGGTGAGCATCAGGGTGCGGGGTTTAAACAGGCTCAGAGCGAACGGCGTAGAGAACGAGACCGCCATGCTGATACCTGCGGTCATTGCCATGGTTGTCGCGTATTCGCCGCGGTCGAAACCCATCACTTCCATCAGCAGCACCGGAGACGTATTCACGAACGTCAGGATAACCGACACGCTGAGGGTGGTTATCGCCAGGCGGCTGAGGAAAAAGCGGTTGACCAGCGACTCGGCACCATCCCTGGGTTTTGAAGAAGAAGCCAGCGCATTCGGGCGCGATTCACGCAGAATAAACACGGACAGCAGACACACAACAACGCCCATGCCAATCATGGTGTAGAACAGGCTCTGCCACGGGTATTTGAGCATAATCAGGTGCCCCATCACCGGTGCCAGTACCGGGACGATGCAGGTAATACCGTTCAGCAGCGATAGCACCTTGGCCCGGCGACGATCGTCGAGCGTATCGCGCAGAATAGCGAATGCGACCACGTAGCAGCAGCCCGCGCCGACGCCCTGAATAAAACGGCCAACCAGAAATGGTGTGCCGCTCTCCGCTAACGAACAGAGCCCGGAAGCCGCGATGTAAATCAGCGCACCGACAATGGCGACGGGTTTACGTCCGGACTGGTCGGCCACCTTGCCGGCAAACAGCATCGCGGTCGCCATCCCTGCCAGATAGACCGAAAACGCGATATGCAGCTGCGCCTCGCTGGCCTGCAAATCAGCCGCAATGCGGGGCAACCCGACCAGGTACATGTCGATACCGGCGGGATAAAGTAAAACTAAGGCAAAACTACAAAGAAGAAAGCGTGTCATGGCGGCCTCACGAAAAGTGTGGCGCTAAGCATACGGGGTGTCGCGCGGGGCGACGAGTTGCCATTTGGACAACAGTGATTGCCTGAAAGGAAATCTACTTCCAGACTCTCGCCATCCCTTCGCTTTCCGGACGCACAGATTCAAAGCCAAATTTGGCGTACAGCTCCGGAACGTCCGCCACCAGGGTCACATAAGCGCCTTTAAAAGCGTTAGCGTCCAGCCAGGCGATAAGCGCTTCCATGATCTGCCGACCCAAGCCTCTTCCCTGGTGATCCGGGTCGACGGCGATGTCCACGATATCAAAGTTCAGCGCGCCGTCGCCAACGATGCGACCCATGCCGACTGGCGTACCTTACCAGAGGATATGCACGCCGTAGCAGCTGCGCGGTAGACCGGCCTTTGCGGCATCCAGCGGGCGGGGGGACAGGCCGGAAATTTTGCGCAGACGGCAAAAGTCCTCAGCGGAGGGAACGGTGGGGATTAAGGTATATTCAGCGGCCATCTCGATAACCTTTTAATGAGGGGTTATCTGGTTTTAGCAGCTGGAAGACGGAAAGTAAAAACCCGAATTCACTGACGCGAATTCGGGTTTGATCGCTTACTTACCGATACAGAAGCTGGAGAAAATCCGCCCCAGCAGATCGTCGGAGGTAAATTCCCCGGTAATCTCGCTCAGGCACTGCTGAGACAGCCTCAGCTCCTCTGCCAGCAGCTCACCGGCCCACGCGCCTAACAGCTGCGCCTTGCCCTGCTGAAGGTGTTCTGCGGCGTCGGAGAGCGCCTGCAGGTGGCGACGGCGCGCCAGGAAGCCGCCTTCCATGTTGTTTTCGAAGCCCATGCTCTGCTTGAGATGGTTACGCAGCACGTCGACACCTTCGCCGGTACGCGCGGAGAGGCGCACAAGTGAGTAGTCATTCACTTCGCTCAGACCCAGCGTCTCGCCGGTAATATCCGCTTTGTTACGCACCACGGTAATCGGCAGATTTTTCGGCAGTCGGGCGATAAAGTCCGGCCAGATCTCCGCCGGATCGGTGGCGCTGGTGGTGGTGCCATCAACCATAAACAGCACGCGGTCGGCCTGCTCAATCTCCTGCCATGCGCGCTCAATGCCGATACGCTCCACTTCATCGTTAGCGTCGCGCAGGCCCGCAGTGTCGATGATATGCAGCGGCATGCCGTCGATGTGGATATGCTCGCGCAGGACGTCGCGGGTGGTACCGGCAATGTCGGTCACAATCGCTGCTTCACGGCCCGCCAGGGCGTTCAGCAGGCTCGATTTCCCGGCGTTCGGGCGACCGGCAATCACGACCTTCATCCCTTCACGCAGCAGGCTGCCCTGACGCGCTTCGGCGCGTACCGCGTCGAGGTCGGCAATCACATCGTTCAGCTGTGCTTCGATTTTCCCGTCGGAGAGGAAGTCGATCTCTTCGTCCGGGAAGTCGATGGCCGCTTCCACATAGATACGCAGGTGAGTAAGTGCTTCCACAAGGTGATTAACACGTGCCGAGAAGGCACCCTGTAGCGAGTTTAGCGCGGAGCGGGCCGCCTGCTCGGAGCTGGCGTCAATCAGGTCGGCAATCGCCTCAGCTTGCGCCAGGTCGAGCTTATCGTTGAGGAACGCGCGCTCGGAGAACTCCCCCGGGTTGGCGATACGCACGCCCGGTAGCGTCAGAATACGTTTTAGCAGCAGGTCGAGGATCACCGGGCCGCCGTGGCCCTGAAGCTCCAGCACGTCTTCACCGGTGAATGAGTTCGGGCCGGGGAACCACAGCGCAATGCCCTGATCCAGCGCGCTGCCGTCGGCATCTTTAAACGGCAGATAGTCGGCATAGCGTGGTTTCGGCAGCTTGCCCAGCACCGCCTGCGCAACGTCACGCGCTTTCAGGCCGGAGATGCGCAGAATGCCCACACCACCGCGTCCCGGTGGGGTGGCTTGGGCGACGATAGTGTCGTTATGGCTCATGGTTTTTCTCAACTGTGATGCAAATAAAAAAGGCGGTCATTCGACCGCCTTCCATTTTAGCTTGTGCTTAACACCGAATCAGGATTTTTTCTTCTCGCGGCTATGCAGGCCACGTTTTTCCAGACCACGGTAAATCAGCTGCTGCTGGATGATGGTGACCAGGTTGCTGACGATGTAGTAAACCACCAGACCAGACGGGAACCACAGGAAGAACACCGTGAAGATGACCGGCATAAAGGTCATGATCTTCTGCTGCATCGGGTCGGTCACGGTGGTCGGCGACATCTTCTGGATGAAGAACATGGTCGCGCCCATGATGATCGGCAGGATGTAGTACGGGTCTTGTGCAGACAGGTCGTGGATCCACAGGATAAACGGCGCATGACGCAGTTCAACCGAGGCGCTCAGCATGTAGTACAGCGCAAGGAAGATTGGCATCTGGATAATCAGCGGGAAGCAGCCACCCAGCGGGTTAACCTTCTCAGCTTTATACAGAGCCATCATTTCCTGGCTTTGACGCTGTTTGTCATCGCCCAGACGCTCACGCATGGCCTGAATCTTAGGCTGCAGCATACGCATCTTCGCCATGGAGGTGTACTGCGCTTTAGTCAGCGGGTACATGATGCCACGAACGATAAAGGTGATAACGATGATGGAGAAGCCCCAGTTGCCCAGGAAGCTATGGATCCATTTCAGCAGTTTGAACAGCGGCTGAGAGATGAACCACAGCCAGCCGTAGTCAACGGTCAGATCCAGGTGCGGCGCAACGGCAGCCATTTTGTCCTGGATTGCCGGGCCGACCCACAGGGTGCTGTTCAGCTTATCTGCCTGGCCTGGTTGAACCAGAACCGGCTGAGATTTGTAGCCGATAGCCACAACGCCATTACCGAGGTTAGCGGTATAGAAGTTGTTGGTACCGTTGTTCTGCGGAACCCATGCAGTCGTGAAGTACTGCTGCAGCATGGCAACCCAACCATTTTTGGTGTTGGTGTTCAGGTTCTCGTTATCAACGATGGTATCGAATTTGTATTTTTCGTACTTGGAGTCAGACGTTGAATACGCTGCGCCACGGAAAGTGTGCATGGTAGACAGGCCGCCGGTCTGCGTATCGCGCGCAGTAGGCAGGGCCGCAGTCTGCTTCAGCTGACCGAAGGTAGACACTTCCAGCGGTTTGTCGCTGGCGTTCTTCACGTCGTAACCCACGCTCACCGCATAATCACCGCGTTTCAGGGTGAAGGTTTTGGTGAAGACGTTACCGGCTTTATCGGTGTAGGTCAGCGGAATGACGATTTCGTTCTGACCATCGGCCAGTACAAACGCATCTTTATCGACGTTATACAGCGGACGCGGGCCGTTAGCCGGGTTGTCCGGGCCGTCACGACCGGTTAAGCCGCTCTGTGCCTGATAGACGAACTGTGGGGTGGTTTCCAGTAACTGGAACGGTTCGTCAGACTTCAGCGCTTTCGGGTATGCCGGAAGCAGCGCTTGCTCAATATCACCACCGCGAGTGTTGATAGTCAGCTCAAGCACATCAGTTTTAACCGTAATCAGTTTTCCTTGGCCACTGGCCGGTACGCCCTGGTCGGCGGCGCTACCCGCTGCTGTGGTCGTAG
>ERZ1026892.1152-NODE-1152-length-11525-cov-35.445946_pt1 | contig 11525 bp, 7 predicted proteins | sample MGYA00380176_ERZ1026892 | MGnify/ENA primary metagenome ERZ1026892 (study PRJEB33269, sample SAMEA4719812) | human gut metagenome | biome: human-associated habitat; feature: organic feature; material: feces | place: Cameroon | collected 2013-10 ... | reverse complement strand
AGGGTGAGTCAATATCTTCTTCACCATGTCATATATAATAAGGTGGAAAGATATACCCCGGAAGATATGCTTCTTCGTATATTGGTCTTCAAGATTTTCAATAAGATTGAGACCTGGGAGTATCTTGAACAAACTTATGGTGAGATAACCATCCAGCACTTTGATGTCAAGAAGATAGGAGCTTTGTTGAGTGAAAGGCAGAGATATGCACCGATATTCAATAATGCCTATATGATGACAGGCTCCCATAAGCGTTATGACTATCTGCCAACAAAGCATGAGAAATGGCTGACGATGGTAAAGGTAGAGTTTATCGGAGAAGGTATCATAGATAAAGTACTGAAAGCACATTCTCTTGAAGAGATTTATCAGTTGCTAAGAGGATGTTCTTTCTTGGGAGGCTTCCTGGCTTATCAATATACGATAGACTTCAATTATTCACCCTATATCAATTTTGATGAAAATACTTTTGTAGTGGCAGGAATCGGAGCTATCCGTGGTATCGACAAGTGCTTTATATCCCATGGACATAGTTACGAAGATGCCATAAGATATACAAAAGAGCATTTCACGGAATTACAAAAGAAATATGGTTATATAGAGTTCAGACCTTTGAATGGTCATGAACCGACACTCTTGGATTTACAGAATTGCTTTTGTGAAACAGATAAGTTTTTAAGGGCTAAGATGCCAAACCTCTTAGTAGGCAATAAGAGAATTAAGCAGAAATACAAATCACAAGGCGATTCTATTTATTATATGTTTCCACCTAAATGGCACGTGAATTCATTTCACGAACATTTAATGGTGAGTGAACCCACATTATTCTAAAATATCAACTATGTTGAGTGAAATATCTATTGAGATCTTACAAAGATGCCCTAATCGTTGCATCTATTGCTCTTCTCATTCCGCAGGCTACACATATCATTCCTTTTGAAATCATCAAGAACGTAATAGATGATGCCAAGAGTCTCGGATGTAAGACAGTTTGTCTTTCTGGTGGAGAACCATTCCTTCATCCGCATATATTAAATATTATCAGCTATATAGCTAAACTGCAGTTAACTTGCTATGTTTATACCAGCGGCATATATATGAAAGATGAAGTTTACTCTTCATTGCCAAATGAGTATATTGAAGCAATAAGAGGTATGGTAGATAAGGTTATCTTCAATGTCGAAGCAGATTCTTCTACTCTGTATGACAAGATCATGGGAACGGATGTCGGTGGATTTGATATGATGAAGAAATCGATTAATGATTGTGTGTCGAGTGGCTTGGTGGTTGAAACACATGTTGTTCCGATGCAAGTCAACTTTAAGCATTTGAAGTCGATATTCGAGATGTGTTATCAGTTGGGAGTTTCTAAGGTTAGTATTTTGCGTTTGGTATTGCAAGGAAGAGCTTTGGAAAATTTGTCACTAGTAAAATTGACTGGTGAAGACAGTTGGGAAGTAACAAAACTGATTAAGGCATTGAAGGAGGCATATAAGGGAAAGGTAAGAATAGGCTTACCTTATTCTGACAGTAACTGTCGTATTTATTGCAAGGCAGCATCCGATAAGATAAATGTTAGATATGATGGAAACGTATATCCTTGCGAAGTTTTCAAGGATGATCTTTTGAATGCCAAACTCGGTTGTGAACCAGATAATGTATGGAAAGATAGTTTCTACAATATATATCAAAACTCTCCTTATTTGAATGTTGTGAGAAAAAGTATTGAAGCATTTAAAAAGGAAAATGGCGATGAAACATGTTATGGACAATTTAAAATGGAGAAAATATGAAAAGTGATGATAAGCGATTTTTAAAGCAAGTATTAGACAAAATTAAGGCGTTTAAAACGGCAAATCACTGTACTTCGCATATAAATCCTATTGATGATGAGGTAACAACTCAATTTCAATCTATCTTAGATAAAATTTCTGATGATGCATTTGATATTTTCCGTTTCAAAAAGAATTTAATGAAACTTTGGAAAGAAATGTTAGAAAAATCAATTATTTGCTTGAGATTCTTTGATAAGCGAGAGCCTTTTCAAGAGCATGAGGATAAAGTTCCATATGCATATGGGGTTGAAAAATTGTATGATTATTTCTTGAAGTACAATAATTTTGAAAAAATGCTTTATGGTGGTAGTGAATATTACCGTGATCATATGGTTCATGTTTTTAGAGTCTGGATAATTGGAACAGATATGTTGCTTAGAGAGAAAGCTAAATTTTTGAATTCAATTAAGATATCAGATGAATTTGAAATAAACGGATATGAGAAACTGTCCATTTGGACAATTATAGCCCTTACTCACGATTTGGGTTATCCGCTAGAAAAAGCTTTGCAGATAATAGACAAAACAAAGGATATGATGAAATGTTTCATTCAAAATCCAGTATTAAATTTAGATTTGTCGCTCAGTGGAGTTCAAAATACAATGAATGATTTTGTTTTGCGCTTTATGAGCTCAAAAATGTGGAAAGTTAAAAATATAGATGATTCGAACTTGGAATATGATAAGAAAGATGAGGAATTAAAATTTTATGCAGCAAGGTTACAACCCAAGTTTTATTTTAAGTTCCAAAAATCATTAGAGCAAAATAAACATGGTATATTAAGTGCTTTACTACTATACAAGATGTTACTCTATTTCTTGGAATCTGACTTTAATACAAATGAAGATTATGCATTTGAAAAAGAGGAAGCGCGTCAGTTTTATATGAGAAGAGAGATTTTGCGTGCTATATCTTCTCATACATGCCAGGATATTTATCAGTTGCATTTATATAGCTTCTCTCTATTGCTGATTATTGCTGATGATGCTCAAGAATGGGGTAGAAAGCAAATTTCTGAATTATATGTAAAGAAAGCAACTGAGTATAGTTTTAATGGTATAAAATTGAACCAACAAGATGGGGCTAATATTAAGTGTACTTTGAACGAAAAATATGTTATAGAAGAAAACGACCAGTTAGAGCAAATATTCAAGCAGTTTATTAGAATCTCATTGAATTATAATGACTGGTTTAGGGATGGTCAAGATACTGGTAGACGAGATTTTGATTTTTGCAAAAATACTCAAATAGAGTTAAAGAATGGAGAAGTTACTAAGAATATAATTGTAGAATTGAATATTTCCAGCAATAATGCTTCTACGATTACTATTCAATATAATAAAGATGAGTGTGCTGATTTAGATATAGAGAACATTCTTGAAAAATATTTTGGCGATAAAATTAATTATAATTCAGAGGATACTGCACAGACCAGGCAATTTGCTACATGTTTAGTTGGCGATGTGAAAAGGTTTAAGGAATTCAAAGAATTTGAAAAGCTGATTTGCGATTAAGATTCTTTGGTTGCATTTAAGATGCATCTGTGAATTAGTGATGAGTTCTATTACCAAGAAGTTGATAGTTGATGAATAATAAGGCGGTCCCATCTCGCACAACATGGCGAGACCTTTGATGGTCCGCCAACCTTATAGCGTAGCGGTTCTGAGCACCGGAGGGCGGTTACATCCCTTGCCCTTTTGGAAAGGGCGAGGGCTTGGGAGTGGGTTAAGGACCCTCCCGCAGGGGAGGGACAGGTGGGGCAAATACAGCACTGTAGGGCGGTTACATCCTCTCGTCCCTGAGGTTTCTGTCCCCCGGAAACGGGGGAACCGAAGGGGGTGTAAAGACCATTGAAGAGAGGCTTGGTGAGAAAGGTGGAGCTCCCTTTGGCTAAAGGGAGACGGAGGAATTCGAAAAATCTTCTTGAATTTTAAGAACTAAAAAGTATAAAAAACAATATCATGATGAATGATTTTAAGAATATAAAAGTAGCAGTAGCCGGCACCGGCTACGTCGGTCTGAGTATAGCAACGCTATTGTCTCAGCACCATCATGTAAGCAGTAGATGTAATCCCAGAGAAGGTGGAGAAAATCAACAATAAGATTTCTCCAATCCAGAGTGATTACATTGGAAAGTATTTGGCAGAGAAGCCATTTATACGTGACATTTTCAGTAGAGATTAATATTTAATAGATTTATGAGAGATAGAAACAATCAGAATGGCTCTTCTCAGAAGCCATCCTCAGGGATACTTTACAAACTGAAAGTATCCCTCTGTGCCAATAAATTGGTAAATTGGTATTTTTCAAAGGCAACCCTGCCTTATTGGTGTATCTTTGCACTCGATAGTATCGCTATCGTAGTGGCAGGTATGATAGCTACCTATATCGCAGAGGGAGGAGAAGTGCTGGCTTCCCATTTCTGGAGCTACCTCCTCACATTCATTTGTAGCCTGCCGTTATTCGTAGTGGGTATGAGATTATTCCATACTTATTCCGGCATCATGCGTTTCTCGTCATTTGTCGACCTGCTCCGCATATCCGGTGCCCTCTTCATCGGTTTCATCCTGAACAGCCTTCTTCTCGTTGTACTGTCAGACAGGATTCCTTGCGAGATTACCACAGAGTCTATTGTTGTCATGTTGTTCATCTCCATGATAGAGATGTGGACGATGCGAATCCTGGTGAAGTATATGTACGATTCCAGTTTCTATACTGATACCAAAATCCCAGTCTTCATCCTCGGTGTACGTGAAGGCGGTATCTCCCTGGCAAAGTCCATGCGCAACGATCATCCTTCACAGTATATCGTGAAAGGATTTACAACGGAAGAAACCGCTATGATTGGACGCTTCCTGCTGGGTTGCGAAGTCTATTCATACGATGAAACCGTTTTGGCTGTCATGCACAAGATGAATGTCAAGACCCTTTTCGTGAGTCCGCTGGTCACAGAGAAGTTCCTGGAGAAACAGGATATGATTGACAAACTCACCGCTGAAGGTATCAAGATTATGATGATGCCAAAGGCACAGAGCTGGGACGGCAAGTCAAACCTCCGTCATCAGATGATGCGCGAGGTAGATATCGAAGACCTTCTTCCACGAGACAAAATCGAAGTGGATATGAATGCGATCGGAAAGCTCCTCAGCGGTCGCACCATTCTGATTACGGGAGCAGCCGGCAGTATCGGTTCCGAGATGGTGAAGCAGATTGCCATCTATAAGCCACAGCGTCTGATTCTCGTTGATGAGGCTGAGACCCCAATGCACGATGTCCGCCTCTTCATGAACAAGAACTATGCTGATATTCCTTGCGAAACCATCGTAACCAGCATCACCAATGCCACCCGTATGGAGCGCATCTTCTCCGAGTATCATCCAGACTATGTATTCCATGCCGCAGCCTATAAGCATGTACCGATGATGGAGGACAACCCATCAGAGGCAGTGCAGAATAATATATATGGTACGCGCGTGATAGCCGATATGGCTGTGAAGTACGGCACCAAGAAGTTTGTGATGATCTCTACCGATAAGGCTGTGAACCCAACCAACGTGATGGGCTGCAGCAAGCGAATCTGCGAGATTTATTGCCAGGCATTGAACAAGGCGATTGTGGATGGCGAGGTAAAGGGTGTTACCCAGTTTGTTACCACAAGGTTCGGCAATGTCTTGGGAAGTAACGGCTCCGTTATCCCAATCTTCAAGAAGCAGATAGCGATGGGCGGTCCTATCACCGTTACCCATCCAGACATCATTCGTTTCTTCATGCTCATTCCAGAAGCCTGTAAGTTGGTATTGGAGGCAGGTACCATGGGTAAGGGAGGCGAGATCTTTGTCTTTGATATGGGTAAGCCAGTCCGCATCGCCGATTTGGCAAAGCGCATGATAGCCCTCTCTGGAGTTGAAGGCGTAGATATCAAGTATGTAGGACTTCGTGATGGAGAGAAACTCTTCGAGGAAGTCTTGAACGACAAGGAAGCCACGGTTCCTACCCACCATCCAAAGATTATGGTAGCCAAGGTTCGTGAGTATCCTTATGAGTTGGCACGCAAGAACGAGGAAGATCTCTATCAGCTCTCCTTCACCTACGATGACATGGCTGTAGTGAAGAAGATGAAGGAGATTGTACCTGAGTACAAGAGCCAGCACTCAAAGTACAGCGAGCTTGATGCCAAGTAACAAACTATCATTAATCAATAATAAATAATCAATAGATAAAATGTTATTACTCATATTAATCCTTTTCGGAGTCCTTGCCGTCCTCGCCCTCCTCATCATCCTTTGGGATTATTTCAAGCATGGAGGTGCAGCGGTTTGGGACTCGGAACATCCTGGTAGAATCATTACCTTAAAAGACGCAAAGAAAGATCGAAAAAAATAATTATAGAACAGAGATATGGATATTATTAAGACAGATATAGAAGGAGTACTCATTGTTAAACCACGCCTCTTCCGCGACGCTCGTGGTTACTTCTTCGAGAGTTTCAGCGAGCGAGAGTTTGATGAGAAGGTTGCCCCAATCTTGGGACACAGTGTTCACTTCTGCCAAGACAACGAGTCTATGAGCAGCTATGGTGTAATGCGAGGCCTGCACTTCCAGCGCCCACCTTATACCCAGAGCAAGTTGGTACGCTGCGTAAAAGGCAGAGTCCTTGATGTCGCAGTGGATATTCGCAAAGGTTCACCAACCTATGGCAAGCATGTAGCTGTAGAGCTGACTGAAGATAATCATGTCCAGTTCTTCATTCCAAAGGGCTTTGCCCATGGCTTCGCAGTTCTCTCAGAAACAGCCGTCTTCCAGTACAAGTGTGATAACTTCTATCACCCAGAGGCAGATGGTGGTATCAGTATCTTAGATAATACCCTTGGTATTGATTGGAAAATCCCAACAGAACATGCCAATCTCTCAGAGAAAGATACGAAGCATGCTATGCTGAAAGACTTTGATACTCCATTCGACATCAATGTAGATTTATACAAGTAAACAACAAATACTAATCATTTAACATTAAGGCGATGAAAGGAATAGTATTAGCAGGTGGTAGCGGTACACGCTTGTACCCTATCACCAAAGGTATCAGCAAGCAGCTGATTCCTATCTTTGATAAACCGATGATATATTATCCTATCTCGGTTTTGATGTTGGCAGGTATCCGTGAGATACTCATTATTTCAACACCATTTGATTTACCAGGCTTCAAGCGCCTCTTAGGCGATGGAAGCCAGTTAGGTGTGAAGTTCGAGTATGCTGAGCAGCCATCACCAGATGGCTTAGCCCAAGCCTTCATTATCGGTGAGAAGTTTATTGGTAATGATTCCGCTTGCCTCGTATTAGGCGATAATATCTTCTATGGTGCAGGATTGAACCAAATGCTTCATCAGGCAGTAGTAGATGCAGAGCAGAACGACAAGGCAACTGTCTTCGGTTATCGTGTCAGTGATCCAGAGCGCTATGGCGTGGCTGAGTTTGACGAGCAAGGCAATTGCCTCAGCATTGAGGAGAAGCCAGAGCATCCAAAGAGCAACTATGCTGTGGTTGGCTTATACTTCTATCCTAACAAGGTGGTGGAAGTAGCTAAGCATGTCAAGCCATCCGCTCGTGGTGAGTTGGAAATCACAACCGTCAATCAGAAATTCCTGAAGGATAAGCAGCTGAAGGTGCAGACTATGGCAAGAGGATTTGCCTGGCTTGATACCGGAACTCATGATTCCCTTTCAGAGGCATCTACCTTTATTGAAGTCTTGGAGAAACGCCAGGGGTTGAAGGTGGCTTGTTTGGAAGGAATTGCATACCGCCAAGGTTGGATTACTGCAGAACAGTTGAGAGAGAATGCACAGCCAATGTTGAAGAATGACTATGGCAAGTATCTGCTTTCAATACTCGATGAAGCAGATGATACCTTGAAAAAGAACTTGGAATATTAATTCTGCTTCTTGATATATTTGAGTAGTGGTTATTATTTTTTCTTTCGTTAATTCAACTAATTGAGGTTTTTATCATATAATTTGTAATCACTTATTATAGATATACTTATTAAGGAGCATAAAAAAAAGTATAATGAGCAATTTTTATTTAGTATTGTATATAATAGCGTGGGCTATTTGTTTAAAGCGGCATTATAAACAAACAGGTAAGTTTGGAGTAGGATGCCTAATCTTAACTTCCTATTTAATTTATGCAATACTCTCTCTCTTTCTATTTAACAATGAATATTATGGAATAGATTATAAACCTTTGAATTTATTACCATTTGTATATTTATTTATAATGTTGTTGATAGCGACAATCCCTGCTTTATCATATGATAAACATCAATTCGTAAGTATTCAACGACCTAATATTAAAATTATATATGCAATTTCTGTTGTTTATATTCTAGCAACAATTTCACAGTTAAATTATGTCGCTACTAACATGATTGATGGTATTACCAAAATTCTAATCTCATCTTCTGCTGCTCGAGATTTATATGCAGATTATCATAATACTGCTGCTACCTCTGGCAGCGTTTCGTCATCAGGATTTAGTCTTTTGGTTTTGTATTATAATTTCTTCCGTGATATCTGCATCTTAATGACATTTTACATCCTTACATTAAAGAAATATAATAAGTATATCTTATATGGATTAGTTGGGTGCTTAATAGTAAATATATTGATACCTTTATCGCAAGGCTTGAGAACAGAAGCCACATTTACCATACTTACAATGGTTTTGGCATACATTCTTTTCTTGGATTTTTATCCTCAGAATAGAAAAAGAAAACTAAATAAGTTTTTTAAGATTGGTATATGCGTTTTAACACTTCCAATTTTGTTGGTAACAGTAGGGCGAAATCTTCGAAATCCGCAAGGTGCAATTGGAGGAATAGCAGATTATTTGGGGCAATGCAATTTAAAATTCAATAATTATTGTTTTGATATGGATGGAATTAGATATGGAGATCGTACTATGAATCAGTTTAAGCAATTCCTGGGCTTCCCGAATATGCCGAAATCTGTTATGGAAGTTAGGGATCTTTACAAATTGAGGTTGGATGACGGATACTTTAGTACTTTCATTGGAGATTTTGTAATTGATTTTGGATTATTTTGGACTGCAATAATAATTATAGTATTTAATTTTCTTGTTTTGAAAATTGTTTCAACTAAATCAAGAAAGGTATTATTTCATAATTTACTATTGTACTATTTTACGATGTGTGTATGTTTTCAAGGCGGTTTTTACTTGTTTTCGTATGCATTTAAGGCAAATATGCGTATAGTTGCAGTATTCCTTTTGTATTTTATTTTTAAGTATGATTATAAATTAACGCCTTCATGCAATGAGTAATGTATCTATAAAGAAAAATTTTTTTTATAATGCAATCCTTACGGTTTCAAATTATATATTTCCATTGCTCACGTTTCCTTATGTAACTAGAGTTCTTGGTGTTGAGCACTTGGGTATTTATAATTTCGTTGAGAGTTCTATTCAATATTTTATAACTTTATCTTTGTTAGGAATTAATGCTACAGCAATACGAGAAATAGTAAGAACAAGATCTAATAGACAAGTTTTATCAGAAACATTTAGTAGCCTTCTTTTGATGGTTTTATGTTCTACTTTACTTTCTTTAGCAATATTGTTTGTCTGTATTCAATTGATACCGAAATTTTATGTATACAAAGACTTGTTTTATATAGGAGCTGTAAAAATATTATTTAGCGCTTTGCTTGTTGAATGGTTGTATTCTGGTCTTGAAAATTTCCGTTATATAACAATTCGTTCAATTATAGTAAAGTTAGTTTATGTCTTATGTGTATTTCTTTTCGTGCAGGATACAGATGATTATGCATTATATTTCTTGCTTACCGTTCTCTTGACTGTAGGTAATGCAATTTTAAATTTAATATATAGTAGAAATTTTTTAACGATTACCTTTAGAAATATAGATTTTAGACCATATATTTCTTCTTTTCTTGTATTAGGCATTTATCAAATTTGTACATCCTTATATAATGCATTTAATGTTTTGTATTTAGGAATAGTTTCAGATGAAATTCAAGTTGGTTATTATTCTGTTGCTGTAAGATTATATACAATTATTCTTGCGCTCTTTACAGCATTTACAGGTGTTATGATTCCTAGAAAAACAGCTCTGTTAACTGAGGGCAGAATGACAGAATTCTTAGATATAACTTATAAGTCTGTTGATGTCCTTTTAGCATTTGTCGTCCCAACTATAGTGGTCACAGTTTTTTATGCTCCTGAGATTATTAGATTAATCGCAGGTCCAGGTTATGAAGGATCTGTTGTGTTGATGAGAATGTTAATGCCTTTGATGTTTATTATTGGTTACGAGCAAATTATAATAACACAAACTTTATTGCCTATTAAAAAGGATAGAGCAATTCTAATTAATTCTATTTTGGGTGGTAGTGTTGCTTTGTTGTTAAATTATTTGTTAGTTTCTCATTTGCAATCTGTTGGGTCTGCAATCGTATGGATTGTCTGTGAATTAGTTGTCCTTTGTTCTGGTCAATATTTTGTGAAAAAGTATATTAATCTGAATTTTCCATATATTAAGGTATTAAAGCGGATACTTGTGGTTATTCCACTTTTTTCAGTTTTATACTATTATGGTCGCTTAGCTGATAATATATTGGTGAATATTATGTATGGTAGTGTATTTGTCTTTTCATACTATTTAGTTTTAGAGTTTTATATATTTCATAATTCATTATTAAAATCAAGTTTACATTCATTTAAAATATGGGAAAAGTTAAAGTCTCGATAGCTATGGCTACTTATAATGGGGAACGCTTTTTGAGAAAGCAATTGGATAGTTTGTTTTCTCAAACGCGGCGTCCGGACGAAGTAGTTGTCTGTGATGATAATTCAAGTGATGGAACTATTGATATCCTAAAGGAATATAAATTAAAATATGGTCTACGTTATTATGTCAATTCTTCTTCTTTGGGGGTGAATAGAAATTTCTTCAAGGCGATAGAGCTGTGTACTGGAGATTATATAGCTATTTGTGATCAGGATGATATTTGGTTACCTAATAAGATTGAAATTTCTTTGAGTAAATTGATAGAAATTGAGAATGATGATCCTGCATTGGTAAGTTCTCTGTGTAATCATATTGATGCTACTGACGAAATTATATTGGAACTTCCTACACAGAAGGATAGTTCTTCCTATGCAGAAAATTTATTAGGTTCAGTAAATATTTCACAAGGTTGTAGCCTTATGATGAATAAAAGTCTTAGAAATGCAATACTTTCAAAAAAAGAATCGTGCATCAACGCAAATGGCATGTATGACTCTTATATTGGCTTAGTTGCTACTTTAATTGGAAAAAAATATAATATAGGTATGCGGTTAATGCTATATCGTCATCATGACAAAAATGTTTTGGGACAAATTAAAAAGCTTACATTAAAAGAAAAATTGCTTAACCAAACTCGTTTTAAAGGTTTTGTCCATGATAAAAGACTTCAAAGCATCTCATACGTTTATCCTGAGTTTAAAGAAAAAATTACTGATAAAAAAATCGGCAATTTGTGTCAATATCTTATTAAGATATATTATGAGAAAAGCTTAGTTAAGTCCTTCCTTATTATATTTAAAATTAAAGAACTTTCTTTAGGAAGAAAGTTCGCTATTATAACTGTCTCTTATACACATCTGACGCTGCCG
>ERZ1026892.1148-NODE-1148-length-11548-cov-4.722527_pt1 | contig 11548 bp, 9 predicted proteins | sample MGYA00380176_ERZ1026892 | MGnify/ENA primary metagenome ERZ1026892 (study PRJEB33269, sample SAMEA4719812) | human gut metagenome | biome: human-associated habitat; feature: organic feature; material: feces | place: Cameroon | collected 2013-10 ... | reverse complement strand
CGACTTCGACCAGGAAGCTTCAATGGAGCAGAAAAAGCGCGAAGGATACTTCTAAAAAAGCATTGCTTCAAATCTTCGAAAGCGAAGCCGACACCATCGAGAAGATTGTGGAGGAAATGATGACCACAACAAAGAGCGAACGCACAACGCGCGTCATCGACTTCGACCAGGAAGCTTCAATGGAGCAGAAAAAGCGCGAAGGATACTTCTAATATATATAGAGAGAATTTCGCGCAAAGAATACTTTCAAGCCCATCAGGGGGCGATCGACGAATCGCCCCCGATGGCAACTCCCCCCAAAATAATCTATTTTTTCATTTAAAACAACCCCTTACTATGCTTGCATTTATCAGAGCAAACTATCGCAAGGGTGACACCATTCAGGTCACCACATCAGAAGGAACATTCGAAGGAACCCTCATTCAGGCCACTGCCGAAGGCATTGTCCTCCAGCTTCCCAATGGCAACGTATTTGGCGCATCAGCAGCCGACCTCCGCACTTTCACTGCAACATCGCCCATCCCCATGGTGCCCGCTGCAGGTCATGACTATCAGCCCGCTGAAGACGAAGTGACAGAAGAAGAGGGAAGCGAAGCCGTCGTAGCCGAAACCGAAGAGGAAGCCCCCACGACTCGCCCCACCTCCATCGGCGACGTAATCAAGAAGAAGAAAGAAGCTGAAATCTATACCACTGAGGTGCCCGAAACAGATGCTTCGCTGAAGGTCGTAGGTCGTATTTCACTCGACCAGCTCAAGCGCATCGACCCCAAATCGTCGAACCGTCCCTACTTCAAGAGCCCCGACTATGACAAGAATGACGACTATCAGCACAACGACGGACAGCTCTCCAACGATGACATCTATATCCCCCCAATGGGACGCATCTCATTCTACAACCGCGAGAAGCGCTACGGATTCATCCATGATTTCAAGAACGACTTCGACCTCTACTTCCACACCTCGCAGGTGGCCGACCATAAGCTCTTCGAACGCTTGTACAAGGGCACGAAGGTCGTGTATTCTGTAGGCGAGAACCAGCAGGGCCACGTGGCACAGTGCATCCACCTGCCCCACACCATCGACGAACTCCTCGACATCGCTGACGAGAACATCGAAAAGGGCTTCTACCAGTTGGCCTACGGTGTGCTCGAACACGTGCTCGAAGCTGACCCCAACAATGCGGATGCTCTCGACATGAGCATCGAGGTGAAGGGACTCCTCCCCCGCCCCGCAGCAAAGGTTGAAGTGCCGTTCCATGACAATGCGGCCGATGCCACCTATTCTGCCGCCAAGCGTGCCGCCATCGCCAAGGATTTTGACAAGGCTGAAGAACTCTATAAGGAGGCTATCGAAAAGAAGGAACGCCTCACGTCAAGCATCAAGGACCTTCTCCAGCTCTTCGTCATGCGCTATAAGAGCGTTGACACGGACGCTGAACGCGAAATGTGGTACGACGAGGCCATCAAGGCCCTCGAGACCTACGAAGGCCTTCTCCCCGACGATCTCAGCACCAAGCAGTATCTCGCCGGCAACTTCTATCTCCCCCTCCAGGACTACGACCATTTCCTCAGCATCTCCGCTGAACTCCTCGAACTCCCCGAATTGGAGAATGACCGCACAAAGCGCGTGTTCTACATCTGGCAGCGTGCCCTCGCCCTCCACAAGCTCGGACGCGACGAAGAGGCTCTCGCAGCCATCCATGAGGGCTTGGAAATCATCCCCACGCACTCTCAGCTCCGCAGCCTCCTGAAGAACCTCAACGAGGCAGCAACAGCCGAAGAGGCCACCGTTGAAGAAGAGGCTGAAGAAGCAGCCGAAGCTGAAACGACCGAAGAGGCTTCCGAAGCAGAAGCAGCTGATGAAGCACAAGAAGAAGAGGCAGAAGAGGAGGCTGAAGAGGAACCTGAAGCAGCCGAACAAGAGCAGCCTGCTCTTCAAGGTGAACCCCAGTCAGAAGAATGGTGGGACAGCTTGAAGAAGCGCTTCTGATCCATCTGAAGCTTTGACATAGAACAACACGGCAATTATGCGTTTTCCCGATTCATCCATGTATTATGTGGGGTAAAGGGTACGTGTAATTGCCGTGTTTTTCGTTTCATGCTGGCTTCGCCTAAGAATAAGGACACAGCCAATTAACAAAGGTTTTACGCGACTTAGCTTTATCAACGCGTGAGCAAAAGAAAGAGGATCTACCCCATCGCTGCACCCGCTCCCACCCATTTCCATAACCCAAATTGCCATCAGTTAGGATTTTATATGTAACTTTGCCCCGCAATAGGCTTTGGCCCTTAAACAGGCTGGGGCGCACACTTCATCCTTATGACTTTCGCAACATGAAACACCTCCTCCCGCTCCTCATTCTCCTCCTCACCGGATGCGTCACGCAGGAAACGGAGGACAATACGCCGCTGGGCAATTTCGACGCCCTATGGTCTTCACTCGACTCCCACTACTGCTTCTTCGCCGAAAAGAAGGAGCGCCACGGACTCGACTGGAACGAAGCCAGGCAACGCTATCGCCAGATGGTCACCCCAGGCATCACCAACCGGCAGCTCTTTGAAGTGCTCGCCAACCTCACCTGCGAACTACGCGACGGACACGTCAACCTCTATGCCGCCCACCAGACAGCGCGCTACGCGCGATGGTATGACGACTACCCCATGAACTATTCCGATTCGCTCACCCGAGCCACCCTCGGACCGGCCACTGACTTCTCTCAAGCCTCAGGCCTCAGTTGGCGCATCCTCCCCGACAACACGGGCTACGTGCGCGTGGCCACTTTCGACACGGAATTCGGCAAAGGCAACCTCCAGCAGATGATGGTCGACCTCGCCACCTGCCGTCTGCTCATCATCGATGTGCGCAGCAACGGAGGCGGCATGCTCACCTCTGCCACACGACTGGCCTCCCTCTTCGTCAACGAAGAGACGGTGGGGGCCTACATGAAGCACAAGACGGGACCCGCCCACGACGCCTTCTCCTCGCCCGAACCTATCCGAGTGAAACCCTTCGAAGGACTGCGCTGGCAGAAACCCATTGCCGTGCTCACCAATCGCCGCACCTTCTCCGCAGCCAATGCCTTCGTGATGATGGTCAAAGGACTGCCACAGGTGACCATCGTGGGCGACCGCACGGGAGGCGGCGCAGGCATGCCGTTCAGCGCTGAACTGCCTAACGGATGGAGCGTAAGATTCTCGGCCTGCCCGATGTACGACCGCAACATGCAATCCACCGAAGAAGGCATCGCGCCCGACATCCACGTTGACATCACCTCTGCGGACTACGCCCGCTCCGTTGACACCATCCTCGAAGCAGCCCGTCGCCTCGCACCCTAACGCCATTCCCTACAGCCGCGACGGACACGATACACCATTGTCCCCCGCGCGCACATAACCGATTTTTCAGAGAAAAACAGAAATCCTCATATGGAACCCACTTTCAACGAACAGCAACAGGAAGAAACCCAGCTTCTTCCCCTCATCAAACTCTGCTACCATCAGTTCCTCCGCCACTGGTGGTGGTTTGCAGTCTCCGTAGTCGTGTGTCTGGCGGCCGGCTGGTGGTATCAGCAGCGCCAGCCCAGAGTGTTCAAACGCCAGAGCGTGATGCTCATCGAGGACGCCGACGTAGAGTCGGGTTCCATGCAGATGCGAGGTCTGAAAAACAGCGGACTCAATTCCCTCATGCAGCTCAACGGTGTCAGCGTGGGAGATAACCTCAAGAATGAGATTTTCATCATCTCCTCGCAGCGCTTGATGAACCGCGTGGTCGACCGTCTGCATCTCGACGTGGACTATACGACCACCCAGGCTCTCCACACCGTTGCCCTCTACGACAAGCAGCGCCCCTTCGAGGTACTCTTCCAGCGCCCCGTGGGATTGAAGGGCTATGGCTTCACTGTGGAGAAAACGGGAGCCAACACCGTACACATCAGCAATCTCCACGACCACAAGGGCAATGACTGTCCCGACATCGATGCCCAGCTCGGAGAGATGGTCAACACCCCCAACGGCCCGATGTGCATCGTGCGCTCGGCCTCCTTCAACCGTTGGCCGGAAGGCGCCAAGGTCAATGTCAGCCGCATGACCAACGAGGAGGCCACCGATGCCTATATCGCCCGCCTCTCCGCTTCGGAATACGACAAGGAGACGTCACTCATCGTGCTCACCCTCTCTGACATCAGCGTGAAGCGTGCCGACGACGTGCTGCGCACACTCTTCGATGTCTACCGCGAGGACGTCGTCGACAACAAGAACCGCGTGGCTCTCTCGACGGCCAACTTCATCGACAAGCGTATCAACCTCATCGGATCGGAGCTGGGCAACGTCGAGAGCAGACTGGCGGAATTCAAGCGCCGCAACCAGATTGTCGACTACGAACAGACGGCCCAGAGCATCGCCCAGCAGACGGTGACGGCACGTCAGGCGAGTCTGCAATGTGAAACGCAGCTCAACGTGGCCCGCTATCTGGCGGAATACCTCTCCGACCATGCAAACGACCATGACCTCATCCCGGTGCTCAACGTGGGCGACGCTTCTTTCAACACACAGGTGAGCCAGTACAACGAACTCATGAACCAGCGCAACCGCGCCCTTGGCAACTCCTCAGAGGAACAGGCCGTCGTACGTGAATTCGACCGTCAGTTGGCCCAGATGCGCCAGACGGTCAACGCTTCCCTCCACAGCTATATCGGCACACTCCAGCTTCGTCTGAAGGATGCCCAGGCCAACGAGGGCATGCTCGCCGGCAAAGTTTCCGAAGCACCTGAAAAGGAAAAGCAAGGCCTCGACATCATGCGCCAGCAGACGCTGAAGGAGGCACTCTATACGTATCTTCTTCAGAAACGCGAGGAAGTGGCCCTCCAGCAGGCCATCAACGAAGCCAACGTGCGCATTGTGGAAGGTCCCGTGGGCGGCAACATACCCGTCAGTCCGCGCACGCGCATCGTGATGCTCGTGGCTCTCCTCGTCGGACTGGCCATCCCTTCGGGCATCATCTGGCTCATCATCTCGCTCGACGTGGCCGTACGTGGCCGTGAAGACGTGGAATCGGCCACCGATATCCCCATCCTCGGCGATGTGCCCCACCTCAAGCAACGCGATTGTGCCAGCAAGCTCATCAGCTCGCTCTCCTCGGATGCGCCCGTTGTGGAAGCCTTCCGTATGCTCCGCTACAATATGGGCTTTATGCGCCATCGAAAGCAGGTGATCATGTCGACCTCCACCACACCCTCGCAGGGCAAGAGTTTCATCACGACCAACATGGCCATCATCCATGCCATGGCGGGCAAACGCGTGCTCCTCATCGATGCCGACATCCGCAAGCGCACCATCAGCCAAGGCCTCCACACGCCGGGCCTTTCAAGCTGGCTGAGCGACGAATTCACAAAGGTCGACGAACTCATCCATTCCGACTATCAGGGCACGGGAGTGGACTTCATCCCTGCCGGTCCGATTCCGCCCAACCCGGCTGAACTGCTCATGTCGACGCGTCTGGAGGAACTCATCAAGGAGCTCCGTGAGCGCTATGACTACATCTTCATCGATACCACGCCGATGTGTTCAGTGGCCGATGCAAGCATTGTCAATCGGGTGGCGGACATGACGCTCTTCATCATCCGCGTAGGTGTGCAGGAACGTAGTTTCCTCCCCCAACTCGATGCGATTCGTCACGAAAATCGTCTGCGCGACATCTCCATCGTGCTCAATGATTCCGACGTCAACCAAGCCCGCTATGGCAACTCCTACGGCTACTACGGCTATGGCTACGGACGTTCCGACAGCAAACGCAAAAACCGCGTGAAGCGAGTGATCAACCGCATCACCCGACGTGGATAAAAGAAAAAAGCGGATAAAGCAAACGTATAATTCCCGTGTGATTTTTTCGTCAATCCTTGGCTTCGCCCAAAATTAACGGAAAAATCACACGGGAATTATACGTTTCCTTAGCCCACAGATATTGGAGTCGTCTGAACCTTTCTGGAATTCAAGATTTGCCTTTATTTTTGAGGCGTTTTTGGGCCTTGAAAATCCCATCGTGTGACGCTTTATCCCCATCGTGTGACGCGACCCTTGGAAAAGTATTGTCCGGGCGAAATGCGCGCCGTATCTTTGCACTGTCAAACAACGACAAGGGGCAACCGCCTGACAAGATGAAGCAAGCCCCACAGAACACTCCCCGCTCCCCACGTAAGGCGCCGACAAGGGAACGGGGAGAGAGATGAAAAAACAATCCTTTTTTATTAACTCCAAAAACCTACAAAGTTATGATTCCCTACATCGTAAAGTCCATGAAGAAGCCCGGCTCTGATGTAAAGATGTTCTACATCCAGGCAGCTCCCAGCGTACCCCTCACCCTCGAGCGCATCGCCAAGAACATCAGTGCACGATGCACTGTGACCGAGACCGACTGCCTCGCCGTGCTCAACGAACTTGAGACTGAGGTGATTGCCGCCATGCAGAATGGCAACTCCATCCGCTTCGGCAAGCTCGGTTCGTTCCGTCCCACCATCAGCTCGCGTGGAGCCAACACGGTTCAGGATGTCAAGCTGAGCAACGTGAAAGCCGTTCGTTCGCGCTTCACCATGGGTAGCCGTCTGCGTGCGGCACTTCTCCTCAGCAACGTGGATGTGCGTTTCATCAAGCGCGACGCCATCGGTAGCACCGGTAACGCAGGAGGTGCCGAAGGCGAAGACCACGCCTGACGCGTCCCCTTCCCCTGACGGAAGGGTCTGACCGAAAGCTCCGGGATGCCCCGTATGAGGAAATCATGATTCCCGACGGAAGCTTCCCGGAGCTTTCTTTTTCTTGATCCTTTGAAGTTTTCCCAAGATGAAAGAACCCCCAATGAAGCGCTGCCGCCTTTGCGGCAGAATCAAGCCCCTCACAGACTTCCACCGTCGCGCCCTCAGCCCCGACGGCAGACAAGGGGAATGCAAAGTATGTCGAAGCAGAATCACCATGGCCTCCCGATTGACCATCCTCCTCCGCTACTTTTCCGAACACGACATCAGCAACGAACTCGCCCGTCGGGCCGCCATCCAGGACATGGCCAACGCCTGAAGCCCTTTCGTCCTTCTGTGTTGTTCCCCTATTCAATCCATCACCAAACCCTCTAATCCCTTTTATGAACAATGAAAAATCCCCTCTCCTCCGGGCACAGATCCTTTCCGCTTTGGCTCTTCTCCTTTTTGGAGTGGCTTTTGCAACTGTTGCTCTCCTACTCCCGCCCCAAGGCCAAGTGGCCGATAGCGTTTGCTGGATCTTCGCCCAATGCCTCATCTATGCCGGATCAGCCCTCGGCCTCGCAGGCTACGTCGGCCTCCAGCTCCGCCGATTGAACTGACCCGTCCCCCAACGACTGAAGCCCGACAAGGCTACCCGTCCGCTCCCCTCAGCCCCCACCGCTCCACGCGGATGGGGGCTTTTTCTTTGCCTCTTCCAATTCCCAAAAACCGCGCAGCCCAAATGAAACGGGAAAATCGCAGGAATTGCATGTTCCCGTGTTCACCCACGTGGGCAAAAGAAACGTGTCATTCCCGCGTAATTGGGGCATCTCAGTTCAAAGCTGCACCTTTGTTTCAGAAGGATTGGAAGCACACAGGATTTGAGAAATATTCCGCTTTCAACTGTTTCTTATTCCATTTTCAACTTTTCCAGTTCTTCAATGATTCGGTAGACTGTGCACGATGGATTCTTGTATTCCTTCAGCTTCTTTGCCCGCTCTACTGCCTGTACCACATTTTCCATCATATACATCTTGTCGGTTAGAGAAAGTGTCCCTTTCCTATATTTTCCAACAACAGATGAAAGTCGATTGACACATGCTTGACTCTTTAGTTCTGCCTTCTGATCCGTATAATGAAGCAAAATCCAAAGTTCAAAGCAAGGATTCGAACAAAGCAATGTGGCATTAGGAATCCTCAACAGGCGTTCCAACATGGTAGGCACATCCAAGTCATACATCAAAAACGTACGATCTTCCTTTATTTGGATATATGCATCTTTGCATCGCTCCACAAGGGCAGGCGTGATGTTAAGTAGTGTTTTCTTTGCAATTATATGAATGGGAAGACGGTAATGCGAACGCAACATTTCAACATACACCACCTCAGTATCGCCCTCACAGAAAACGAAGTAGTTAGGAGTCATCGTACGTCCCTTCGATATTCTTTCTCTGCGTGCCATGATTCAAAGCGTAGGTTTTGAGAGGTAAGGAATCGCATCAAATCGCCCTTGCAGATAGGCTTTCTCCATATCGTAGGAATCACGGAAGTCTTTGTAGTCAAAGAGCGAATACAAGTCGCTACTTCCATCCACTCGCTTATTTACGAAATAGACTTGATCACGTCGTTGGAGATTCGTATTGAGAAGATGCGTATTGTGAGTCGTGTAAACCAGTTGAGCATGGTCACTGCTATTGAACATTCCAATGATGAATTCCACCAACTGAGTGTGCAGACTCGTATCTATCTCATCCACCAGTAAAAGACGACCGTTACGAATAATATCCATCATACTTATCATCATTCCAAACAAGGTCTTGGTTCCATCTGATTCTTCTGTTTCAAAGTCAAAAGCCACTTCCGGGTTGTTCCGATGGAAAGTCTTGATGCTGCCTCCCTGAATGCGAATATCAACAATGTCACTGTCTGCAGTACGAAGGATGTCCAGCAAATCTGATTTCTCATTTTCAAGCATAGCATCGAAAGACACAATGGAAGGAAGATGATAGTCAAGCACAATGTCATCGCAGAAAAAACGGAACACCTGTTTGGCAAGTTCTCTGTCCATCTGACTGGCACGTGAAATAAACAACGTCTTGCACGAAGTATTGACAGCCACATCCATCGGACGTTTCATGATGGGTTTGAATTCATAAATATCGGATTTGTCCATTCCTTTTCTTTCATCACGATTGAACACCAGGGAACGTCTTCCATTGGGGTAATAATACAACTGCTCAGTCAGAATCTGCTGCTGCGTCATCGTGAAAGAATACTCATATTCAATGCCATCCATCAAAAAACGCACATAGAAAGAACTCGGCTTCTGGTCATAGCCTTCAAACTTGAAGGGCACGAAGCCGAAAGTCGTATTTTCGTTATAGTTATGCGATGAGCGAATCATCTCCACACAAGCACGTATGGCTTTCATCACGTTGCTCTTACCTGAAGCGTTCGCACCGAAGATGGCAACACTTTTCAGTATTTTCTCTCCACCCACAGTAAAGAAGTTGCCCTCTAATGCCCTTCCCTTTGGGGTCATGATTTTTGCTGCTTGGAGATTGAGTGTTATCTCATCACGAAGCGAAAACATATTGCTCAAACTGAGTTCTAATATCATTTTAGTGCCGATTTTTGCTATTTAGTCGCAAATATAGCAATCCAAATGCGATTTAGAACCTTTTTCGAAGCATTTTCTTTTTTCCCTTAGGCTTTTTAACTATTGCCGGCATGGATAGATCGTTGTTTCCCGACTTTGAGAACTGCAGTGCTCTCACATCCATAAACTTGCCCTCTTCAATTACAGAAATTAAACGATGTGCTTTCATCTTCTGAAAGATAGTTTTCAAGTGAAAGATAGTTTTCAAGCTTCTCAATCTCTTGTTCCCGGCCGATAATATTCTCTTTCATGCCTATTTTCGTATTAGTTGAACCTGTCGCAAAGGTACAGAAACATCAGATTACGACAACTTTCAAACAAGAAACCTGTCGCAATCTCATCTTTTCATTGAGATTACGACAGGTTCCCGGCATTTGGGGCGGCCCGAATGAATCGGAAAATCCTCAGGAATGGCACTTTCCCGTGTTCACCCACGTGGGCAAAAGGAACGTGTCATTCCCGAGCAAATGGGGACTCAACAGTTCAACCCGAAGCACCACAGCGGAATGATATTGCCGAAACCCGTTTCGATGTCGTCCTTCACGATATAGGCATTGTCAAGGCCTTCAGTACTGAGAGAAGAAATCCCTCATTGAGGGACAATTCCAGTCAAAAACGTCCCTCATTGAGGGATATTTTCGACTAGAACGTCCCTCATTGAGGGATTTATCATCGGACATGGGGTTAGGACATGCCTTGAGTTCCGCTTATGGGAAGTACAGGCATATCGCTGGAAGTCATTTCCCCATCCGTTCTTTTTCTCTTGAATTCCCGGCGACTATGGGGATGGAAAAACGGTGGACATACGGGAGTTTGAGTACTTCAGCGAAAGTACTCGAGTACTCTCGAGGCAGTACTCGAGTACTCTCGGGGCAGTACTCGAGTACTTCCATAGGAGTACTGGAGTATTCCTACTGGAGTACTCGAGTATTCCTACTGAAGTACTCTGACACCCTCCGTTCTTCTCCCCCCACCCCCCTTTTCTCCTCTACGAAAGATGGTCGATGATTCCATCCAAAGGATTCCGCTTCTAGTGGTCTGTAAAGTCTAAAAGTAGACTAAGATCTATACGATCTATCATTAGAATCCAACAATAAATGAACATTGTTTAGTCTACTTTTAGACTTTACAGACCACTAGTGATTCTTCTCGCCAAAAAGGCGGTCTGTGCTGAATATCTATACCTATGACAATGCTTACGCAGAAGTATTTCAGACAGATTTTGGATAACGCCTACAACTTATGGGTATGATACAGCGTATTGCCTCAAGTCGCATTGTGGGGTAAGGGGATGCTGTGGGCTGAAGTGGGTATTTCAGTTCTGATTATCTGCAAATTCAGTAACGAGTGGACGTGTACACGCAAGAAGAACGTTGAAGGGTTTGTTTGCGGTGATGCCACCGCTCTTGGCTCTAACTATGCCGTGAACGATCAAGACTTTCATTGGGTAGTCGTGCATGAGTTTGAACGCCACGGCTGGAGTGTGCAAGATGTGTATTTGGGCAACCCCATGCGACATGATGAAAAGTACTTGCTCATCAATCAAGGTTTTTCAGGCAAACAACGCTTGATGCCTTACTTCAACCGCCAGAACAATGACGATCTTATTCTTGCCATTCAATCGGCTGGCGTGGAACGTGGTCGAAATGGCTTTCGCAAGAACAAGTCCACTGAGAAGAATCCAGAATCAGAGGAGGACTTGTTGTAGCACCGTACCGATGGCACTGATGCTTTTGATACGCTGTATATCGGGTGTGAGAAGTTTCCTCAACATGATTTTTATGGGGGATTTGTTGGAGGCGTTAGACAAATTTGTTAAATATCATATTAATGTTTGTATAATCGTGGGGGGTATTTGGAATAGTTGTACCTTTGAATGTTTAAAGTTTTAACTATTTGAAGTTGCGCCCGACACGAATTTAGGGAAAAAATCATGAAGAAGCTATTATTGCTTGCTTGTTTACTACCATCATTCATGAGTAGTTTCGCACAGACAACTCTTAAAAGCGGTTCGATTATAACTCTTCGCTTTGCTGAAGAGGCTAAAAGCAATAGTAATGTTGCTAATGTGGTCGTTGCTAACGATGTTAAAGTTGGCGATAAAATCATTGTAAGTGCAGGAACTCCTGTACAAACACAAGTAACTGGTACAAAACGTCGTGGTT
>ERZ1026892.1141-NODE-1141-length-11585-cov-3.595577_pt1 | contig 11585 bp, 10 predicted proteins | sample MGYA00380176_ERZ1026892 | MGnify/ENA primary metagenome ERZ1026892 (study PRJEB33269, sample SAMEA4719812) | human gut metagenome | biome: human-associated habitat; feature: organic feature; material: feces | place: Cameroon | collected 2013-10 ... | reverse complement strand
GGCCGTCGCCCAACTTCGTGCGAAGGGCAAAAAACAAAGTGGTTTCCGGAAATGCCAATGAACGGCTGTCCGTGAGCAGCCAATCGATTTCGGCTGGCTGTGAGCCGAAACGGCGTGCGCCGATGAGGGCGGTGATATTGTCTATAGCGTAATGCATGACGATAGCAATATGTGAGTTATTCTTTTTATATATATGTTGCCGAATCCGTAGGTTCGGATTCGTTGGATATAAAAATCCAACAAACATCGTTGAATGCACGACAAAAGTACTACATTCCGAAGAACGAAACAAGCAAACTGTTCGATATTTTCCTTTTTAGGAATCTGCATACTTGGCTGCATTTTGCTCCATCTGCGCCACGCGTTCCTCCTGTTGACGCAATCGTTGCTTAAACGCCTCCCAACTCGTCCCTTCAGAATGGAACGGCCGATGACGTTGCATACGAAGCAATCGTCCCCGTTCTGCTGCATAGTTTTTCAATCCGGACGTAAAAGTCCATTCGCGGAAACGTTCCCACACGTAATCCACCGCCTGATCCGAAGGATGCAACATGTCGGGAGCATAGAAACGATAGTCGCGCAATTCGTCTGTGATGATTTCATAGGCTGGGAAATAGGCCGTCCTGTCGGGATAGGCCTTGCAGAGACCATCTATCAGCAAGAGCAAACGGGCTTTGATGAGTGCGTTTCCATGCATGCCACATTTCGCGTAGCGGTAAGGACTTAATGTAAAAACCACCTTCTTCTTCGGACTGATTTTCCAAAGGCGATCCAGAATTCCGCGCCAGCGGGCCATGCATTCTTCCGCATCTGCCACTTCCTCGCGGAAAAGCGCAGCGGGTTGCTTATGGCAATTCGCCACGACTTGATGCGCCAACGGTCCATCGGCCAAGCGGTAGACATGGTCGGTGCTGAAAGTCACCATCAGCACATCTGCACGCAGAAGCGCGTCCCGAGTTTCCTTCCAACGTTTCTCCAGATTCGCCAGCAAACGCTGACGGTCCCTATCAGAAGTCAGCGTGGAATATCCCCAATGACGCCAATCTCCTTCCGCCGTAAGAAACGTGCGTTTCTCTGCTGCCTCCGCGTCCCAATTCTCGCTGAGCAAATCATCCAGACTGTCGGCTATCGAGAGCGGATTATAGAGCACACCTTGCGGAAGTTCGCAAACCTGTCCATCGGGCAAAGCATCAGCCAAACGGGCAGCCATGTGTTGGGCAAAACACGAACCTGCGAGCATCACCGTGGAGCGAATGTCTAGTTGAAGAAACGAAGGTGGCAGCGCCACGGGAGTACGAAATTCCATCATCAGGGTAAATCTGTTAGTTTCTTGCAAAATTACAACTTTTTCCTGCAAAGCCAGTAGACACGCCCCCTCAAAAAACATCCGCTTTTCTTTGCTCATCATATGCTTTGCCGTAACTTTGTGCCTCGCAACGCCCTGCCGAGGGGACACTTCAACCCGATTTATCCCTTCGACAGCCACTGATTATCAACACCCCCTACCCTATCCACACATTCCAAATGAAACTTCTCTTTCTCTCCGACATCCACGGCTCACTCCCCGCTCTCGAAGCTGTGCTCGACTTCTACGACGCCAACCACTACGAAATGCTCGTTCTCTTGGGCGACATACTCAACTATGGTCCCCGGAACGGTCTTTGCCAAGGTCTTGACCCTCAGGCCGTAGCCGAACGTCTCAATGCCCGCACCTCCCACATCGTCTGCGTACGCGGCAACTGTGATTCCGAAGTGGACCAGATGCTCCTTGATTTCCCCATTCAGGGAACCTATTCCATTCTCCTCGTCGACGGCCGCCGCTTCTTCATCACCCACGGTCATGTCTACAACGAGAAGCACCTCCCCAAAGCCCCCTCATGTGATGTCTTCGTCTACGGCCACACGCATCTCCATACCTTGCAGGCTGCACAGGAAGGCCGTCCTGCCATCCTCAACACCGGCTCTCCCACTTTCCCCAAGGGCGGAAACCAACCCACTTTCGCCACCTACGACGACGGCACCCTCAACCTCCGCACCCTCGACGGCACCGCCATCAAATCCCTCACCCTATAAGTAATATGACTTGACCGTCACTTAACAATAGCACCACTTCCTTATTCCTAGCCACACATGTCACCCCACACCACCCTTGAAGAACTCTACGCCACGGGCCAATTGAGTCTTCGTGCCCTCCGCTGTTGCCAAAGGGTACAACTCCTCACGGTGCGCGACGTGGCCCTTTATCATCACAATGATCCCCGCTACGCCATGCTGGCTGGATGCGGAAAGCTCACGCGCCGCGAACTCAACGGCATCATCAAAAGTGCCTACGGCAGGCTTCACATGCTGAAAGCCGACCTCAACGAGGCTGATTCTCCAGTCTCCAGCTCCACATCCTGGCAAGCCCGATGGCAAGCAGCCCAAGCGGCCAACGAACCTCCAACCGTCTCCCCCGACAGCATTGCAGCCGAATGGGAAGCCGACGGCAGCCTCACCCTGTCCGACCGCCACTACGCCAGCCGCTGTGCGGACTATGCAGAATTCATCATCGGCTCGAGAGGCATCCCGACCAGCCCTGCAGACATCAAGCAACACCAGTGGTACCTCAAACAACGTGCAGCGCAGGACACCCTCAATGCACACCAGAAAGCCCTCTTCATGGAACTTCTCACGACGCTCCACAGTTGCTTTGACCACAAGGAATAAGGACATAAAGAAAGCCCCCGCTTAGCTCACATGTATGCTAAGCGGGGGCTTTTCTTTATGGTCTATTCAGCAGGGAAATATAGAACTTATCTCCCCGAAAGGCGCATCAACGAACGATGACCTTCTGAGCAGTCTGCAAGCGACCTCCCTGACGGCACTGCACAAGATATACACCCGGAGCCAACGGAAGCGCCGTGTTGACACGCGCACCGCTCAAGGTGTAAGCCACAAGGCCTTCCACAGGCTGTGAAGTGCGAAGGCGACGGTCTGCACCAGCAAATGCACGGACCACATTTGCAGCATTCTCCGCAGTGGCCTGATTGATACCAGTTGCGATGTGGTTCACGCGATTACCTCCTGCATTGAGAATCGTGTTGTTGTGCAGATTGTTGGGGTCGTAATTGTGGACAAAAGCAATCACCTGGCAGTTCTTCCAGGCCCACTTATCGGAAATCGTCACAGCGGGGAACTTCACACTGAAGGACGCATCGCCATCGAAATCCAAACGATCGCCCGTTGAAGTCGTCGTGAAGCTGTGGCGGATCACACCATTGTGGCGGAAACGGGCCACGAGGTCAGCAGGTATATCATCTACATCCAGTCCGTCCTGCGGATAATCCGCCGTTGTCAAACTGTCCTCGACAAGGTAAGCCGTCAGATAAAGCGGCGTACCCGCAGCAACAAGGTGACGATTCACCTGTCCGCTTACGGTGCATTCCAGCTGACCGCCATTTTCCTTCGTATCGACGAGCACCTTGGCCATAGCAGGCTGATTCAAAGCCTCGGTGAGGTCCTCCAGATAGTTGGAAGGCGAAGGCTCCTTATGGGCATTCATCATCAAGAAATTCTCACCCGTAAGATATGAACGGTTATAAGTGATGGCAGGATTGAACGCACCCTTTTCTTGATCATTGAACAAATAGAGCAAATCCTCATCGGCCTTCGTGGAGAAAGCATCCTTGGCAAAGCCCGAATGGTGCGACACATAGAGTGCCGTATGGGGGAATTCATCGCGGGCCATGTCGAGATAGTAAGCCAAATAGGGGCAGTTCGGACAACGCTGGCTCGTGAACTCCTCAATCAAGGGGATGCGCACATAGGCATCACGCGTGATGTAATGCTTCGTCGTACCCGTCATAGCTGTCTGCGTGGCCTCGCCATTCATCTTGGCCACGTTCAGGCTGAGCCACTGCGAAGGACCTTCTTCGCTACCCGGAGCCACCTGCAGATTGACCATGCGTCCATCATAGGCAGCAAGCGGAGTGGAGAAATCCACGTCGACAGCCTTCGGTTCCTTGTCGCCTTGACCAAGGCTCTGCACCTGCATGTTCGAAACGGGAGCCGAAGAGAAATTGCGCACATACACCTGCATGCTCGCAGGCTGGGAAGGAGCCATGGTAAGCGGGGCGCTGGCCACGAGGGCATAAGCTGAACGGTCGAGGGCCGAACGGGCATCATCCTCGAGAATGGCCTGAATCAATGGTGTGCCACGGTCGGTGAACTCCTGCCATTTACCCGAAAGGCCAAGACGTACCCAGCAACTGTTGGGAACCGTCACAGGGCTAAAGGCCACAGCAGGATAAGGACTTGAAATCATCTCCATAACCTGATAGCCCACATAAAGCGGCTTATCGGAAATCGTGATGGGATTATCGAAATACACATCATTCCAACCTTCCTTGAAGTCCACGAACTTGCGGGTAGGAGCGCCTTCCAACGAGCCTTCATAGACGGTCACAGAGGAACGCTTGTCAAACTCCTGCTCATAAGGCGTACGCAGATAGCAACGCACACCAAGCAGTTTCTTGCCCTTGAGGCGCTGCATCACGGGGTCGGAAGTCGGGTCGAGCTTCACGGTGATACACATGTTGCCGTTTTCTCCCGAACCGAGTGCTGTCGTTTGCGAAGCATCGGGAGCCGAATTGGGCGAATATCCGTAGTACACCTGAGCCTGGCCCCACAGTGCGGAGCAGGCAAAAGCGAGGGTGAGGAATATCTTTTTCATAAAAATGAGAGGATACAATATATATTAGAAAAAGCCATCAGAGAACCGGAGCCCCGATTTGTGCGGGATAAGCACCGGTTCACTGATGAAATGGGGATAAGGTCAAAGATGATTAGCGAACGAATTCCTTGCTCACCTTTATCTGACCGCCCACCATGCGCTTCACGAGGTAGACACCCTTTGCAGGCTTAACGCCCACAGGCACCTCAACGCCCTGGAGGTTATACACAGCCACTACCCGGCCTTCGTCTTCGCCCGTCACGTTCGTGATACCCTGCGGAACGGAGATCACGGCTTCCGTACTGTTGATCACCTGACGCTTGCTGGAAGGCATCTCCAAACCACGGTTGATGAAAGCTACAACTGAAAGTTTGCTGGCATCCCATTTCGGAGAGAGACGCTGGGTGAGATGCATCGTAAAGGGACCTGAGTTCTTCTCAAGCTTCGTACCATAGAGCGGAGTCAGACGACGACGGATCACGTTGTCATGGATGTACTCACCGCCCCATTCGGCTTCTTCCTCTTCGCCGTAGAACTTCTGACTCTTACTCTTCACGTCGTTCTCCATGAGGTAAACGCTCACGTAGAGGGGCTCATCCTTCGGCATCACGCCTTCGGCAATCTCACCCGTCACATCGATGCTCACCGACTTCAAATCATCGGCCACGGAGCCTGTAGCGCTGATACCGGCAAACGTCGGATATTCCAGAATCACAGGATAAATCTGTTGGCCAGCCTGCGGATAGAGTGTGTGGTCAATTGCAATGCCACGTCCAGCGAGGTTGCACGTGTAGGCATTGCGGTCGATGCTCACACCAGGCAGATAAACCTGCATGGAGTCGTTGTCCACAAAATCGAGATACATACGAAGGGCGTCATCGTCATCCGTACCCGTCATGAACTGGTCCTCGCAGTGCACCTTCACCAAGGTAAACTTCTTCTGCAGGTCACCCAAGCCTTCCTTCACGTAGCCGTAGAATCTCGGGCCGTAGAAATTATTCTCACTCGTGTAGAACTCAATGAGCGGACGGTGAACATACTTCTTGGCCACATCTTTGGGCACACCAATCTGGTCAAGGGTCGTTGAGAATGACTTGCGGGGATCCTCTCCGTTGACATATTTCACGGAATAATCCGTACGTCCTGTGCCGAAGCAATAGAGCGGAAGAGAAATTTTAGATGTCGCGCCCGGCTGTATGGAGTTCGACAACTGCATCTCATACTCCCATGTCTTGTCGCCCTGACGGCATTCCACACCGAGGGTGTTCACCTCGTTCGAACCCATGTTCGTCAAGTAGGCCAAAGTCGTTGAAGCCGAATCCGCATTGACGATGGCGTCATAGCGGAAGTTGGCCAACTTCACCATGTTGTGGAGCTTACCATCAGTGTCCTGCACCACAGCCATGATGGCCAACTGACCCAAGTCGGGCAGATGACGCCAAATTTGCTTGCCACTGGCATCCACGTCACCCTCCTGAGCCAGGATACAGCTGTTCTCCACATTGTGGGGATACAACGTCGGGATATACTTACCCTTTTCCAACTTCAGCGTGAAACCGAGGAAGAGACTGTCGAGATCTTCCGTGATATCCAAATTCTTGTCGAGCTTCACCTCGTTCCATCCAACAGGAGTCTGCGGGGTAAACTTCTTACTTGCCAGGTTTTCACCATTCAGGTCCTTACGAACGAAAGCCGTGATTGAAGGCTTATAGTTACGCGTGTTCCATCCGATGCGCAGTGCTGTGATTTTGCCACCGGTATAAGTGGAGAGCAGATCCTTGTCGAACTTCACAGCGCAACCCACATTGCAATCCTGCTGGAGGCTCACGCCGTCCGACTCATAGATAATCGCTTCGTTTGAGCAAAGACCCACATTGATGCGTTCAACAGCCTTGGTAGCCTTTGCGGGAGCCTGAGCCTTCGGTGCGGCTTCTGAAGCCGGAGTGAGAAGCATCATCGGAGTGGTATGCACAGAGGGATGATTGGGTTGCCACTGGGCAACCGTCTGAGCCTGCATATTGGCTGCAGTGAGGGCCAACGAGGCCACTACAAATCTTTTGAGTAAAGTCTTTCCCATATTTCAGGTATCTTTTGATTGGTTTATTCTTCCGTTATTTTGGTTGATCAAGGAAGGTTTCTTCCTTACGGTTGACAAATGTAGGGATATTTTTCCATAGAACAAACATTTTGAAATGATTTTTCAAAAATCGCCCAACTTTTTGCTCATCCCATCGTTTCATCCGCAAAGTTTCAGTAATGTATATTTACGTAATATCCACCTCTACCTCACCCCTATTGAAACAAAAAAGGTGACATATGGTCCATCATGCCCTTAAAGCCAAAGCATGATGAGCCATATGTCACATTCAAGTCTATTCCGTTCCACACGTGATAAACGCGGTATTCATTCCATTCCTGCAGATTATCCCCCGCAGAAAGGAACTTAAGGTATCGTTTCGCCTTCCACGAAACTCTCCATATACATATGCACTCCATCAAACACGGCATAGGAATAGAGCGTGATCCAATCGCCCAGAATGAGAATACGGGTGTCGCGTGAGAGCATCAGGTCGAGGTCGATATGGCGATGACCGAAGATGAAATAGTTGATGTCAGGATGCGAATGCATATAATCCTTTGCGAATTTCACCAAGGCTTCCTTGTCCTCCCCCTGATAGGGAGGTTCCTGTCCGTTCTCGCGCTTCATGCGGGAATGCTTGGCCCATTCGAGTCCGAAAGACACCCCCCAACGGGGATGGAGGGCGGCGAACAGTCGTTGACACAACTTATTGTGGAACACCGAGCGGAGAAACTTAAAGCGTTTGTCGTCGGCATCCAAACCATCGCCATGAGCCAAGAAGAACGTCTTGTCGCCAATCTCGACCACCTCATTGTGGTGATGCACAATCATGCCACATTCCTTCTCGAAATAATCTCCCTGCCAAAGGTCGTGATTGCCACAGAAAAAGTGCACTTCCACACCCATGTCGGTCAGTTCGCTGATTTTTCCGAGCAAACGCGTGTAGCCCTTGGGCACCACATCGCGATACTCAAACCAGAAATCGAAGATGTCGCCCATGAGATATACGGCTTGGGCCTTATGCTTGATGCTTTCGAGAAAATTGACCAACCGGCGCTCTTGTGTCCGGGCATGAGGTATCGCCCTGCTGCCGAGATGGGCATCTGAAAGGAAATAGATGTTCTTCATTCGTCGTTTGTTATTGAAGTCGTCTGAAATTTTCTGACAAGACTTGATTTGAATTTCATAAAAATTCCGACAACATCATTGTTGGATATTTGGCTGAAGGAGAAGTTCATGCGCCTCAGGATAAGGGACAGCTCACGAATCGGAAAGGGGATATCACATGAAACCGAGTTCCAATTTGGCCTCTTCGCTCATCATGTCCTTGTCCCATTCCGGGTCGAACACCAGGCTCACCTTTGCATCCTTCACGCCCTCGATTCCGTCAAGTTTGATTCTCACATCCTCCACGATGAAATCGGCTGCCGGACAGTTGGGAGCCGTGAGCGTCATGTCGACATCCAACGTGCCATCGTCGTGAAGTTCAATACGATAAATGAGGCCCAGATTGTAGATGTCTACAGGGATTTCCGGGTCATACACCGTCTTGAGCACTTCCACCACTCGCTCTTCTATCTTGAGTTTTTCTGCTGCGTCCATTCTGTTTTGTCTATATTTTTTTATGTGTTGTTCAACTGAATAAAGAGACTCGCCTCCGCCTAAAGTTTACCCTCGTCCTGATAGCTATAGAAGCCATTGAGGGCCACCACGACATGGTCAATGAGGCGGATATCGACTGCTCGTGCCGCGTTGGCCAGTTTCCTGGTAAGTTCATCATCATCGCGGCTGGGCTTCGGATTTCCCGAAGGGTGATTGTGGCAAAGGGCGATATGGGTTGCATTGGCCAGCAAAGCCGCCTTGAGCACCATGCGCACATCAACAACCGTTCCGGTCAATCCGCCACGGCTGACCAATTTCGAACCAATCACGCGTAACCGCTGATTGAGCAGCAACACGTGACTCTCTTCGTGGGTCAATGCCCCCAGTCGTGGGCGGTAGTACTTATAGATGTCCTCCGCCTGCTGGATCTTCACCACGTCGTTCTGCTCGCGCTGTCGCTCTTCGGCCAGTGCCATGGCCGCCACAAGCGTGATGGCCTTGGCCCGTCCGATGCCCTTATAGTGGCAAAGCTCCTCAATGGTGAGTCGCGAAAGATTATTGAGCTGCCCGTCGCAATCGGCCATCAGGCGTTGCATCAGTTGCACAGCGTTCTCCTCCGCATTTCCCGACCCGATGAGAATGGCCAGAAGTTCGGCTTTGGATAGCGCATGAGGCCCCATCGCCTCGAGCTTTTCGCGCGGACGATCGTCGGAGTTGAGGTCCAGTATGCCGATTTTCGGCGAGCATAAACTGTTTTCCTGTTTGTCCATGGTGATTGATGAGGTTAAGGGAGGGAGAGAAAAACGTCATTTGCCGCGAATCGGCAAATGATTCATTCCTTCTCCATTCCGTGGCTGTTTCCTTATTTGTAGAACGTGCGGGTGAAAGCTTCAAATTCGCCTTTTCCGAGCACACAACGTTCCCACCAGGCTCTCCAGAAACCCGAGCCATAGCCCCAAAGCTGCACATAGGAAGCAGCCACCGCACGGCAACCCACTCCCATGCTGCGATTCTGCACCGAAGCATCGATGAAGATGATCAAGGCAAAAAGGAGGAACGGCAACAGCATGCCCCACCAGTGCGGACAACCACACAAAGCCGCCACACCTGCCAGCACAACGAGGAGCAGACACCCCAACGTAAACACGGCAGGAAGCGTGTGGACAAGCTTCATCGTTCCGGGATGGCGCTTCGTGAGATTGATTCGGGCAATACCGGAATTATGCACCTGCTTGAAGAACTTACGAAGATCCGTGCGGCGCTTGTGCCACACCCATGCTTCAGGGAAGAGGCGGCAAGCATATCCGCCTTTGAAGATACGGGTGGAGAAATCAATGTCCTCGCCGAAGCGCATCTTCGAAAAGCCTTCCAGCTCCAAGTAGGCCGTACGGCGCACACCCATATTGAACGAGCGGGGATAGAACTTGTCCATCTTCTTCTTTCCGCCGCGGATTCCGCCAGTCGTGAAGAACGACGTCATGGCATAATTGATGGCCTTCTGCATCGGAGTGAACGAATCATGGGCACGGTCGGGACCACCGAAAGCGTCACACGGTTTTCGATTCAACTCTTCATCAACGGCAGAAAGATACCCCGCAGGGAGCACCACGTCGGAATCCAGAATAAGCACATAGTCTCCCTGACTGCGGTCGACACCGTAGTTTCGCGTTTGTCCGGGACCCGAATTGGGCTTGACATAATAATGCACATCAAGTTTTCCTTCGTACTTGCGCACCACATCGGCACACGTTACACTTGACCCGTCCTCGACCACAATCACTTCAAAATCGTGAAGCGTTTGGGTGGTGAGGCTTTCCAGCAATTCGTCAACTTCATCAGGACGATTGTATACAGGGATGACAAAAGAGTACTTCATAGCGCAAACTTACTGAAAAAACGTGATTCGAACGAATAAACGCAGCATTTTCTGCCCACATGTTGCCGACACCGCCCATTCGAAGCCGAATCAGAAGCACTGACAAGAGGGTAAGAAAACAACAAACGCCCCCATTCCGGCACGAAAAACCGGGAAGGAGACGTCAGAAATAATGTGCGTGTTTTATGCATGATATCGCATGTGGATGAGCTCCAAGGGCCGAGGACAGAGGTTTAGTCCTTCACGTCCTCAAAATCCACATACGTGCCCTCGTCCTGCGAGAAGATCTTGCCACTTCGGCGTTGACGCGAATTACCGCGCCCATGGCCCTCATGATGAGCATTGCCCGAATGATTGGCGGAGGAATTATAAGCCTCGCCGCCTTGGTTCCATCCGTTGGAGGAGGAGCCTGAAGCCGTGCGCTTGTTGTTGGCGGAAGCAGTGCCACCTTTGAAGTCCATGCCAAACGCACGCTTCATCAACTGCCGATAGGCCCAAGCTGTGATGGTGCGACCGAAAGCGTAGAGCACGAAGAATATGCCAAATACGAAAAAGAATAGACAACCAAGAAACTCCATAGCTGCTGTTGATTCAAATGATGATGAATGTAAGTGAAAAATGGGGGTTGGCCGTGAGGATTGGAGCTGGGGAATCATCCCTACTGCATCCGACCATTATGCCGTCTCAAGGAGCAAATGGTATGCCAAAACCAATATAAGTCTGCCATTTCGGCATATTCGACACTGGAATCTACGGCATTCCCCTGACAGCACCTGTCAGTTCAGGAATTTCCCCACTTGTTATTCACCAGCGAGCAGATGACATAGCAAACGATGATGGCCGAGAAACCTCCAAATCCGAGAAGACCCAGCATCACCAAGCTGAAAAGGATGAATCCATAGCGAAGCATGTTGGGGCGGAAAGCGAAAGTCTTGAATTTCAAGGCAAACATCGGAATCTCTGCCACCAGCAACCAGCAGCTGAGGAAGATGCCCAACGTGACAACCACGGGGAACCATGCCTCGGCAAACACCTCCGTCTCCTGCAGGCTATAGGCCAAAGCACTCCAGAACAGCGCATTGGCCGGCGTGGGAAGTCCGATGAAAGAACTTGTCTGACGCTCGTCAAGGTTGAACTTGGCCAGGCGGAGAGCCGAGAAAGCGGCAATGAGGAAAGCCACATAGGGAAGATAAGTCACCAGTGCAGCAGGTGCCGACTGGAGAACAGGACATGCCGTACGACCCAAGGCCATCGCCAGCATCGAATAGACCACTGCTGCCGGAGCAAAACCGAAGGTCACGTCATCTGCCAGCGAG
>ERZ1026892.1138-NODE-1138-length-11620-cov-11.363078_pt1 | contig 11620 bp, 10 predicted proteins | sample MGYA00380176_ERZ1026892 | MGnify/ENA primary metagenome ERZ1026892 (study PRJEB33269, sample SAMEA4719812) | human gut metagenome | biome: human-associated habitat; feature: organic feature; material: feces | place: Cameroon | collected 2013-10 ... | reverse complement strand
TTGTGTACCAAAAGTAGATGGTGTGGAAAATGAGGAAAGTATGTGGAAACATTCCACAAAAAGTTGGGGGAATGTAAACGTTGTTTTTAGCACTGATTTTACAATGTGTGCGCCCAAACATAAAATTTCTCAAAGATTTTTAGCTAAAAATTTTGTAGATTCGATAATAATTGTTACTTTTGCGGCAGAGTTTGAGCGAACGGAAAAGAACGGGCGTGATGAAGACTCGAATAAAAGAGCGTATTGACGTTATCCTAATATTGGAATGTGGTAGTTTCGAAATCTGCAGGATGATAAGCAATACTGCTCACGCATAGGATTATTGTACCCTTTTGTAAAGGGGATAATATACCCCTAAGCGTGGGCTATTGTTTGTTGCATGCAGATGGGTTCTACCACAACCTCAATATTTGTGACATACAATAGTTCCACGCTTTTTCCATTTTAAACCAAAACAAATAATAGTGTTATGAAGAAAGTCTTTCATAAATTACGTGATTATGTATTAGCACTGTTAGCCTTAATGACTATTAGTGCTTGTAGTGACAGTTTGAATACTCTTGGCGATCCACATTTTACAGAGGAAGGAACACTGGTTAAGAAACCTTCTTTTGCAAAGCTTGATTATAATTCAGTTATTCATTTTTATATAGAATCATCTGGTAGCATGAATGGCTTTTTTAGAGCCGGTCAGCCTACAAACTTTAAGCAGGATGTTTATGAAATAATGAGCTATTATGCTCCTGTAACAAAGGATGTGAATATTATGACAAATAATGGAGGAATAGCAGGGCAGTTATCTTTGGCTCAATTTCAAACTGCAATGAACACAGGTGCGTTGGAATGCAATGCATCAACGCAAGTGCCTGTTATGTTACAGAATATTGTCAGTCGATTGAAAAAAAATGATGTGGCTGTTCTTATTTCTGATATGAAGTATAGTCCAGTTGGTTTGGCTGCTCCAGAAGTGTTGTTGACTCAGTATGCTGCAGAAGTTGCACGAATTGCAGGAAAATCTCAAAAGACTTATTCGTTGGTATGTGCAACTTCTAATTATATAAATAAAGAAGGACGCGTTGTTACCAATGAATCGCCATATTATTATTTGATAGTTGGTGAGCAAGATAAGGTATCTGCTGTTCGTAATGGTATCGCTATTATGTTGCAGAGACAGAAACGATTTGTTGACAATCTGGAGATAGGCTATAAGTATGCTTCTTGCCCTTATGATTTTGGTGTCCCTAAAAATGTTGCTCGATTAGAAAAACAGCCAACTTTCTATGGATATGGTGAAGCTGTTGATGAATGTGTAATACCTTTGAAGTTGAAGTTGGAATCTTACAGATGGCTTATGTCGAATAAGGAAGTCTTGAAACAATACTTTACATGTAAACCTAAATATGGTTCGACGGTAAGTGTTGAGAGTTTGGAGGTGGAAGAGTGCAACAATGTAAATTTAGAACTGAAGCGTTCAGCTGTGGCAACCATAAAAATAAAAGTATCAAATATGCCTTCTGATATGGAGGTTTTGGAGTGGAATGTTAATATACCATACGCCAAACTCACTACTATGGGGAAGTTCTTGGATGACTCCAAAGGGGAGAACGATGTTACTACATCTTATTCTTTGACAAGCTTTATACGTGGCATAGGGCAGGGCGGAGTTGTGAACTACCAGCCAAAACCAAATTATATATTGATTTCTAAAAATAGTTTATAGTTATGCATTTCTTGAAATTTTATCAGTTTTTGATAGGAAATAAGGCTAGTTTCTTGCAACCTTATACAGGTGATGGACAGGAAGATTTATATAGACAGGCAAGTTTGTTTTGGGATAAACTGGATAACTTGTCTATAGTCTTCGTCTTATTGTTCTTGCTTATAGGAGTTTTGGCGGCTTGGTATTATTATAAGCCTTTCAATGAGCAACCTAATCGCCATTATTTGCCCAAATATTGGTGGAGGTTTTTTATAGCGAGCGCAATCGTAAGTTTTTGTGTAACGTTTGGGGCTGCTTTGTGCATAGCTTATCCACGAATGAGTGGAACATGGACTATAGAAATAAGAATTGCTTTACAGAATGCTGTTCTTACTCTAGCTATTTATTGGTTGGCATCTGTCTTCATTTGCAAAAAGTGTGCGACTAATGCCTATCGAATGTTTTTGTAAACTTCAAAAATTAGATTGAAATGAAGAAAGTTTTTGTATTTTGCATAGGTGGAACAGGTGAACGTGTGATGAAAAGTATCACTATGCTGATGGCTGCTGGCATGAGTACTCATGGCTATACTGTCGTACCAATTATTATAGACCCACATTTGGATTTGAATGAGAAGAAGAATCTCCAGACTTTGATGTTGAAGTATGGGGAGATTCAGAAGAGTATGTTGTTGGATGGTAAGTGCCCTGAAGGGTTTTTCAACTCAGAGATGAAACTCATCGACGAATTGGATACCGTAACGAACGATACAAACAAGGTGGCAGGTGAAGACCGTTCTTATGCAGACTTCTTGGACATGGGAAACTTGGATGTTTCAAGTATTAACAATTATTTGATTCATACCTTGTATTCCAAGGATAATCTGAATAGCCGCTTGTCTGTAGGCTTCCGTGGAAATCCTAATGTGGGTACTGTTGTCTTGCAAGAAATGTTGGAAGGAGCTTCTTGGTTTAATTTCTTGAAAACTCAGATTGGCAAGGATGATAGAGTTTTTATCATTAGCTCTATCTTTGGAGGTACTGGTGCCTCTGGTTATCCTTTGCTTGAAAGAAAAATACGTTCTAGTAAGGAGAATGAAATTTTATCGAAGGTGCTGATGGGAGCGGTTACCGTACTTCCTTATTATGGTTTGAGTGATCCGAAGAAGAGTAATAGTAAAATTGATTCAAGTAACTTTAAGACAAAAGCCAAGGCTGCATTATCTTATTATGAAACGACCGTAAAGTCTGATTTGTTGTATTATGTTGGTGAGACAGAAATGAAGACAATACATGATAACAATGAGCAAAAACAAGAGGATACAACTAATTTCGTTGAGTTGATAGCAGCTACTGCATTGTTCCATTTCTTGCAGCAACCACGCCCACAACAAACCCAGTACTTGACACGAGCTATTGAGGAAAATGTTGATAACTTGGATTTGAGTACAGCAGGAAGTGGATATGCACCGATGGTAAAAAATATGGCTGATATGTACATTCTGAAGAGTTTGTTGGAGATATTGACTAGGGAAAATAAGTTCCCTCTGAAAAAAACAAGAGGATTCGATGAAAGCTTTTACAAAGGTTCATTGTCTCAAATCAGAGAGTTTCTCGAAGAATATGGGCAGTGGTATGCCGAACTTTCTCAGAAGAAAAGAAAATTTGCACCGATAGAGAAGGACATCATTCCAACTAATATGTCGAATATCATAAAGAATAGTGTAGAACTTGGAGCCCCAAATGATTCTTATTATCTACTTGAAATGATAAAGGAATCAAAGAATGAAACTCCTAATAAAGTGAGAAACTTTATGGAGTATGCTTACAAGGCCATCAATCATTATACTCAGAAAATCAAATAATTATGCCAAGTATAGATTTGAACATCATCGATCGTGGCACTCCAGGTTCGGAGTGGACGGCTAAAAATACTGGAATCCAAGCTTCTCAGCTGGATAAGGTCAAGGAGAACAAGACAGACAACAGCAACGCATTGAATTCGTTGCCAACTCCTTTTGCTCGTTTTTTCGTGGCAAAAGAGGCTTTCCGTCGTGTTACGGAAGAAAAGCGTAACGCAGAAAATAGTGCAGGAAAGGCATATAAGAGACTGGTGTCTGATATCCTAGATGTCTTTGAACTTCTGTATTACAAGAAATTTCATGAAAACCAATGGGGAGGTTCCATGAAAATAGTTGTGAAGGAGTGGAACTATGATGAGCAGATGAAAGAGTTGCATGATAGAGTTCCTAAACTTTACAATGCTTTGAAGGCCTCTTATAAAGAAGACATAAAGGACAACAAACTATACTTTATCATTTTGGAAAAGAGTGGCAAGGACATTCTTCTTGCTGCAAGCTCTCCGATGACTGGTTTCGTTACTCCTCCTGATATGGATAAGAGTGATGTAGTCAAGAACAATACGCCAGACATAGCATTCCAAAGTGAGCTTTATGATGCTTTGTTTATCACCCGTAAGGGAAAGGGAAACTATTTCCGTGATGAGGTGTTGTTTGGTGATCGTGATAAGGATTTTAAGAATTATGTGTTCCAACTCTTTGGAAGCGATGATATTGATGGTAGATATAAGGAACTTCGAGACTATATCAGATTGTTTCAGGATGATCAAGATATTATCAAAAACTATAGTGGCAAGATAGGAAATATAACGACCGAGTCTTATGAACCTTTGGTTATCAATGGCTTGGGCATAGGATTTACAGATGAGGAGGACATTAATAATTTCTTCCAGCCAACTCTCGTTCGTTTGCCTTATCGTATCAATCGTGATAATTTCTTGGGTATTACTTATGAGACAGAGCCAAAGGCGAGAAACTATGATTTCCTGTTGCCATTGAAAAGTGAGGCCTTGTCTTATTTGGATAGTGGTAAGGCTGTTTGTACCTGCCAAGTTTTGCACACCAAAGTGATTGTGAAATTCAAGTACAACGGGACGGTCTATCAGAAAGACTATGACAAAGATAGTGAGATTGTAAAGTTATCGGATAAAGAGCTTAGCTTGAATATCGGACTGTTTCCAAATATCCTTTCACCTGTCGATTCAGAAAATACTTATTTCAAGGTGGCACTCTCCTTTGCAGACAATGGAAAGGAGTGGCATACGGTCTCTATTGATAACGTGTCGCTTTCTTTCTATAAGAAAAATGATGGTGGCGAATATGTGGCGATAGAAGAGATCGATTCTGAACGTGCGAAAAATGGTGTGAGAAAGCCAATGGTTCGCTCACGTCAGAGTACAGGAAGTTTGGAGTCTGAATGTAGTACAAAGTATTATGAGCTGTTTAATAGCTATTTTGATGCTTTGCAAGTAGCTGTTGGAGATGACATGGGATTTTTGTTGCCTAAATGGAGGGAAGTTCCACGTACTAATGAAAGCTATATCTACGCAGTCGATTTGGGTACATCGAATACCTTTATTTCTAGAACGCAAGGGGATGACGATAATGCCCCGGAAATGTTCTCAATGAGAGAACCTATGGTTTCTTATCTGCATGAAATAAATGGTAGTTCTCAATTCTCCTTGGTCGCTAATATTGAAGATTCTATGGCTGCTGAGAACTGTAAGGCGATGAAGACGGAATTTGTACCACCTTTCATTGATGGTGAAGACTATAAGTTCCCTATCAGAACTGTGCTTTGTAAGGCCAAGAATATTGCTGGAAAGCCTGTTTTGTTTGATAATCACAACATCGCTTTCTTCTATGAGAAGATGATGGAAAACGATTTCCAGGAGTGCTTGACCGATATAAAGTGGGAGGATGACGAAGATGTTATTCAAATCTTTATCAGAGAGCTGTTGCTTATGATAAAGTGCGATGTATTACAGCGTGGAGGTGCTTTGAATCAAACTAGTTTAGTGTGGTTTAGGCCTTTAAGTTTTTCTGGTAAGATTAGACGCATCTATGAAAGAAGCTGGAAAGAAATGGCTAATGAGATTCTGTTTACTAACAATGTGGTTTGTTATACGGAGTCTGAGGCTCCATACTATTACTTCAATAAGAAGGGTATTGTCAAGAATACTGATGCTGTAACTGTGATAGATATTGGTGGAGGTTCTACAGATTACGTTTATTTTAATGCTAACAAGCCTGTTTCTGCTTCGTCTGTCCATTTTGGATGTGATGTGTTGTGGAGTAATGGACATAGTGGTTTTAGTAATGCACGCGAAAATGGCATATATAAGAAGTATATAGGTAATTTGGTTTGGGGAGACAAAGAATTGAGTAAATTGGAGTCGGAGATGGAAACAAACAAAAGCTGTAGTACATCTGACATTATCAATTTCTGGCTAAGTAATAGCAAGGACAATGGTATCATAGACAAGTTGCATGACGACTATCTGCCTCTTTTTGCTTATCACTTTACTGCCATCATCTACTTCATAGCCAAATTGTATCAATATAAAGAATATGCTGCACCACGTACCATTGTGTTTAGTGGTAATGGTAGTCGATATATTGACGATTTTGTTACTGATGACATCGCTTTGTTGGAGAAAGTCGTTACCGAAATATTCAAGCTTGTCTATGGAGAGATAGCTCCAATACATGTAGTGCTGCCGGATACTCGTAAGGAAAGTACATGTTATGGTGGCTTGTATCGTCCTTCTTCAGATGAAGAGGCTCCAGAGGTAGTTTATCATGGTGTTAGCAAGGACTATGAAAATGTGGCGCAGATGAATCAAGATGCGAATTTGCTGCCATGTTTGCTGAGGGCTTATGCCGAGATGAACCAACTTTATAGTACTGTCCTTGATATGCTCAAGCAAGGTGGAGCAATAGGCAGGTCTTTGGATGTAAGACCATTTAAGGCAGAAGTGACGAAAGGCTATGAGGAGAACTTGAAAACTCATTATCGATCGGACGTAGAACAAACCTATGATCCGGAGGATGTGTGCAACGACTCAGTCTTCTTCATTCCTGTGATAGATAAAATATTTGAACTTACAAAAATAGTGTAAAATGGATTTCTTTATAGATAATCAATTTGCAATATCTTTCATTATATCACTTGTGTCGTCAGTCGTTTTTATCGGCTGGCAACGCAAGGTGTATAAGAAGAATGTAGATGCAATAGATGTTTTTAAACGTTTCTTTTCAAAAACAGGAGATTATATGTCTTCTGTTGTTACTTATGTGGATGCTGAAACTGGTAAAGCCACCAATAGTATTGTTATTGGAAATGTAGCTGCAGCAGAGTCTGAATTGAAAAATTTGATATTGGATATCAATTCATATATCAAGAAAAGCAAAGGAACTGTCGCTTTTTCTATTATCCAAAACAAGGCAGAACGTCGTATATCTATGCTATACGAAATAGCAACTTCAAAGATGTCTTTTCCTACTCAAATAGGATTGATGGGTACATTTTTTGGAGTTTTTGTGGGTCTTCTTGAATTCCTAATTGGAACAAGATTTGGAGATGGCATTACCGATTCTTCTATTCAAAGTCTTATTTGTGGCGTATTGGTGTCAATGGCTACTAGTTTTTGTGGAATAGCTATGCTTATAAAAAGCCATAGCAAGGCTAGTGATGCATCTAATCAGATAGATAAGGACAAAAATGAGTTCTATGAATGGGTGCAGAATGAGCTGATGCCTTCCGTGGATGTGAGTATGGTGGAGGCTATCGGCAAACTCCATGAAACCATCGACCAGTTTGAACCTTCATTCTCTGGTGTCATCTCTGAATTTAAAACAGCTTTTAGGGATGTGACAGGAGCTTTTGGTACGGATTTCCGCGAGAGTGTTAAGGTCGTTTCTTCTGCCGTGAAGAGGATGGGAGAGAATATGGATAAAGTGAATCGGAATATCAAACTTCAAGATGATTTGCTGGATTCAATTCGTAGCCGTGAATTAATCAAGGGCATGGATGCTTTTGTTGAGGCTTCTCATAAATTCTCTGAGATTACAGGCTCACTTGATCAGTTTGAGCGAGCTAGAAGACTGATGCTGATTGCTGCTCAGGAAACTATCAATATTCAGAAGAGCTTTAATGAGTCTTTGGATGTTCCTAAGAAAGTTGCAGCAGAGATTAATATGATATTGAATCGTATTACAACATTTGAGGAAAATATCAATAAGTTGGGAACGGAACTTTCGGGTATGCAGACTTTTGCAGATTCTGTGGTCAAGCAGATACAAGGAAATATCAATGCTATAAATGCAAAGCATGGTATAGCAAAGGATTTCATAGCTGTAGCAGATGAGGATTTGGAGAAGTATTTTGACGAGCATAAGCAAAAGTTAGGCTTAATTGCAAAGCACTATAACGAGGCTTTGGAATCTTATCTTGCTGATTATGAGGTAATGCTTGTTGAACGAAAGAATGAACTGGAACAACGTAAACGTGAGTTTGTTGAGGCAATAGACAAGAAGTTGTCTGTTGATGAGATAAGAAGTGAATTCTCTTCTTTGAAGAAACTGAATGATATTTCTCGGATGTTGGAACAGCTTATGTGTAATCCAGTTGATGGCAACCAATTGATGAGAACTCTTTCTAAAATTCATACAGAATTGAATGCTATTAGTGCAATCCAGGAAGATAATAAAAAAGGCAGCTGGTTTGGTAATAATTCCAATACTGCAGTAGATAGAGCACAGCGTGAAAGGGAAGAAGCTCAACGAATGGCGGAAGAGGCTAATCGTAAAGTGGAAGAGGTTGAACGAGAGAAGCAAAGAATTGCAGAGTTAGCAAGAATCCAGGCTGAGAAAGATCGAGCAGAAAAAGAAGCTCTTTTGGCAAAGATAAGAGAAGAGCAAGAAAGAGATCAAAAAGCGATGGAGGTTATTCAGCAAGTCCAGCAAAAGGATTCTCCTGCATATGAATCTGTAAATAACGAATCGATTTCTCATTCTCAGATTGATACTTCTCTCGAAGAGCATTCTTCTGCAAATGTAGCAGAGGAAGTTCCAACAACATCTCCGACTTCTATGGATAAAGATATGGTTGAGGAAGAAAAAACAAATAAGAAAGGATGGTTTAAAATTAAAAAACTATTTGTTTGGAAATAATGAATATTGGTAGAAAAAATAAAGAATCATTTTGGCCAAGCTATGTAGATATCATGACAACTTTGTTTGCCGTGATGCTAATATTGTTTGCCGTTTCTTATGCTCGCTTTAAGTTGAAAGAAGGGCAGTTGGAAATGTTGGTAAATGAGTACAAAGATATTATCGATGTATATTCTACTGTCGATTCCATAGATAATAGCGGATATTATGCTTATGATACTCAGTATTTGAAGCATACGTTAACGGTGAGTATTGCTTATCAAGACAAAGAATACGATATTAGTAGTAAGTTGAAGTATGATTTGACTGATAAGCGGAAAGCTGATGAAAAACGTGATAGCATCCGCCAGGCTGGTTTGTTGGTTCAAAATATTATCTACGATTTGGAAAAATCCAATAGTGATAGTAAAAACATCAAATTTTTGGTAGTTATAGAGGGACAATCTTCTAAGATACCTTTTAATGATAATGATTGGCAAAATAATGAAACGCTTTCATTTCTTCGTGCCAAGTTCTTAAGGAAATTCTGGACAGATCCAGTTTCTGAAGGTGGATGTGGATTGTTCCAACATACTAGTGAGAATGATGCTGATAGTAAGTGTGAAATTATTGTTGCTGGTAGTGGAGAAGGTGGTGTTCCTCGTTATTTCTATAAGGGTGGTGAAAATCCTATCACATTGAATCCGAATGAGGCAAAGTATAAGACCATCAATGAAGTTACCGCACAAGAATTCTTGGCATGGCGTGATGTGGAGCAGCAGAACCAACGCTTCTTGATTAACATTATTCCTATCATAGGTAATATTGATGTGACTAAAGCAAAGTTTGAAAACATAAAGAAATGATGCTTATGGAAGAGTACAAAATTTCAGAGGAAATATATCAAGCGAGTTTGGTTGCTTCCTCTGATTCTTTTAGTATTTCAGAAGATATATTTGAGGAGGCTGATACTTTGACTGTAGAAGAATTACAGCAGGAAGTATTGGCTTCCTATAAATTTTCTGGGCGCTATTGGATTTGGAAGATGGGGTCAGAAGTCTTTTATAGAAGTTGGAAAAAAATGTTTTTGGCAAATGAAATGCAATTGGAGGCTCCTGGCTTTAAGTATTTCAAGTCTTATCCTTCACTTGGTGATTTTCAAAAGGAATATGAATACCAAAATCCTGGTAAACGGGGAACTGTTAGTCGTCCTATGGCATATGATGCTTTTGCTAATTCTTTAAGAAGAGGGGATGTTATAATTGCTTGTGCTTCAAATTCTACAATTGTAGCTTGGGGTATAGTTGAAAGTGATTATTTCTTTCGTCCAACGAGAAAGGTGGGGAAGCATTATCGTAAAGTTTCATGGACTAAGATGGATATGCCTTTTATATTTATGGATAAGCGTCAAATCCTTTATATGCTCCAGAAGGAAGAGACTCATTTGTTGAAAGAAACATTGGTAAGCAAAACATATCAGCAATCAACAAGTGTGTATCCTTTTGGCTTTGTTGATAAAGGATATGAAATGAAAATTCCTTTTGAAAGTAGGAAAAAAACAGTAGTTCCTACTTTTAAAGAGCCATCTGTAAAGGCGGAGTTGCCAAAGGAAAATTCTCTTAGTTCCCCAAAAATAGAACCGCTTAAGAAAGAAGCATTGGCAAAAATAATAGGTGCATTGTTGAGAGTTGTTATGTAATGTTTTGTCCTGTTATAGTAAGTACTTTTAGTGGTGTATGGTCATGGTTATGAAAAGAGTAAGAACATATATGATTGTTTTTATTGTTAAAACAATTGGTGTCTTGATGTTTACGGGGTGTTCTTCCAAGAATCCCCCAAAATCTTCTGATGCCCCAATGGATACTGCGGTAATTTATGAAGATATGCCGCAGGAGTTTTCTGTTTCAAAAGTCGGCATGGATTCTTCTCTATCCGCACCTGTCTCTCCGCAAACTCATGATGCCACTTCTGCTCTTGATCTTAGCATCAATCCATATTATGATGCAGGTTATGATCAGGGGCAGGAGGATGGGTATCATGATGGTATCGAAAATATACGAGGCGATTCTTACGACGATGCTTGCCGATATAAGGGAAAGAAAAGGAAGGAATATGAGCTGGGGTATGAAGAAGGATATGATGCCGGTTTCGATGATGGCTTCGCTGATAGTGACTGTGATTCAGAGGAGGAAGAGTAGCGGCTTTACATGACGATAGCGCAGTATCGGGCAGCCGGTACTTCGCCATCGACAATCTCTCCTAAGCCAGTCCTTTAACTCCTTTTCAAAATGAGGAGTTGTTTCAATATTATAGCTCATCGAAAAGTTCGTCTGCGGATTTTGCTTTCAATTTACCCTCCTTTATCATTTTTACTTCACGGAGTCCTTGGCAAATTCCTTCGAGTAAATCCGTATCTATTCTTATAGAAGCGGAAGTTTTTGTTTCTATAGTTGTACTCATATCAATAACTTTAGAATAAATCAGCCAATACTATGGAGATGATTCCTGATGCAACAGCACTTTAAATCCATTTTAAATTCGTGCTAAACGTTTGTCTATATCATTTTTTGAAGCTAAACGTTTGAAAAACAAATAGACAGACCCTCTATTTACCATGTTTTTGAGAGAGAATGCTGGGGGTAGTTTTTTGCCAATACGAGCCTCGACAAGTGCATCTAGCTCTTCCGCACTCATCTGCAATATCTCATCGTAAGTTTTTCCTAACTTCCGACTTAATGTTTCTCGTGTCTGTTCATTCAGTATATGCATAAAACTCATTCTTACATTCATTAATGCAAAGGTAATCATTTCTCTGTTATCTTCCAAGTGTTTTTCACGAATTTAACACAAAAAATTATCAATGGGTGATAATAACGCAGAATCCTGCTGGCATCACTGCCAGCAGGATT
>ERZ1026892.1137-NODE-1137-length-11622-cov-3.517939_pt1 | contig 11622 bp, 9 predicted proteins | sample MGYA00380176_ERZ1026892 | MGnify/ENA primary metagenome ERZ1026892 (study PRJEB33269, sample SAMEA4719812) | human gut metagenome | biome: human-associated habitat; feature: organic feature; material: feces | place: Cameroon | collected 2013-10 ... | reverse complement strand
CTTCGCCACAAACATTGGGAAATCATCGCCCTTATAAGGGTTATCTCCCAGCTCCACTTCCAGACGTACCGTCTCATAGGCAAGCTCCGGATAATTATTTTCTTTGCTCAGATGTCCTAACACGATATGTTTCAAATGATCGTGGAGCACTTTTCCTAACAATTGTCCACTCCGCTCGTTCGACAAATGTCCTTTATCCCCAAGGATACGCTGTTTCAGAGGATATGGATATGCTCCTGCCTGAAGCATGCGCACGTCATGGTTGGCTTCTAAGAGCAGCACGTCCACATTCTGCAGCTTCTCCACAATATGGTCGTCATAGGTTCCAAGGTCTGTCATGACTGCCACGTTCTTTTCCTGCTGTCTGATCTTGTAGGCAACCGGATCTGCCGCATCATGGGAGATGGACACCGGTTCGATTGTAAGATCACCGATCGTAAACTCCCTTTCCGGCTCGATCACCTGAAAAAGTGCCTCGTCTATTTTTCCAACGGTTTTTGTATGTAAAATAGCATCAACGGTTTCCCCTGTTGCATACATCGGAATGCCATATCTTCTTGCAATCACTCCGAGTCCTGCGATATGGTCGATATGCTCATGTGTGATGAGAATTCCCTGCATATCTGCAGTCTTTAGATCAATACTGTTTAAACCGTTCTCAATCCTTTTTCCACTGATTCCCGCATCGATCAGCACATGACAGTCATCTGAGCCGACACAGATACAATTTCCGCTGCTTCCGCTTGCAATACTGCATAATTCCATAAATCTATTTCTCTTTCCAAGCCAGTTCGATCACATCACCGTCTTTTAATTCTGCGGTGTACTGTGCGTTCTGGCCATTTAATTTTGTAATGATCGCTCTTCCTGCGGAGGCAGAAAGGTCAAATTCGTAAAACTCGAAGAGATCCACAAACATATAGGACTCTCTTCCCGTCAGCTTAACCGGTGTGCCATTGATGATAACTTCCACAGAATGTGTTTCCTTCTCTTTTGCATCATCCGAAGTTTCGTTATCTGCAAGACTTTCTTCCGCTGTCTGCGTTTTTTCATCCGCTGTCTCAGATGCATCATCCAACGGTGTGCTGTCCTCTGTCTCACCTGCTGCCTCACTGTCTGAAACATTCTCCTCCGATACCTCTGTGGTATCTGCTGCTTCTTCCATGCTCTCGGCAGTCTTTTCTTCTGTTGTATCAGACTCATGTGTACGGAAAGACAAAATCGTCCACTCAATATTAAAGTTCTCATAGACAAGATAATTCAGGTCGACCACCCGGTTATTCACAATGATCTCTTTTTCCGTGTCGATCTCCACGTCCATAAATTCTGCGATCTGTTCGACGGTATAATAAGCCCTCGTCTCAATTTCGTCTCCCTCTTTGATCACATAAGAGGCTGGTTCTAATTTACCGTTTACCTCAACAAAGCGCGGGCATACGATTTTCTTGCCGTTGACGATAAATGTTATGGTGGATGTGTGATACTCCTCTAACTGTTCGATGGTGATCATGGCATCTGCTCCCACAGTGGATGGACAGATCTCGATCTCTGAATTCGGTTCTAACCTGGTATTGATACTTGCCGGTTTTCCATTCATAGTGATCACGGCAGATTCCCCTGGCAGACCTCTCTCCACTTTTGCCACACCATTGACGGTATAGTTCACTTCTTTTCCACGTTTCGGGAACAGATCTTCATTGGCTATTCCCGCCTGTAATGCGGCATCCATGATCAGAAGCTTATTGTTGTCATACATCTTAATCCGTTCGCCGTTCAAATGTACCATGATAAAACTGTTTTTCTGGTCATAATAATTCAAACAGATACCGATCGGTGTTACGATGAGCGGATCTTTTTCGATATCCGGCTGTTCAAAGGTTACTTCCTGCAGTACTTCCTCACCTCGGAGAGCGACACGCTCCTGTGGAAGTCCAAGTTTATCTGCCAGCATCTCGGTGTAACCGTGGATTTTTCCGCCTCCACCAACGACAAATGTAGCACTGACAGTCTGTCCGCCATTTAACTCTTTGATTTTCTCTGCCACTGCTGTTGTCATTTTATCTGCCACCGGCTCTACCAGTTCCCACACTTCCTTCGCCGGAATGGAGTGCTCGATCATCATGATATCTTTGTATGTGATCATCTCCCCGGTCGAACTTGCAAGTTTGATGCGCTCTGCAGTCTGGAAATCGACCAGATAATGCTGCACGATCAGTTCTGTCAGTTCATCCCCTGCAAGCGGAATCATACCATAGGCGATGATACTTCCATCTTTCGTGACAGAAATATCCGATGTTCCGGCTCCGACATCGACCAGTGCGATATTCAGCATGCGGAATGTTTCCGGGATCGCAACATCGATCGCCGCAATAGGCTCCAATGTCATATTGGCGACGTCAAGACCTGCCTGCGCCACTGCGGAATACAGTCCGTCCACAACATCCTCCGGCAGAAATGTCACAATGATATCCTCACTGATCACCTCTGCCTTATGTCCCTCGATGTTGGAATAAACCTCCTCATTCAGATAATATTTCACAACAGAATATCCCACGCAGTAGAACTTGTATTTTGTGTCATTTTTTTCTTTTAATATGGACTGTGCCTTTTCAATTCCAAGCAGATCCAGTGTATGGATATCTTCCTTCGTAACAACGGTCTCTTCCGGATATTCATATTCTACATTTGTCGTTACTGTTTTTAACACACGACCGGCTGCAGCGATACATACTTCTGTCAGCGGACATTCAATCTGTTTCTCCAATTCCTCTTTTACCGTCTGGATCACTTTTCCCACACGGCCAATGTCATGAATCTGGCCATCGATCATCGCCCTTGTCTCATGCTGCATGACATACTGTGCCACAACGACAAATTCATTTCCTTCCTTATATCCAACCGTACCTACTACATTTCGTGTTCCAATGTCCAGTCCAAATACATATGGCTGTTCGAATGTCTGTGTTTCATTCATCTGTAGTGTCCTCTCACTTACCTTTTCTTTGTAATTCCCTGATCCGTTCCAATTGTCTGCAAAATCCATCAGATAGCGCACACTGCCGCATCGATCTGTCTGTGCATTTCCTCTAACCCTTCATTGTTGTCGATCACAACACTGCAATGTTTCCGGTACTCTGCTTCCTTCAACTGACTCGAAAAAATCTGCTGTACCTTCTCTCTGGAATACCCACGGGATTCCATCAGTCTTGCCTCACGGATTTCCTCTCTGGTATAAATATACCAGAGTTCATCACAAATTTCATCATAATGTTCTTCAATTAAAAGTGCCGCTTCCAAAACAAGCAGTGCAAGTGTTCCTTCCTGTCTCTCTCTTTTCGCTTCTGCTATCACATATGCTTTCACTGCCGGATGTACGATCCCGTTCATCCTGACACGCTTGTTCTCGTCTGAAAAGATCACCTTCGCCAGTTTTATCCGGTCAAAATGTCCATCTTCCTTATAAATATCATGCTCCGGAAAAGCCTGTCTGATCTGCTCATAACAGTCCGTTCCAGGCTCCATCAGTTCATGTGCGATCTCATCCGCCAGCATGACACGTACGCCCGGTTTGGTTGCCAGATAATCTAAAACTGCTGATTTTCCAGCTCCTACACCACCTGTGATCCCTATAAATTTCATATTTTCCGTCCACCCTTATCTTCTTTCGTGCTGTCCGCTTCTGATGCAAAGCTATTTTGCTTCGTACCAGTTCTTTCCGGTGTGAAGGTCAATCGCCAGAGCCACCTTCAGATCTGCTGCCTGCTGCATACCTTCTGTCAGTATCTCTTTTACTCTGTCGATCTCATCCTCTGCTGTCTCGATCAAAAGTTCGTCGTGCACCGTGATGATCAGTCTTGACTTTAAATGTTCCTCTAACAGCCTGTCATGCACACGTATCATAGCGATCTTGATAATGTCTGCGGCTGTTCCCTGAATTGGTGCATTCATTGCCACACGCTCTCCAAAAGAACGCTGCATAAAGTTACTGCTGGAAAGTTCCGGGACCGGACGCCTTCTTCCAAACATGGTTGTCACATATCCGTTCTTTTTGGCATCCTCCACAAGTCCGTCTAAAAATGTCTTGATCTTCGGATAAGTTTCAAAATACCGTTCGATATATTCTGCTGCCTCTTTTTTACTGATACTGAGATCCTGGCTTAATCCAAAGGAACTGATTCCATATACGATCCCAAAGTTTACCGCTTTGGCATTCCTTCGCTGTAAATCCGTCACCTCGTCAAACGGAATGTGGAATACCTGTGATGCGGTGATTCTGTGGATATCCTGCGCCTCCCTGTATGCCTCGATCAGTTTCTCATCCCCGGACATATGCGCTAACACACGAAGTTCGATCTGCGAATAATCGGCGTCCATGAACACATATCCCTCTGCCGGTAAAAATGCTTTTCGAATGAGTCTGCCAAGTTCGATCCTCATCGGGATATTCTGAAGATTCGGTTCTGTACTGCTTAATCTTCCGGTAACTGTGATCGTCTGGTTGAAGGAAGTGTGGATTCTTCCATCCTCTTTAATATAATTGGCAAGGCCATCTGCATAAGTGGATTTTAACTTGGTAAGCTGACGGTACTCCAAAATATCTGCAACGATCGGATACTCTGGTGCAAGTTTGTCTAACACATCTGCTGCTGTCGAATATCCGGTCTTTGTCTTCTTTCCGTAAGGCATTTCGAGTTTTTCAAACAGGATCACACCTAACTGTTTTGGAGAATTGATATTAAACTCTTCCCCTGCTTCCTGATAAATCCGGGTTTCTAACTCTTTGATGCGGACTGCAAGTTTCTCCCCGTACTCTTTCAGATTAACTGCATCAATGGCAATTCCTGTGTGTTCCATGTCTGCAAGGGTAAACACTAACGGCATCTCAATGGTTTCATAGAGCTGTTCCATTCCGGTTGCCTTCAGCTCTTCCATCATTGCCTTTTTGCTGGAAAATGCAGTGTACGCCATAAAGCAGACTGTCTTTAATAATCCTTCCGGTTTCTCATCCATTGCCAGATCATAGCCTGACTTTCCAATCAGATCCACTCTCGATGGGATCATCAGGCTACAGTAATCCTTTGCGATGTCTTCATACGGATATTCATTTTTTAACGGATTCAGCAGATATGCTGCGATGACGTTGTCAAAAATGTTTTTCTGGTTCAGACATCCGTTCTCGCTCTGCTCGATCATATGGAGCAGTCCAAGCTGCGGTTTTAAATCCAGTGTCATGTATCCTGCCGCCGCAGAGTGTGTGAGAAGGTCTGACAACACGCTGCTTGTCAGTTCTTCCCCAGCCTTGAAAAAGTAGGTGTCTTTCTCCCCAAAGCAGACTGCCATTCCAAGGAATTCATTCGTCTGCGGTGCTGCAAAAAGATTCATCTGCCCACCGGCTTCCATGTCCGCATCCTTTTTTTCCTCCATCGGAATGATCTGGAATGCACATTCTGTGCCTTTGATCTTCGCAAAAATCTTTTCGGCTTCCTTTTTCTCTGTCACAAGTTTAAAATGTTCTTCCGCCTGATTCTTTGGTGCATCCACCTCAAATCTGCCAAGCATATTTTTAAACTCCAGACGTTTGCACAAAAGATATGCTTCCTCTGTATACAGATCTTTGATCTGTTCTAATCTTGCACTCTGCAGATCATAGTCGATATCCGCATGGATCTCGATCGTCGCTAATGTCTTACTCATCTGCGCAAGTTCATAATTCTCTTTTAAATTTTTACTTGCCCTCGGTGGCTTGATCTCATCCACATGCGCATAACAGTTTTCAATGCTGCCGTACTGCGCAATGAGAGCTGTTGCTGTCTTTTCTCCGATTCCCGGAACGCCCGGGATATTATCCGAAGTATCGCCCATCAATGCTTTCACATCGATAAACTCGATTGGCGTCACATGATATTTGTCCAAAACTTCCTTCGTATTATAATCCTCGATCTCGGTTCCGGTGCGCTTTGTTTTCGGAATACGGATTTTAATATGGTCGGTAGCAAGCTGCAATAAATCCCTGTCTCCTGACACAACGGATACTTCAAGTCCCTCTGCTTCGCTGCGTTTTGCAATGGTCCCCAAAATATCATCTGCCTCATACCCACCTTTTTCCACGATAGTCACACCCATGGCTTTTAACATTTCCTTCATCAGAGGCACCTGCTCGCGGAGTTCCTCCGCCATCGGCTTTCTGGTTCCCTTGTATTCTGCATACATCTTATGACGAAAAGTTGGCTGTGATACATCAAAGGCAACCGTCAGATAATTTGGCTGTTCCTCCTCTAAAATCTTGAATAAAATATTTAAAAATCCATAGACCGCATTGGTATGAAGTCCCTCGGAATTGGTAAGATCCGGGATTCCGAAAAAAGCCCGGTTTAAAATGCTGTGTCCATCGATCAGTACCAGCTTTTCACTCATAAACTTTGTGTCTCCTTCTTATTTTTTCACTGCTCATAAAAAAGCAGTAAAGGGGCTGCCGCATGCGGCAGTCCCATCCTGTGACAAATTAAATTGCGCGGGTATACTTCTTCAGCCATTCGTTCTCTTCCTCTGTCATGTAAGGAGAGAGCACTTCATATACCTTCTTATGATAATCATTTAACATCTGCTTCTCACGCGGGCTCATCTGCTCCGGATCGATTCCATCCAGATCGATCGGTGCGTAAGTGATGTTCTCAAATTCCATAAACTGACCGTATTCATTCTTCTCTGCTTTGCGGCAGACCAGCTCGTTCTCCGTGCGGATACCGTACTTTCCTTCCAGATATACACCCGGTTCATCGGTTGTGATCATACCCTCTTCCAGCACACCGCTGTCATGGCGTTCCGGCACGATCTTCCAGCGGAATCCGTTTGGTCCTTCATGTACGTTTAAGATATAACCGACGCCATGTCCTGTACCACATTTGTAGTCAATTCCCATGTCCCACAGAGGACCACGTGCGAGAATATCCAGATTCAGGCCACATGCACCATATAAAAACTTTGCATTGGCAAGCTTCATATTGGAACGGCATACTGCCGTGAAATGCTGTTTCATTTCATCGCTGATCGGTCCTAGCACAAAAGTTCTCGTGATGTCGGTTGTTCCCTCATAATAATGTCCGCCGGAGTCTACCAGTAAAAAGCCTTCCGGTTTTAATCCGGTATTGGATTCCGGTGTTGCAGAATAGTGCATCATCGCTGCATTGGCACCATAGGCACTGATCGTTGTAAAGCTTAGATCAATAAAGTTCTCCTGCTCTCTTCTTCTTGCCTCCAGATAATCGGACGCAGAGATCTCTGTCATCGGGATCTTGCCGATATTGGTTTTCAGCCAGTACATGAACTTCGTCACTGCTACGCCGTCTTTGACATGTGCAAGGCGGGTGTTATCCACCTCAACCGGATTCTTGACTGCCTTCATCAGCTCGGTAGGGTTTGGTTTATTTATAACCTGAATGTTCTTATTTAATTCATTGCAGATCCGATAATTGACACCACTCTTATTCATCAGAACCACAGCACTCTCCGGAATGTCCGGAACATAAGTGTAAATATCATCGTATGGTCTTGTCTCGATATGATTCTCATTCAGATAAGCGCGGATGGCATCATCTACGACCTCTTCCTGTAAAAACCAGATACACTGATCCCTGGTCAGAACAAGATAAGACAATACTACCGGAACGCTCTGGATATCACCGCCACGGATATTCAAAAGCCATGCAATATCGCAAAGGCTCGTGAGAATATGGACATCCGCACCCTCCTCTGCCATCTTTGCACGTACATCATTGATTTTCTCTGCAGTACTCTTTCCGGAATATTTTTCTTCCAGTATAAACAATGGCGCTCTGGATAACTCCGGTCTGTCTGTCCAGATCTTCCCCTACGGACAGTGAACCTCCTTTTTCCTCCGCGATCGCTGCAAACTTTTCACCCCAGGCACCGTTTACGGTTCTTCCGTCAAAACCGATACAGCCGCCCTGTGGCAGTTTGTCTTTTACAAATTCTTCTACGGCAGGCACACCTTCCTCTGCCATGCGGTATAATGTGACGGTGCTTCCTTCTAACTGTTTCTCAGCCTGCACAAAATAGCGTCCGTCTGTCCAGAGTCCTGCTTCCTTTAACGTGATGACTGCCGTTCCTGCGGAACCGGTAAATCCTGTAATAAACTTTCTCGCCTTAAAATGCTCCCCCACATACTCTGACTCATGAAAATCAGCGGTTGGAACTACGTAAATATCAATGCTTCTGCGTTTCATCTCTTCGCGAAGCGCAGTTAATCTCTCTGGTATCATTTTTCTTCCTCTCCCTATGTCTCATTTATGCCTGTATGGCATATTATCAGTTACTGTTCACTCGTATCTCGTTCCAGTAACGATGATCACTCTTAATTCTCATCTGCGAACTCAAAAAACTTCGTGTCGATCTCCGGATAAGACCTCTTTAAGGAAATCGGTCTGCCGGAACGGTTCAAAAAGCAATGGGAACTCTTTGCCGTTGTGCGCAGCTCCCCGGTCTCTTTGTCAGTCATCCGGTATTCCACATCCATCTTGATTCCATTATACTTTGTGATCTTCGTCTCGATCACCACCGTGTCATCAAAATGAACCATACTGTGGTACTCGCAGGACACCGACAATACCGGACTGATGATCTCCATCTCTTCCATCTGCTTATAACTAAGCCCGATCTGTTCCATCAGATCCATCCTTGCCTCTTCCATCCATTTGATGTAGTTGGAATGATGGATAATTCCCATCTGGTCTGTCTCATAATACTTTGCGTGATGCTCATAAGGGCGGATCTTGATCGCGCTCTCATCTTCCCCATAAATCCGTATCTCTTTTCCAGCCATGATCTGTCACTACCTTTCTATTTATCTTCAATAGCTGCCTGTGACTATCTTATCACTGCGGTAGTTTTATTTCAATGCCACTCTCTAAAATATTCCTGATAATCTTCTTCATCTGCAAAAAGCATGTACGCTCCGTCCACATATCCCATATAGCCTGCTTCGATCACATATCCCTTCATAAAAAAACACTCCTTTCAACTTTTTACGTTCTCTCAAGTTGAAAAGAGTGTATCTTATTTGCTGTCCAATAAACCGTACTTTTATGGTGTCTTAGAAAAAAAATTTATTTGTTATTGGCTTTTTCCTGAAATTTTTCATTGTCGATCACGAATCGTTCATGCGTTCCCTCACCGATCATGCCGCGCTCGTCAAACGCTTCCACTTTAAACACCAGTCTCTTGCGGTCGATCTCTACCAGTTCACTCTTGGCAGTCACTTCCATTCCAAGCGGTGTTGCTGAGATATGGGATACGTTCATCAACGTTCCGACTGTTCCTTTTCCCTCCTCCAGTTCTGCTGCAACGCTCTTGTAGGCAGCCTGCTCCATCAATGCGATCATGGAAGGTGTTGCATATACCTTCAGTTCACCGCTTTTCATTGCCTGTGCTGAATTGCTCTCTGATACTACCTCTTTTGCTTCTCCTCTGATACCTGTCTCTAACATCTGTTACCTCTTTCCTGTCTCTTAATCACTTTCTTCTATTATTAGTTCTGTAAAGATAAACTTATTTTAACACAGGCTTTCCGATACAACAATATTCTTTTCCTGTTTTCCCCTCCAAAAGGCAGAGAGCAGGAAAAGGATCAGACAGCCAAGACTTATCATGGCGCCAGTCTTCAGTCCGGGTGTTGTATAAATAAGTTCTATGTCATGTTTTCCATCCGTCAACGGCACACTGATAAACGCCTCAGCAAATGTCTCCGGCTCTGTCTCTTTTCCATCTACATACACCGTCCAGCCATCTTCCCTTGCAATCGAAAATACGAGATTCCCCGCTTTTTCCACATCGATCGTACCTGTGATCTTCCGGTCTGAAAACGAGGTGAGTTCCATTGTCTGGCTGTTTAACGTCTCATATGCGGTATCCAGTGCATCCATATTCAACTGATAGGCAGTAATATCCACACGCTCGTTATTGGAATTTTTAATCCGGATCACATCTCCGGATTTTGCATACCCCAGATCTAAAATATATCCGTGGGACGCCTTCGTAAAGGACTTCGTTCTTCCATCACTGACCTCTTCCTCAAGGGTGTCGGATGTCACAGAACTGTATGCTGCAAAATAATATCCGTCCTCCGTCACCTGAATCGTAGACACGCCGACTTCCGATTCCGCTGGAACTACTGAGAGCATCTCTTCCTGTGCCCCCAACAGTTCCGCAAGTTCATTCTGGTTGGAGACACCGCCGCCATTTTTATAGTCCCAGCGTTCTGCCACCTCATCGTCTACCATAAATCCCAGTGGAAGGGAATATTTATTTTCATATAAATACGTGTTCCCGGATGACGCCACAAGGGTACGCAGCGGGCTTTCCTCATTGCATTGTCCGCGATCACATATTTTAAGGAAAGCATGGAAGAGATCAAAGGCGACGCGCCGTTGATACAATAAAAATTCTTTCCACCTTCCATTCCAAGATCCTGATAAATATGACTGACATTGATGTTCATCAGCGAAGAAAACTGTGTTGCAGAGTAATAGCCGGACAACGCCGCATCATTTTTCGTTTTCCGCTCCATCTCCTCCGTCCGGTAAAAATACACCGCGCTGTTTTCACTTTCCTTTTTCTTCGCCTGCTCTAAAACGTTTTCATAATCCTTCCAGTCTTTCACATAAGAAGTTCTGCTCACCGTATCCAGACCTGTCATATCAAAGTTGATCGTCAACTCTGTAATCACTACAATTGACGTAATCAAAAAAACATAATCTCTGACTTTTGCAGTTCCTCCATACCACACCAGAAGCAGCACCGCGTACACAACGATAAACACTGCCGTCGTAAAGAAACTGTCGCTTCCGATCAGTTCGCTGTCAGACCAGCGGTACGCTGCATACAGGAATGCCCCATCCAAGACCAGTGCCACAAGCACGTGATACCAGCGGTTTTCTTTCAGATGCAAAAATGTCTCAAAACACAATACTAACAATAAAAAACTGTATAAAAAGCTCTGTCTGCCCGGCAGCGAATCCGGGAAATGTAATCCATGCCAGATAAAATCCAGCATATTATTGGCAAAGCTTAATGCCATAAACGCAAGCAGTAATACGCGCGGCAGTTTCTTTTTCCAGCTGATCCCGCGGTTCGTCAGATATAACAGGATCAAAAACAATGTAAACACGCCAGTATAAATGTTTGGCCAGTGGTCACGTCCTGTATACGTTTCTACAAAAATACATTGCCTTCCCAGTTCTGCGATCAGATTAAAATACCATTCCACCGCACTTGGAAAAGAAATCCCCTGCGAGCCGCTCTCCCCTAAAATAATCGCTTCCGGGATCAGCAACACTGCACCTGTTCCACCCGCCAGAAGGGAATACCATGCAAACCGTACACATGCCCCGATTTTTCCTTCCCTCTGCTCCAATAAAAGGATCAGAAAATAGAGCACAAGAAAAATGCAGATCATAATCGAAATGTAATAATTGGACAAAATGGCTGTGGCCAGTGTCACATAATACAATGCAGCCTTTTTCTCTTTTACAAGCTGTTCCACACCGAGGATAATGAGCGGCGCAAGCACCAGACAATCTGTCCACATCACATTCCAGGCATAAGCTG
>ERZ1026892.1135-NODE-1135-length-11630-cov-4.344708_pt1 | contig 11630 bp, 5 predicted proteins | sample MGYA00380176_ERZ1026892 | MGnify/ENA primary metagenome ERZ1026892 (study PRJEB33269, sample SAMEA4719812) | human gut metagenome | biome: human-associated habitat; feature: organic feature; material: feces | place: Cameroon | collected 2013-10 ... | reverse complement strand
ACTGCACCTTCGGGGACATTCTCTCCAACCTGATCTGGTGCGGCATGATGATATGGCTCTCTTTCTGCGCCATTCGCGCTCTTGCCTATGCGAAAACGCAGACGGGTGCGGCGCGGAATACGCGGTACTTCCACATCGGCGTACTGTGCTTTGTGTTTGCGGAGTATCTGCTCTGGACGGCGGGCTGCTTCTGGCCGAATATCTCCCCCACAAGTCCCACCTTCTGGTGCGATATGCTGCTGACGCTTGCGATTCTGGGGCTGCTGCCCACCACGAGAAGGGCGGTGGACGCATGACTTACATTGAAAACATCTTCCTCTGCATGGTATCTCCCCTGCTGGTGGCCGCCCTGTGCATGGGCAGGCGGCAGCTCCGCTTCTTCCTGTTCTGCATTGCCGGGATGGGGGTGAGCCTGCTTTCGGCCTATATCAACACCTTCCTCGCGGCGGTGTGTCAGGCGGATGCCCTTGCCGCCACGGCGGAGATCGCGCCGGTGGTGGAGGAAATGATGAAGCTACTGCCGCTGGTGTTCTATCTGCTGGTGTTTGAGCCGGAGGGCAATAAAATCAAGGTAGCCGCAATAACAGTCGCCCTCGCCTTCGCCACCTTTGAAAACGTCTGCTATCTGATCCAGAACGGCGCAGACCGCTTCTCCTTCATCTTCTTCCGGGGCTTCGGCACGGGAGCCATGCACGTCCTCTGCGGCCTGATCGTGGGCGGCGGACTTGCATACACATGGCGGCGGACGTGGCTGAAGATCGCGGGCACCTGCGGGCTGCTGGGCGCGGCCATCACCCTCCACGCCATCTACAATCTGCTCATCGCCTACGGCGGCGCGGCGCAGTACATCGCCTACGCCCTGCCGGTGCTGCTGGTGGCAGCGGGAAGATTGTCCACCTTCCGATTATCACGGAGAAAATAACCGAATATCCACTCCTTGAGAGCTGCTTTTTGGCGGCTCTCAATTTTTTTGAAAAACTTTTTTGAAAAAATTTACGTTTTGGGTGAGAGTTTTTTCGATTTTTTGTACCTATATAAGTGAAGGGGTTTTTAAGCTGCATTTCAAAAAATCCAGAGAGGAGGTTCAAACGAAATGTACGATACCGCAAGACGGGTCGCACTCGTCAAGCAGCGGGTGCGGGAAAACACCCGCCGGAGGCAGCGGCGCGAGGCAATAAGCCTCTCCGCAGCGTGTATGCTGCTGTGCGCGGCGCTGACGCAGGCGGTGGGCACGGTCGTCGGGCCGGGGCAACCTGAGGCATGGGGCGTGTTCGGCGCGATGCTGCTGCGGGAGGACGCGGGCGGCTATGTGCTGGTAGGCGTTGCCTGCTTTGCAACGGCGGTGGTCGTTACCGTGTTTTGCACACGATTGAGAAAAAACAATAAACAGCAGGAACAAACCAAGGAGGATGAGGAAACATGAAGAAAAGATTTTTAGCGGCGCTGCTGAGCCTGTGCATGACGCTCACGATGCTGCCAACTACGGCGTTTGCAGCGGTGAGCGATTCGCTGGACAACACACCCGAGGAAAATCAGGCGATTTTGGAGCAGCTCTCCGCCCTGACCGGCGGTAGCAACGACCAGGTGCTTTCCATGCTGAACGCTTTGGGGCTGCTGGATGAAGACGGCAATTTCAAGGTGGATCAAACCATCACGCTGGACGGCCAGGTGTTGACACTGGCGGCTGTCATGGAGCTGCTGGAAAATCCCGCCACGGATCTCACCCGCATAGCCGACGTGGATGGGACTCCGGTGGCGCTGGGCGATTTGAAGACTATGATCCAAATCGAACAGGAGCTGCAGCGGATCAAGGACACCTATTTCTCCGGCAGGGAGTTTACCGGGGAAGCTCTGGAGAATCTCAATAGCCTGATGGAGCAGCTGGAGCTGCAGGGCATCAGTTTGCAGTATTCCGCCTCTGCCACAAAGCCTGAGGGCGTTGAGACGGTGGATATGAGCGGCATGATGAGCCAAACGCTCGGGGATCTCGCAAACAACAGCTGGAGCTCCGGGACTTTTACTGTATACGGCGGAAAACCGGTCGGCTTTTCCTACCGCATTCAAAAAGGCCAGCTCAGCGAGTATATCACCGGTGTGGAGGTCTCGATAGGCGAGACGAGTAAGGTCGTCGAGCAAAGCGACGGGTCCTACAAGCTGACCTATGAGGTAGACGGCTACAGTTTAGGTGGTCAGGAAATCACTGTCAAAGTTACAACCAAAGGAAGTACCCAAGCCTGGCACGATAATTCTTATTCCTATGGCGACCTGCTGGGGATGATTGAATTTTACGATGCGGAAAATCTGGTGTTCTATGACGGTGCCGCTTATGCCGACCACTGTCAGCTCAAGCTAAAAAAGACGGTTGGCGCCCCCACAATACAAACATCAATGACCGCGCCGAGTTATGTTGAAGAACTCGAAAATACAACCGTATTATATGATGATTTGTTTATTCCTTTGCTGGCAAATGAATACCTTGCAGCCACCGGTGCCAACAATCCGGACTTCGTTGCGCTAAGCGATACCATCGGAATTTTGGAGGGTGCCCGCAACTCGGTGCTTCCCGTCGGCTCCGACCCATTTTATCAGCCATACCAAATCGACGCCAGCATCGAGTTTGACTGGAGTACCGACGCAGCTGCCTATACTGGCCCTGCGCCGTATGGCAATTATAATTCTATAACCCCACAACCATATGCCCCGTTCTGTCTGACGGAGTACAAGCTCGATGGAACAGCTCTGACGCTCAGCGGCGACAGAAAGAGAACGGAGGAATGTACGATTAACAAGGGCAGTACGGTCAGCATTTCCCTGCAGTCTACCACGCAAAACAGAGGGGATCAGCAGTACTATCTGCCCTTCGAACTGTATCTGAAGAATGTAAATAGAGATACCCCAAATTCCACCACCACCGCCACGACCAGCAACGTCTCCGCCAAGCTGGTGGACACGGACAATCCCACCATTCAAAGCGTCACGGCCCCGGCGGGAACCTATGCCAGCGGACAGCACGTGCCCATCACAGTTACCTTTAGCGAGTTCGTGAATCTTAGCAACGCCACTGTGACTATCAATGGCGAAGAGTATACTGCCGCTGAGCTTTCCATGAACGACTACGGCGTCACGGCAATGCTCTGGTATCCAGTGCAGGATGCGGATGACACCACGGTCATCGTCAATGGTATGACCGGTGTGGAAGATGTTTTCGGTCATACGCTGGATACCACATCTTATCAAAGCAACGCGATTGTCAGCGTAACGCTGAAGAGCGTCTTGATGCGTAACGCTCCCACCGCACTCACCGCCGACTACGACAACGGCAAGGCATCGTTCACGATGAACGCCAACATGGAGCAGGTCTACAAGACCGTATACAGCAATTATCACATCCCGGCAGGCACAGACCCGAAGGAAGCCCCGTTCCGCCTCGAGCTGAGGTACGACTCCGCGGTTGAACCAATCCATCTGCAGGTCTATCTGGACACAGAGAAGGAAGCCTTCATCATTAGCGACTATGCAATCGCACCCTCTGCTTTCGACCGCACCTACACGGTGACGCTGCAGGCCAACGAGGGCACGAAAGCCGATCCTGACTGGGTGAATGTTCTTCCCCTGACCCGGCAGTTCACGGTGGCAAAGAAAGTTTCCGCGCACACGGTGACCATCGTCCCGGAAGCGGATTCCGCCGACTATACGATTTCCCTTGGCAAAACCACCCGCCCCACGCTTAAGGCAGAGGTTTTGGGGGCAGGCGGTGAGACGGCCAGCTACACCACCGGTAAATGGAGCAGCAGTGACACGCTAATTGCCACCATCAACGAGGATACCGGCGTTGTTGCCACCACAGGAACCAAGGTGGGAGCCGTCACCTTTACCTTTACGGCGGACAACGGGACTGAGGACACTGCCGATGATGTGACGGGCGAGTCAAAGCCCTATACCGTGACGGCAGGCGATTCCCTGGCACTGGTGATTCCCGGCGGCGCGTCCATCGTGACGCGGGTAAATCAGCCAGCCACCGTGCTGTGGAGCTCCAACGCCACGCTGATGGCGCCGAACAAAGAGTTTCATTACAGGATTGACCTGTATGAGGGCAACTACGCGAATGAGGCGGCGCTGAGCGGCCGCAAGCCCGTTGCGACTTATACCGCCGGCAAGGATAAAAACAGCGTGCGGATCGAGGAGAATGTGCTCTCCAAGCTCTCCAACGGCAATACCCCTGCCTACACGGTATTGGTCTCCATGCCGCACCCCAACGCCGAGGGTGAGAATGTCCGCCTGTCGGCACTTGCCTGGATCATCGTGCAGGCACCACCTGCCACAGCCAAGCTGACACCGCCCCAGAGCATTTACCTCAAGGATACCGACGGTGCCGTCAATATCGACTGGTCGGTGGAAAACACCACTGACGGCGCCCCTTTGCAGCCCACGCTGACCATCACCCGGGTCACAGAGGACAACACCACCACCAAAGTGGTGGACAGTGAGCGCCTATCCGGCACCTCCGGGAGCTTCCCCCTGTCATTACAGAGTGTGCAAGCCGGCAATCTGAAGGACACCTATCAAGTGGTTTTGAGCGTGGAGAATCCTGGTGAGGAATCTCCCAGCACCGACTCCTTCCCCCTGTATGTCTACGATGCCGACGCACTGAAGGTGCAAGACGACGAAGGAGACACGATTTCTAAACTGACCATGGACAATACCTCCAAGGTCAGCGGCAGCCTGCCCACCGATACAGCTGAAATTTTGCAGCTGCGCCAGGAGTTGGGGCTGATCGAGTACATAGGCATCAACTATGACGAGTACGGATGGAACTCCTTTAAAGATGGCATCCGGTGGCTCTCCAGCAACAACAATGCCATTTCCGTCAACTACAAGCAGGGCGGACTGTATGAGGACATCAGAAACTTCTCCTTTGATTCCTACCTTCCCGAAACCAAAATGGCGCTGTCCGGCTTGGCCAACGGCACCGCAACCGTCACGGCTACCCATGCCGCCACGGGCATGAATGCGGCAGTACAGGTGACAGCGAAAACGCTGCAAAATAAGTTCTATCTCTTCCAGCTGACGCCTGCAGCGGAAACTACGCTGCAATACACCGACGGCAAAGGTGTGCCCAAAACGGTCACGACCAACAGTGAAGGCGTGCTGGCGCTTTACGAACCCAACGGAATCGCCAGTGAGGTGTCTCTGCGGTCCGGCTCCGGCGCGGATATTTATCTGGGCACCATCTATAAAGAAAATCTGCGTTCCGGCGAGCGGGATGCCACAAAACTGCAGCTTTATCCCTTGAATACCTTCAGCCTTCGGCGAGTTGCCCGGGCATCTGTGGCGCTCATCACGCCGGGCGGCGATCCGCTGGCGAACAAGACGGTGACCGTTCGTGGCGGCGTTTATAAAAACGGAGGCTACTGCCAGACAGCTCTGCTGGGCTCCAGGGCAGGAGCACTTGTCAGCGGCATCACCGGCGACACCTATACCACGGATGCGGCGGGAAATATAACCGTCTATCTGGATTCCACCCAGTTCTGGTCGGCCGAAAAGGGCGAGAGCAATACCACGGCGCTTTCCGCTCTGGATCAGCTGGAGTACATTCTGGAGATCAGCGCAATTGACGGCGACAAGTACTATCCGCTGCTGCTGACCGTCAACGGCAAGCTGGGCGTGGACGATGTAATGCGCACCGCAGAGGGCGTTGTCTCTCTGGAGCGCGTGCCGGCGGGGGAGGAAAACAAACCCTTCATTGTGGCGCAAAGCGTTGATTACGGTCTTGCCAACGGTCAGAAGGTGGATGTCCGCAGCTCGACTGGGAAGATTGGCCCTAACAGCAGCTTTAAAACAGCAAGCCTGCACACCACCATGTTCCTCTGGGGCGAGGATATTGCCAACGCGCGGAATTATAGTCTCAAGATGGCGGACGAATACGGCGTTCTTCCTGCCGCCCAGAGCAGCAGTACCAAGCAGTATCCCTTCTCATCCATCCCCGTAGCGGAAAACGATCTGACCCTCACCGAGGCCACCATGACCACCTCTGGATGGATCGCTGACGGCAAGGATGTGGGTATGAAAACGCAGCTGAGCCTGAACGGCAGCCTGCTGCAAGAGAAAATAATGCCCTTCCGGGTCGTTGATCTGACCCGAGTGCCCAAGGTGACAGAGGATGACCGCGTCACCGGTATTCTGGCGACGATGGGATCCTCCAGTGGAGTGAATCAAGTCGACTTTGGCGGAGTGGGCGATAGTAACATTCTCAAGGTGCTGACCGGACGGCTGGATGATCTGAGCGGTCCGGTGGACACTTCCGTGTTCAAAATGATTATCACCCCCAGCGAAGATCCCTCCGTGTTCCGTGCCATGATTTGGGCCGGGTACAATACGCTGGAGATGGAGGACATGGACTATTCCGAGGACGGCGTGGCGTTGGGTGCGAATGTGCTGACGCAGAACCTGGAGGTGGGCGTGCCCGGTACCGGGGATCTGAGCCAGATGGCCCAGGGTACCTATGATCCCAAGGGGGACTACAAAACCAACTCCTTGGCCGACAATGTCACCAGCACGGATCTCAACTTGCAGTTGGAGGGCTTTTACGAAGCGGAAATCCGTTATAACACCGAAAAAAAGGAGTGGGAGGTTTTCACCGTAGGCGGCGGATTTACCACTGGCGTTGGTGTGGGCTTCTCCTTCAGCGTGAACGCCATGGCTGGCCCCGTGCCGTTGACAGCAACCTTTGAGCTGGGTGGTGCCATTCAGCTGGATTTCCGTACCGCAGTGCGCTACGGCCGGCAGGGCGAGGGTACAGAGCTTGCCTGGAGCGATCCCACGGCCACGGCAGTGAATGACTTTTTGACTACGCTGCGTATCAACGCCTATGTCCACGCGTTTGGCGGTATTGGCTTTGACTATTCGGTCGTGGCGCTGAAGATCGGCCTATTCGGCAATTTGGATGTGGACAGTCAGAATAAGTTCCTTTCCCGCACCTATCTTGCCGACGAGACAAAGCGCCAGATCAACGGTCAGGCCCTGGGGATCCAAAGCGAAGTGGGAATCAAATTTGTGGCAACCTTCCTGTTTATCTCCTACGAGGCGGTGATCGCCTCCGGAACCCTTGGAGCCACCAGGACTTTTAATGACTGGAACACAATCGACGACTACTGGAATAGCGCCACCAGTGGGCTGAGCCTTGCCTCGCTGCGGATGGCGGCGGCCCAGAGCGGAATGCAGGTGGCTTCTGGCAGTGCAACGCTCCAAAGCCGGGACTATCTGGAGCAATATGCCCGTATCTGGGGCCAACCCCAGCAGCGGATGATGCTGTTCTCTCTGAACTCCACCAGTGGGCTGAAAAACATCCAGACCAATGCCAACCCCACATCCTATCCACAGCTCAGCGATGACGGGAAGGTATTGACCTACATCAACGACGGCAACAGCAGCAGTATTTACGACAGCCGGGCGCATTTCTCCACCCTCAATGGTGGCGTCTATACTCCCTCCAGTGAAATTGACGCTCCCACAGGGTTCCCCGGCTACGGCGACACGAGCGTTTCTTTGTCCGGCACTGGCAGCTTTGCGGCGGCGGCTTGGGTTCGCATGGGCACCGACCTGCCGGGTAAAAATGCCGGTGATGCCGTGACATTGGAAGAGCAAAACCTGCTGATGAACAGCACGGAGATCGTAGTGTCCGTCTATAACGGCTCAACCTGGACATCCACCCGCCTAACCAACGACGGCACGCCGGATCTGGCCCCAGCCACCGCAGTGGGCGACAACGGCAAAGCCATCGTGTTCTGGCGCAGCGTCTACACCCCCGATCCCGGTACGCAGGGCAGCAACAACCTGCTGAACTTCACGACCAGAGATTGTATCATGTACAGTTGCTATAACAGCAGTAACGGCCGCTGGAGCGATGCCAAAATGCTTTATAACGGTGCTACTGGCAGCGTGAAGGCGTTGCAGGCGGCCATGCTGCCCGACGGAACCGCTATGGCGGTTTACTCGCTGGACCGCAGCGGAACCGGAGATACCTCCGCCTACGAGATCGCCTATTGTACCGTGGCTGCTGACGGAACTCCCGGTACAGCCATGCTGGCGACCTGTGACAGCAATCTTGACGAAAACCCCCAGGTCGTTGCAGCCAACTTTGGCATCGGGGATGACCGATTTGTCATCGGTTGGCATAGTGTCCGAGACGGCAGCAGCGATATCCAGCTGTTGGCTGTGGACGGCAGCGGCACCATGTCCAACAGTTTCCCCGGCTCTTTGTCTGCCCTGACCAGCAGCGGCAACGCCGTCGTGGGCGGAGACTTCCGCTTCGCTTCCCTCAGCGGGGATCATCGCAGCCGCAGTGATCTTACCATCGTCTGGAATGAGACTGTCAATAACGCCAACGGCGCGGTAGATCACGGCATTTTGAAGGCGGCCAAGCTGCGCTATGCCGAAAATACCTACACGCTCTCCGCACCATTGGAACTGGCAGAGCTGCCGGATCGCACGCTGGCTGACCACTTTGATGCCTATGTCAGCGGCACCAATCAGGTGCAGGCTGCCATTCAGGCTACCAGGTATGACGATGATAAACAGGAGGTAATCGGCGGCGTGACCGTTCCGGGTGAGGAAACGATCCTCTATACCGCTACCTCTGATTTTGTCACCGATGCAGTGGCAGTGGAACAGATTGGTGTGGATTATGCAACGCTGGCGTTGAACAGCCTGACACCCATTCGCTTTACCATCCGCAACACCGGACTGAACGATGTGACAAACCTAACGGTTGAGATGGGCAGCGGGGAAACCGCCACCCTTGCGGAAAAATTGCTGCCCAATGAAAGCACCACCCTTACCGTCTGGCACCATGTGAAGGACCGCGTGACCGACCAAAGCTATACCATCACCTCCGGCGGCATCAACGAAAATGGCACAGTGTATCTGGATTATCCCGACATTGGCATCTCGCAAATGGAAGTGATTGCGGAGAGTGCCGGCAAGCGCACGGTGCGCATGACCCTCTATAATTCCTCTGCCGCCATGCTGGCCGGAGGAAAGGGTCGCGAGGTGAAGCTTGCATTCTATGCGGATGATCTACATACCGAACCTGCAGAGGTAACCTGCACCACAAACGGCGTATCGGTTAGCGATAATGAAATCACTATTTCCGGAGACAGAGCCCTCGCCCGCATCGATCAGGGAACCTTTACACTGGACCTGACCTATGATCTGGGCGAGTATATGACATCCATTGGCAAAACCGAGATCCCCAATGTGGGTACCTATCTGTACGCCGAGGCCTGGGCGGAAGGTCAGATCGGTGGAACAGGAAGTAATCAGCGCCTGCCGGAGTATGACGGCAGTGACAGCGAAGCCAGCGTCCATATGACCGGCGCACTGGCCCGCACCGGAGAGCGGCTGACGATGGATGTGACACAAGGGAACGACGGCAACGGTCACAGCACCGCCGCCATTACCCTGCGCAACAACTCCCTGCAGTCTCAGACGAGCGCAGAGCTGGTGGCCACGCTGCTGGATGCTGCCGGGACCGTTCTGGAAACGAAAAAGACCAGTATTGGCGGTGCCATCTCCGGGGAAACCTTCCAGACGGAAACCATCACCTTCTCCCGGCTTGGCACCCGCGTAGTGGTGCGAGCCGCAGTGCCCGGTAATGACCTTCTGACCTTTGAAGGTCTGGCAGTGGAGCTCGGCGATTTTACCGCCAACGGAACGAACTATACCTATACGCTGCAAAATGATAGCGGAGCAACATCTACGCTAGTCACAGCGGTGTCTGGAAACGGCGAGCCCGTGAGCATCAACGGACAGGCTCTGTCCACCGGCGGCAGCGCAACCGTTGCCATCCCCAACAGCGGCACAACCGACATTGTCGTGAGAATCGGTGCTAAAACCTACACGCTGACGATTCTGCGCAATAGCGGCACAGGCGGCAATGAAGGCAATAGCGGCACAGGCGGCACAGGCGGAAGCGGCAGTGGCGGCGGAAGCGGCTACAGCTACTACACCATCAAGGCAACTGCCGGGGCTGGCGGCTCCATTTCTCCCTCCGGCAATGTTAGCGTCCGTGAGGGCAGAGATCAGACCTTCACCATCACTCCGGATAAGGGCTATGCTGTCGCCAACGTCAAGATTGACGGCAAGAGCATTGGCGCGGCGAAGTCCTACACCTTTGAGAATGTCAGCAGAACCCATACCATCGAGGTCATCTTTATGAAAGCCAACGGCAACCCCCGGACCGGCGTGTTTGTGGATGTAGCTACCGGCAGCTATTATGAGGATGCTGTGGATTGCGCTGTTCTCTTTTCACTACAAGAAACAAATTAATGACATTTTGAGCTGCGCCGCTATCCCAGCGCGGCAAGGAGACAGCATTATGAAAAGAATCACAAGAATCATTCGTCCGATCATCTGCATGGCCGTCCTTCTCTTTGCCATGACCACGGCAGTCATGGGCTGCTATCAGAAAGAGACGGAGCCTATCGACATTCCCGGCACATCTGCGCCTCAGCCATCAGCGCCTCTCGCGGGCGAAGTTATCCCCTCGGTGGACAGGCAGACAGAGTTGGCGGAAGCCAGAGCGAAGAATCCCGACACCGTGGCGTGGCTGTATATCCCCGGTGCGGAGGTGGACGACCCTGTGATGCAGGCGGAGGACAACGGCTATTACCTAAAGCTGGATGAAAACGGTGAGTACGCCATATGGGGCTGTTATTATGCCCACTGTGAAAACAAAATCGGCGGCAGGGATAAGCTGGACAAAAACACCACCATTTTCGGCCACTCCGCCAGCAACTGCGACCCGGACGGTGTGCGGTTCACCAAGCTCTACCGTTATATGGACGCAGACTTTGTAAAGGAGCATCCGTATATCTATCTCTCTGTGGATGGCGAGGACATGATTTTCCAGATCACCGCGCTGTTCGTCACGGATATTGGCTTTGACTATATTGCGCCTGATCCCACGGGAGATGATCTGACCAGCTTCTTTGAGACGATTGCGCGGAAAAACTGGCTTGACTTTGATGGCGTGACCTTCTCCGAGGAAGATACTGTTCTGACCCTCTCCACCTGCTGCCGGAAGTATGACAAGGCCAACAGCGGCAATCAGCGGCTGGTGGTCATGGCAAAGCTGCTGCCGGAGGGCGCAACCGCACAGGAGTTCAGCGTATCCCTTGTGGATAGTCCTGAAATGCCCTAAAAGAAAACAGAATACGACGATAACAGGACACCCATCCTTGCTGTCCCAACATTTAATAGGTTGCCAAAATAATTATGGTCAAAAAACCATCAACATCCCTTGCTCTACACGCTATAATATAGATAATCTAATAAGAAAACAGTGTTATCATTACTGCTACAGATGGATGATAGCCATATTTATGAAAAAATCATTGGAACGGAATGGCTGAACCCTCAGGGTGACAATGTCAGCGATTTGACAGCGAAAACCATTTTTCTCAGGTGATTTTCCGTTTTCTTATTTTGACAGAGATTTACAAAATAGTCAGGAAAATCAAGGCTTTCCTTGACTCATATTTACTTAAAATAATCGCTGTTCCCAGTGTGGACTCGAGCTCTTAAGCACTAGTTGAGGGTTCGATTCCCCCTGGGAACAGTCAAATTTTGCA
>ERZ1026892.1132-NODE-1132-length-11659-cov-26.060238_pt1 | contig 11659 bp, 10 predicted proteins | sample MGYA00380176_ERZ1026892 | MGnify/ENA primary metagenome ERZ1026892 (study PRJEB33269, sample SAMEA4719812) | human gut metagenome | biome: human-associated habitat; feature: organic feature; material: feces | place: Cameroon | collected 2013-10 ... | reverse complement strand
CGCCCCTGCTGTTCTGCTGACAGCTCGCCGCCGTGAGCATGAATGATCGACCTTGTAATTGATAATCCCAGCCCCGCGCCTTCCGTGTTGTAGAACCTTGATGAGTCTGCGCGATAGAACCGGTCAAACAAACGTTCCAGATTAGCGGGAACCTGGCCGGACATCGTATTCGTAATCATCACGTTCACACAGTCACTGTCACGCTCAAGGTGTATCGCTGTACAGGTGTTATCGGGAGAATACTTGATTGCATTGGAAAGCAGGTTACTGAAAGCACGTCGGAGCATATCGCTGTCTCCGGCAACAACGCCCTCTCCTTCAACCGTGATTGTCTTTCCTGTTTCGTCTGCCAGGGGCTCGAACAACTCACGTAATTCATTCAGTTCGGCTGCCAGATCCACATCATGTTTATCCAGCCGCAGCAGACCATGCTCTGAACGTGCCAGAAAAAGCATGTCACTGGTCATTCGTGACAACCTTTTCAGTTCTTCCAGGTTAGCGAATAAAATTTCGCGGTAATGCGAAACATCCCTTTCCTTAGCCAGTGCAAACTGCGTCTGCATCATCAGATTACTGACTGGTGTGCGCAGCTCATGCGCGATGTCAGACGAGAAATCTGACAGTTTCCGGAATGCCCCCTCCAGGCGATCAAACATATTATTGAACTCCTGCATGGTCTCAGAGATTTCCGGCGGAGCCAGATCGGGATTTAGACGCTGATCCAGGCTGTGTACGGTCATGGAGGAAGCCAGACTGGTCATTTCCCGTAGCGGTTTCAGACCAATACGTGTGGTCAGCCAGCCCAGAAAAACAGAAATAAAGACCAGACCGATATTGAACCAGAACAGCCAGGTACTGAGTTTGTCCATAAACAGGGTGTGATACCCAGTATCCGTGGCAACCGTAATGATGACATGTTTGCTTTTACCCTGTTCCGGCGTCACGGCAACCCGCCGCGAGATACTGCGGTACACGGTGTTATTTTCTTCCGTCTGGATCATATAGTCGAGAATATCACCCGACTTATTAAGCAGGACCGCTGGAACAACAGAATTTTTGGCATAGAGTTCAACAATTTTTTCATTTTCCATGTTTTTTATAGAAATGAATAAGCCATTGTGCCCCACCATCGCATCGTTTATTTTTTCTGATAATGACTTAATATCCGTTTTGTTCCTGAACGTCTCTGTTTTAAGAAACTCTTCGGTGAGCTGAAGTTTACCTGTCAGAAAATCGCGGTCCTGATTATCGAAATAGCCATTCAGGGTGCTAATCAGGATAAAACTTGATAACCACCATACCGTAAGCATCACCGCAGAAAAAATCAGGCTCAGGCGTGTGGTCAGGGAAATTTTGAACCTCACTCTTCTCTGATCTCCAGGACATATCCGGCACCGCGAACGGTATGGATCAGTTTTGGCTCAAAGTCATCATCAATTTTACTTCTCAGACGTCTCACGGCGACATCAATCACATTCGTATCACTGTCAAAATTCATGTTCCAGACCAGGGACGAGATAAGACTCCTGGGTAACACTTCTCCGGTGCGTTGCAGCAGCAACTCAAGCAGAACGTATTCTTTACCGGTGAGATGGATCTTCTTCCCCGAACGGATCACGGTCCGGCGCACCATATCAACGGTCATATCGGCGATGGTGCAGACTGTTGCGGCCTGCGAGCGTGCCCGGCGCAGTAGGGTTCTTACACGTGCAACCAGCTCCGTAAAATCAAAGGGCTTAATCAGGTAGTCATCTGCGCCAAGCTCCAGTCCTTTCACTTTGTCCCGCACGTTGTCCTTTGCGGTTAAAAACAGGACCGGTTCTTCGTGCCCGGACTCCCTCAGTGCGCTGATGATTTGCCACCCGTCGAGGAAAGGCAGCATCACGTCCAGTATTATCAAATCATACTGTCCCTTCGACGCGGCCCCGAGACCATCGCGGCCATTATTAAAGAGATCGGCCTGATAGCCTTCCTCAACCAGTCCCTGCTGCAGGTAACGACCTGTTTTTTGTTCGTCTTCAACGATTAAAATACGCTGCATGGTCAACTCGCTGATATGAAAGTAAAAATCTCACGCATGAGCTTTGGCTGTCCCCTAGCTGATCTGAGACGGAGCAAGCATTCCAAGCCACGCTACGGCGCCCAGAATGATAATCGCAACAACGAATTCTGTCAGGATGCTGTTTCGCATCAGGGCAACGCTGCGATCATAATTCCCTTCCCTGACCATAACTTCAAGCCGGGGACCCAGGTGAAACCGGTTTGCTGCAGCCAGAAGAAGCATCAGAACAAACAGAGCCGTCTTGGCAAGCAATATCCTCCCCCAGGAACTGTTGAATAAGGGAGTTAAGTTACCCTCAGCAATATACAGATAGTTGACCAGCGCACTCAGGATCAGGGCTACAACAATCACCGTTCCTGCCGTGGCAAATTTTGCCAGGGAGTCAGATATCACAATGACGCTCTGTGCATTATGCTCGTTTCTGCGCATCAGCAGGATAGCAAATGCAACCAGAGCACCTGTCCAGGCACCTGCAGCGCCGAGATGGGTCAGATCGCTCAGTAAATGGAGATAGTAATGCAGACCGTCATGCATAACGGCGTGTCCTCCCCAGGCAAGTGTAGCCAGCGCCACGCCCCCACTCATCGTCATCAGCAGGCAGGACAATACTCTCTTATTAGTGTAAAGGAACAAAGCACCGAGTGTGGTAAACAGGGCACAGAGCCTGACAATCCAGCTAATACCCACATCAGTTTCTTCTATCACCATCTCGATAACATGGATGGATAATTCTCTGAGGTCAGTTACTCCACTCATGGCATTAGATACCAGGAGCATATTAATGCCAGTAAGAATGATGCCTGTAACAACAGCAAAGGTTATAAACGACCTGAAATTAGTCAGGTTATAGGTTTCATGTCTGACACCGCTTATTCCATATATCTGAAAAAATGGCAATCCAAATATTACCATCAAATCCAGATAAAGAAGAAAACGAATAACAATCATAATCAGGTCGTTCATAATATTACTTCACTGTAAAGGTGTAATTACCGGTAATAGGGTGCGTATCTGAAGAAACCGCGCGCCAGTCAACACGATAAGTGCCAGCGGGTAAAGGCTCTCGCGGAATAATGACCATCGATTTAGGGTCAGCGCCTGGCGCCACTTTTGCCGCGACCGGCATCGGAGAATGTGATGACATGCCTTTCATACCCGTCATCGTTAATTTTGCACCTGAGAATTTCACGGTCAGATTTTCCGAGAAATTAAGCTGAATCTTTTCCGGGGCCGCTACGGCTGAATCAGCCTGTGGCACAGAGCTTTTTAATTCCGGATGGGCCATAGCAGAGAAAGCAACGCCCATAACGAGGCCACCTGTAAGAATGGCTTTATTTAAAATCGACATTTTATTTACCTGTTTAGTTGAGTGTTTTATATCAGTGCGTTAAAACCAGATTCTGGCTCCCGCCAGGAATACTACCTGATGGTCTTTCTCACCTTCTCTTTTCGCCATATCGGATGTTTTCCCGTAAAGTTGATTCCAGGAAACGCCTATATAGGGTGCAAACTCACGGCGTATTTCATAGCGCAGCCGGAGCCCCAGCTCTGTGTCAGTCAGTCCCCTGCCGCGACCCCGCGATTCATCATCCTGACTGTAGAAATTCACCTCATAGGATGGCTGGAGTATGAGCCGGTTAGTCAGTAAAACGTCGTATTCTCCTCCCAGACGAAGGGCTGCTTTTCCGCCATTACTGACAAAACCCGTAATTTCAGACTCAAAATTATAGAGTGCCAGCCCCTGAAAACCGACAGCAGCCCAGGTCCGGGCAGAAGCAGGTCTGAAATCCTGCCTGACACCCGCAACCAAATCCCACCATGGGCCAACCGCATGTCCCCAGAGTAACTGCGCTTCAGCCGCCTCCGTTTCCCCATTGCTTCGTTCACCTTCACTCTTTAGCCAAATCCGATCTGTGTCGCCTCCAATCCAGCTGTTAACACTCCAGCTGAAATTGTTGGTGTTATCCGACCGTTGCCATTCCAGTTGATCCAGCAGAACCAGATAATTAATCGCACTGTCGTGAATCGCATGCCCCTGTAAATTGCCGAATGCAGCCTTCCGGTCGGCATCGGTAACAGGCGGAATTGGCGTTCTGCTCTCAGTTACAATGGGCTCCATTGACGTCATCTCAGTGAAATTCTCATCTGCTGGCATCTGCATGGCAGACATGTCGTGCCCGGCGTGGGGATCTGCAGAGACGGAGCCCGCCGCAATAGAAAGCTGTGAGGTAAACAAACCGGCGACCAGAACAGGTATGGCCTTCAAATTTCTCTTCATTCGCATCATTCCTCCACCCGGACTTCACGAAACATTCCCATTTCCATGTGATAGAGCAAATGGCAGTGATACGCCCAGCGGCCAAGCGCATCTGCTGTCACTCTGTAACTGCGTTTTGTACCAGGGGGAACATCTATTGTGTGTTTACGAACCATGAAATTACCGTTTTCATCTTCCAGATCGCTCCACATACCATGCAGGTGAATGGGGTGAGTCATCATGGTATCGTTGATCAGCGTGATCCTGAGCCGCTCACCGTATTTCAGCAGCACCGGTGCGGCATCTGAAAACTTGATTCCGTTAAATGACCAGGCAAACTTTTCCATGTGGCCGGTTAAATGCAGTTCTATGGTACGGCCAGGTTCACGTCCGTCAGGATCCTCAAAGCGGCTTTTCAAATCCGCGTACGTGAGAACCTTTCTTCCGTTATTTCGAAGACCAATACCCGGATCATTTAATTTCGGAGAGACGCTCATCGCCTGCATATCAACCAGTGGGTTATCCGTTTCTGACGCAGGATGACTTTGCATACCCGGCATTCCGGCCATCCGGGAATGATCCATACCGGCCATGCTGCTGTGATCCATGGGCGCGGAGGATGTCCCGCTATCCGGAAGGTCAGCACCGTCCATAGACATCATCTCTCCGCTGTTATCCATGCCTCCCATCTGGCTGTGGTCCATTCCTGCCATATCATGTCCCATTCCCCCCATACCCATATCTTCCATGGTCAACAGAGGACGGGGATCGAGGGGGGGAACGGCAGCACTTAACCCCTCTCTCGTGGCCAGTGTCCCTCGAGCGTAACCGGTCCTGTCCATGGATTGTGCGAAGATGGTATAGGCCTCACCCTGAGGCTCCACAATGACATCATAGGTTTCGGCAACGGCAATCCTGAATTCGTCAACGGTAACCGGGTTTACATACTGGCCATCTGCAGCCACGACCGTCATTTTCAGCCCGGGGATACGGATATCGAAATAGGTCATTGCCGAGCCGTTGATAAACCGTAAGCGTATCTTTTCACCGGGACGGAACAGTCCGGTCCAGTTTTTCAGCGGGGCCTGCCCGTTCATGAGATAGGTGTAGGTGTAGCCACTGACATCCGCGAGGTCAGTCGGATTCATTTTCATTTCAGCCCACATTTTCCGATCGGCAATGGTGGCTGACAGCCCCCTGGTATTCACGTCGCGGAAAAAAGAGCCAACGGTTGGTTTATTGAAATTGTAGTAATCCGACTGTTTTTTTAATTTTTTCAGCAGGCTGTGAGGATTTTCATCGGTCCAGTCAGACAACATGACCACATGCTCACGATCGTAAGCAAACGGTTCTGGCTCCCTGGCATCGATGATAATGGCACCGTATACCCCCTCCTGTTCCTGCAGACCGGAATGGCTGTGGTACCAGTAAGTCCCGTTCTGCTTAACCTTAAAGGTGTAAACGTAGGTATCATCAGGCTCTATGCCCATAAAACTCAGCCCCGGAACACCATCCATATTGGCCGGAAGAATAATGCCGTGCCAGTGAATGGACGTCTGTTCATTAAGACGGTTTTTGACCTTCAGGGTAATGGTGTCACCTTCTTTCCAGCGAAGAACGGGCCCCGGCAGGCCTCCATTGATTGTTTTGGCCTGACGCTCACTGCCCGTGATATTGACGGCCGTTTCACCAATGGTCAGGTCAAACTGAGTACCCTGCAGGGATGCGGCAACTGGCAGGCTCAGACTGGAACGCGCATTGAAACTCCATACGCCAAGACTTCCGGCTACGCCAGAGAGGGTTAACCCCTTCAGGAAAGTTCGTCGAGACGTTTTCAACAGCATGCGCATTCCCTTATTTAAAGTATGGTTACTGACAGAATTCGAGAACCGATTTAAATTAAATTACTGGTTCATCCACTTACAATGAAATGAATCTAGCACACCTTAAGAAACAAATTCATTACAATCGTGTAATGTACATAGCTGTATTACATTTACGTCATCTTCCCCACAGGTTGATTATTTTTATATATGATCATAAGGACATCTTTTATGTACCTCAGAAGGTAATTACACATGAATATATTAATCACGACCACTGCGTTTACAGCTTTATTTTGTGGGGCAGCTTTTGCTCAGTCCAGTGATATTGCCCATGAAGCACATCGATTTGTTAATAATGCCTCAGCCGTCAGTCATGTGAATTCCTCGACGCATGAAAACTTACCGGACAGGGTTAATAAAAACAACACGCCCTCATTCTCTGAAATGAATGAACATGAAAGGGCCATTGTTGCTCATTCATTTATGAACAACAGCGCGTCCTATGCGCATCAGAAAATGATTGAGGAACATAAAAAAATGCTGTCCGGCAGTGATGCAAATTCAAAGACCTCGTCTTCTTCTTTTAACGAACTGAATGCCGGAGAAAAAGCCGCTCTCGTGCATGAGCAGGTCAATAATGCCGGTGCGGAAGCACATCAGACGCAGGCAAGAAAGCTTCGCGGGCTGTATTCGACCAGGTAACTGCAGGCGGGTTAGTGCTTAGCGTCAGGTGCGCAGCAGGGCTTTACTGACGGGTTACGTAGCAGGACATGAGCCCCATATTGCTCTGCCGTAACCTGTTTCAGTCCCGTTAATCATCACCGTCGGGCTGGTCATACAGTTCCCAGAGCTTCAGGAGCAAACGGGAAACAAGATATGTTACAAAAATGACGACCATCAACGGTGCTCCCGATTAACTGACAGATGACACGCCTCCTGAAAACCCCTAGCATACGCCGCAGTGTTCATGCTAACGGCGAATTCCAGTAAATGTATTCTACCGATGTCGTAAAAGAAAATGCCTACCTTTCAGCCACCCGCTCGGGGCTGGAATCGAACGAGATCGCTACTCTTCAGCGCTCCTTGCCTTCCCGGTTTAATCTGCGGCATTTGAAAAAAAATGAATCATTAAAACTCGTACTGCAAAAGAAAGCGGGAAAATCACGTGTCGTGGCCTATAAATTTACGTCCGGTTCATTTAATTACACGGCGTATCGTATATCAGATAAAAAGTTCTATAACCTTTCCGATACTTCCGGGAAAGGCAGTCTCGATTATCCGTTACCGGCCACAGCAAGACTCAGTTCGCCTTTCAATCCTGCAAGACTTAACCCGGTATCGGGAAAAGTGAGTCCCCATAATGGCATTGATTATTCCATGCCCATGAACACGAAAATAGTCAGCGTCATCGACGGAAAAATCACCCGGGCCGAATACAACAGTACCATGGGATATTTTGTTGAAGTAACGGGAAAAGCCGGTGTTAAAACTCGCTATCTCCACCTCAATAAAATACTCGTTACTAAAGGGGCCAGGGTTACCCGGGGAGACGCTATTGCGTTATCCGGTAACAGCGGACGTTCATCCGGTCCTCATCTGCATTACGAGCTGGTCATCAATAACAACCCTGTTAACTCTCTGGCGTTCCGGGCAGCGGCACCCGCTGATAACAAACTTGAACAGCATGCCTTTGCGCATGCCAGAGACTACGAACGATACCTGGACTGATAACGGGACCGCGACGCGGCCCCGTCTGCCGGATTAATTTTTTTTATCGTTTTCACTTCCGTGATGTTGATGATCTCCATGCCCTCCGTGGCCGTGGAAAAGATGCATTAGCGGGCAGACCAGCAATAACAGATATGGCCAGTAACCTGCCACATGTGACCAGTGTTCGCGCAGGAGGGCAAATGCCGCGATCGCGGCGACAGCAATAAGCGCATAGGTGGTACTTTTCATACCGGACTCCTTCTGTTCGTAACAGCCCCTTCACTCAGTGTTATTTCCCGAGCCTGACACTTTTCAGACGCAACGCATTCACAATGACGCTGACGGAGGAAAGAGCCATGGCCGCCGCCGCAATAACTGGCGACAGCAGTATTCCATACACAGGATAAAGCAGACCTGCAGCCACAGGCACGCCAAGTGCGTTGTAGATAAATGCAAAAAACAGATTCTGTCGGATATTTTTCATGGTGATTTCTGACAGATGACGGGCCCTGTTCAGTATCATCAAGTCGCCTTTGAGAAGGGTGACTCCGGCACTTTCAATTGCCACATCTGTACCCGTTCCCATGGCTATACCCACGTCAGCCGCTGCCAGCGCCGGGGCATCATTCACACCGTCTCCGGCCATCGCAACCACATGGCCAGACGCTTTCAGTCGGGTTATCACTGCTTTTTTGCCATCCGGCAGAATCCCGGCTTCAACCTCATCTATTCCCAGTTTCCGTGCGACTGCTTCAGCGGTAAGCTGGTTATCCCCGGTGAGCATAACGATGCGGATCCCCGCCTGACGCAAAGCTTTAAGCGCATCCGGCGTGGTTGCTTTCACGGGATCCGAGATAGCTATCAGGCCTGCAAGGTTCCCGTCTGTGGCCACATAGATAACGGTAGCGCCTTCCATCCGCAACGTATCCGCAACGGCCTTTTGATTATCAATAACGATACTGTTTTCCTGCATAGCCAGTTCATTACCAATAACAACCCGTTGACCTTCGACATCGCCTGAGACACCTTTACCCGACGGCGCATTGAAATGAGTGACTGCGGGTATTGCGATCCCCTTTTCCTGTGCTGCTTTAACTACTGCCATACCCAGCGGATGCTGCGAGCCTTTTTCCACTGCGGCCGTTACACGCAAAAGAGATGTTTCCCCACCCGGATTGAGACTGATAATCCCTGTCACCGTCGGCGAACCTTCCGTGAGCGTGCCTGTTTTGTCGACAACCAGCGTGTCCACTTTTTCAAGACGCTCAAGGGCTTCGGCATTCTTGATTAACACCCCGGCCTGGGCGCCTTTGCCCACCCCCACCATTATCGACATCGGCGTGGCCAGTCCCAGCGCGCAGGGACAGGCAATAATCAGGACCGACACAGCCGCAATGAGACCGTGCGCCATCCTGGGCTCGGGCCCCCAGACAGACCAGATCAAGAAAGCAACAACCGCGATAAGTATCACCAGAGGAACAAACCAGCCTGAAACGCTGTCTGCCATTCTCTGGATGGGGGCACGCGAACGCTGTGCATCAGCGACCATCTGAACAATTCGTGAGAGCATCGTTTCATCACCGACTTTCTCTGCACGGATGATAAGACTACCTGTCTGATTAATCGTCCCCCCAATGACAGGGTCACCCTTCGTTTTGGTAACCGGCATAGACTCCCCGGTCACCATCGATTCATCAACGGTTGTTTTGCCTTCGACCACGATACCGTCGACCGGAATACTCTCTCCAGGTCTGATGCGGAGCTTATCGCCAGGCAGGACATCTTCCGCATTAATATCCGTTTCATGACCGTCATGATCCAGCCGTCTGGCGGTTTTGGGGGCAAGGTTCAGAAGCGCAGTAATGGCGCCTGAGGTTTGTTCCCGTGCCCGCAGCTCAAGAACCTGTCCCAGCAGAACAAGCACCGTAATAACTGCTGCGGCTTCAAAATAAACGGCCACCAGGCCATCCATGTTTCTGAACGATGCAGGAAACCAGGAGGGGAAGACGGTTGCAATGACGCTGTAAACCCAGGCTACGCCGGTCCCCATTGCAACAAGGGTAAACATATTCAGGGAGCGGTTACGTAACGACATTCCGGCCCGGGCGAAGAATGGCCAGCCACACCACAACACGACAGGGGAGGCCAGAAGCAACTGCAGCCATGTGTTGTACTGTGGCGGTACTGTATTCCTCAAGTCGGGAAACAGATGAGATCCCATTTCGAGTACCAGAACCGGAAACGCCAGCAACAACCCCAGCCAGAAGCGTCTTGTCATGTCGTGAAGTTCATCACTCGGCCCCGTGGATGCCGTAGCTACGAGCGGCTCCAGTGCCATTCCACAGACAGGACAGCTTCCGGGACCACTGCGGCGTATCTCCGGGTGCATCGGACATGTCCACACACCTTCAGAATTCTCTTTTTCCGCCTGGTTGTGAGGCTGTTTTATCTGATCAGGGCTGACTTCGTGATGATCGTGGTGATGGTGATGGGAATGTTCACTGGCATCTTCGGTAAAATAATGATCGGGATGGGCTTTAAATTTACTCTCACAGCTGGCGGAGCAGAAATAAAGCTGATGGTCCTGGTATCGAATGCTGCTGTGCGCCTTGTCAGGCAGGATGGCCATCCCGCACACGGGATCTCTCACCTTATGCAATACGTGGCCCTCGTCCGGGGATAATGTCTGCTCAGAAGCAGTCTGGTTGTTGTGTTGCACTGCATTGTCATTTTTCACAGTAACTCTCCTTATGCATACCGAAGCATCTTCTGTCTTCAGGGTATGTCATGGATGCGATTACCACGAATATCGCCGGCACAGGAGTGCCTGCTACCGGCGTCCCGTTATCAGCCGTTCCGCTGACTATTCGATTCGCTGGAAGACTTTTTTACTTCCATCCGGTGAGAATGCGATAACATCGTAAGCCTCTTTTCGGGCTCCCATCTCCATTCCAGGACTTCCTGCTGGCATACCGGGGGTGGCGAGACCGTATATACCCGAACCAGACTGCATTGCCTTATGTATCGTTGTCGCAGGCACATGGCCTTCAATGATCAAATTACCGGCAACCGCGGTATGACAACTTCGTAGTCCTGCAGGAATAGCATGCTTTTCTTTCAGGGCTGACAGCGCCTGATCATTCATGACGTGAGTTCGTACTTCAAACCCGTCTTTTTCCATCGCTTTGCCCCACAGGGAACAACAGCCACAGTTTTCAGATTTGTACATATCAATCACTTTTTCACTCGCCATCGCGGGTAGTGAAAGGCCGAGAGCCAGCGCCATTAGAACCACTTTTTTCATACTCACCTCTGTATATTATCGATATAAACCCTGACGTCAGGGTGAATCAGTAAAGAAGGACACCCACAGGGGGTGCCCTTTCAGGTTCAGGACACGCTTTTTTTATGTCTGCGCAGCCAGATTAATTTGTAGGCGGCAGGAATAATGAACAGGGACAGCAGCGGAGCCGTGATCATCCCACCAATCATGGGTGCCGCGATACGGCTCATGACTTCTGAACCTGCACCGGTTCCCCAGAGTATTGGCAGCAGACCCGCAATGATCACCGCCACGGTCATGGCTTTCGGCCGGACACGCAGTACGGCACCATGATAGAGGGCTTCATCAAGGCCTTCCGGTGTGAACGTCTCTTTACGGGACAATTCCGGGTGCGCTTCAATGGCATGACGCAGATACATCAGCATGACCACGCCAAACTCTGCTGCCACCCCGGCCAGGGCGATAAACCCGGTTCCGGTCGCCACTGACATATGGAAGCCCTGCCAGTACAGGAACCATAT
>ERZ1026892.1119-NODE-1119-length-11707-cov-56.427909_pt1 | contig 11707 bp, 6 predicted proteins | sample MGYA00380176_ERZ1026892 | MGnify/ENA primary metagenome ERZ1026892 (study PRJEB33269, sample SAMEA4719812) | human gut metagenome | biome: human-associated habitat; feature: organic feature; material: feces | place: Cameroon | collected 2013-10 ... | reverse complement strand
GTGACATCATCAGCCGTCCTACCGACCGCCGCGAGAACTATGTAAAGCGCTGCGTGGGCTTGCCTGGTCAGACCCTGCAGATCAAGAACCGCATCGTTTATCTGAACGGAAAGGCAAACAAGGAGCCTGATAACGTGCAGTATACTTATAAGATGAAGCTCAAGGGCGAGTTCCCAATCGACCTTGCCGATGAGCTGGGAATCACCAACGAAGACCTGCTGATGTATAATCAGAGCGGCGTGATTCCACTCACCAAGAAGGCTTACATGGCTCTGAAGGCGAACAAAAACCTGGTAGAGAGCATCTCCATCAACACCGATGCGAGATACGGCGACCTCTATCCGCTCAACGCCTACACCGGCTGGACATGCGATAACTACGGTCCTATCTGGATTCCGAAGAAGGGTAAGAGCATCGCTCTGACGCTGAAGAACCTGCCAGTATATGAGCGCTGCATCAAGGTTTACGAGGGCAACGACCTCAAGGTAGACAGCCAGGGCAACATCTTCATCAACGGCAAGTTGGCGAAGAGCTACACCTTCAAGCTCGACTACTACTGGATGATGGGCGACAACCGCCACAACTCAGCCGATAGCCGCTACTGGGGCTTCGTGCCAGAGGATCACATCGTGGGCAAGCCAATCTTCATCTGGTGGAGCCACAGTCCTGACCATCCAGGATTCTCAGGCATCCGCTGGAACCGCCTGTTCAACTTTGTAGATAACATCAAGTAAATAAGAAAGATAGATTGAAAATCGCAGTTAAATTCCTAATAGCTTTAGGCTTGTCGCTGCTCCTGGTATGGGCGGTGCGAACCTATGCATTCACTGTCTTCACGGTGCCCGCCGGGGGGCTTCCTCCGCATTTGGAAGAGGGCAACCGGGTGATAGTGAATAGGATTGACTGCGATTTTTTCAATCGTGGCGAGATAGTGGTTTATGCCGATTCCGTGGCACTTCCGCTCCGCAACCAGAGTCTCAATCAGGGTTGCAATCCACGCTTCAAGCGAGTAATCGTAGAATATTTCATCGGGCGGATAGAGAAGCTCCCCGGCGATACCCTCCGCATCGGCAAGGCGAGCTACATCATCCCCATGGTGTGCTGCAAGCGCTGCGGCTGCAAGGATTGCCGCTTCTATCTCCTGAAGACGCCTGCCGGCGAGCAGCTGGTTCACAAGCATCAGATGATAGGCAAAGCCTATAAGCTATTTTGAGAATAAACACGTTATTAATAAATACATAAGAATTTGAAAGCATTATTATCCTCCACCTATTTCGGCCCCATTCAGTGGTATCAGAAGCTGAACCGCTACGACGAGTGCCTGATAGAGCGCCACGAGAGCTTTATCAAGCAAACTTATCGCAACCGCATGCTCATCCCAACCACCAACGGCCCCCTCGCCCTCACCATCCCCACGAACCACAACACATCGCTGGCGATGAAAGACATCCGCATCTCCGACCACGCCAACTGGCGCCATGTTCACTGGAATGCGCTCCTCTCCGCCTACGGCGAGAGCCCCTTCTTCGAGTATTACCAGGACGACATCCGCCCCTTCTACGAGAAGAAATACGAGTTCCTCTTCGATTTCAACATGGAGATTACAGAGAAGATGATAGAACTTCTGGATATCCGTCCCAAGATTTCAATCACCAACGAGTACTTTTTAAGTGAAGAACGAAAAGTGAAGAGTGAAGAATTCAACAGCTTTACTAAGCATAAAGTTGAAAGTATCAAGGATTTCCGCGAAGCCATTCGCCCCAAGAAACCGCTCCCTGACGCCGAATTCGAGCCGAAGCGCTATTATCAGGTGTATGAGCAGAAATTTGGTTTCCAGCCCAACATGAGTATCCTTGATCTTCTCTTCAACGAAGGCAACGAGGCGATATTCTACCTATAATAATAAGGTAGAGTATCGCCTCGCTGCCTTTAAAAAGCTCAGTTATTCATTTATTACTTGAGTTATAGTTAATATCTTGGGTGCAATGGAACTAAAAAACGAAAAAACGAGCTCCCATCCCCATGGAAACTCGTTTTTTTCATAATTTATTTGTATAAGTAAAAGATGATGATAAAACGTTTCACAACGTCTTTTTGTTTTAACTGATGCAAAGGTACAAACTTTTTGTGTCTTCTTTTCGTAAAGTTTGCCTTTTTGTGGTGTAAATTCTATTATTTTTCCACATAAAAAACAGAATTTACCCCCTGTTTAGTTAAAAATCCACCTTTTTGCGCTATTTTGTGGTAGCAAATCCCCAGTAAAAGTGCCTGAATTTGCTGTTAACTTAGAAATAGTACCCCAGCTTTGCGCGCAAGCCATTGTGATCGATGCCGAATCTATATTTGCCGTCCCATCCTGCCGGCTGCTTATAAGAGGTGCTAATACCGCCAAAACTCACGCCAGCCGACCAGTGCTTGCTGAGCAAGTATTCGCATCCCATTTCCGCATAGACACCAAAGCCATCCATGGTGTTGAAATCATCGTCAGTGCAGGCGTAGCCAAGGCTCAGCACCATATTCCAGATGAAGTGCTTATTCGTCTTGTAGGCCATTTTGTAACCCGCACCCACGAAATAGTTCATGATCACATCGTTGGCATCGTTGCCGAAGCCAGTAGGGATTCCCACCTTGGTTCTGCTGCCCACAGCATTGATGGAGAAGCCCATATAAAAAGGACGGCGGTAGGCGTTCGGCTGCTTCCACAGATTCCACAGATGGGCGTATTCCAGGGTAACGTCGAAGCCCGTAGGCGTTCTGTTCAGGCTTTTGCCGTTAGCCGTAAGAATTTCGTTGCTGAGCCATGAATATCCGCATCCGGCGCTGATGCTGTTGGAAGGCAGGAGATGCTTCTCGTATTCAATCTGGTTTAATTCAGAAAGAGTACCGATAGTATTTCTTTCGGCATTACTTTCGGTGAAACCTTCGGCGTTTTTGGCAACTGCAGGCGAGAAACTCGTCAGGCTTACCCACAACAGTAGCGTCGCTGAGGCGCATGCTGCTAATTTTGCTACTGATTTTGAATTCATACGTTTTATCTGTTTATACGTTTATACTAAAAAAATAATAGTTAATATCTGGGCGCAAAGGTACAAAAAAAATACGGAAAACCATTTCAATGCGTTAAAAGAATTCACTTCAATACGTAAAAAAGAAGCGTAAAAGCGTAAATGGATGCGTCAATGTGTAAAAAAGAAACGCTAATGCGTATAAATCTTCATCCCAGGCGGCTAGGGCTATTTCTCGTTTGAATCTTTTTTATATCTTTGCAGGTAGAGTGATATAATCTTCATTATTAATAACTTATAAATTTACTGTTATGAGAAGAATAAAATTAATCCTTTTCCTCTTCCTGTTTTGCATAGGAATACAGCCAGCTTTGTCACAGGGTAGTGAGGCTGTTTTTGAGGAGAACTTTGAAAATGTAGTGGGAACTTCTGATGGGAAGACAAAGCTGGATCCATCGCAGTTGAATCACCCTTCGGGATGGACTTTTGATAATGTCTATGCCGGCGAGGGTAATCTGATTATCAAGGAAGGTGGAAGCATAACCCTACCGGAGATTCCTGAACTTATCGGCAACGCTAATTTATTTATCTATGCGAATTATTGGCGTAATCCTGATAAGGACTACGAAGGTATTGATGTTTCATATTTTGAACAGGGGGTGCCTTTAAATGTTTCTATTTCCAACGGTAAGCTCAGTTCCGATGAAATTAATGGGAAATTAAGAATGTATGGCGTAGATGGAAACAGTCGTTTGAAGATTACTGCGCCAAATGATATTGTGCTGCGCAATATTTCTATTTATTATTCTACGTATGGATATTCTGAGGGGGATTACATCAGGTTCTCGCATGAGGCAGGACCTTTCTACGACCCATTTGATTTAACGCTCAATCCATGGAATGTTCAGGTTGATTATGGCGACAGTATATATAACATCACCGTTTATACATTAGATGGAACTGTGCCAAACCGCTATTCCCAGCGTTATCATAAGGATGATAAAATTCATATCGCCTCTACCACTACGGTGCGTGCAGCCTTGATTCTGGCGGATGGATCAATGAGGTATAATATTCCTATGACCTATACCCTGACGAAGCGATATGACATCAATGTACTGCCGGAGAATACCTATCAGATAGAGGTAAAGCCGGGTCAACTGAAAAAGCAGCTTCTCGATTTGGACCCTGATGAGGTAAACGGACTTGTGCTTACCGGCACCATGAATGGTGAAGACCTGAAGTTTCTTGCCGATGCCCAAGGACTCGTTGGAAGCCTTGCTTATCTTGACCTCGAAAAGGTGAAGTTTGAGTATGATGAAACCGTGTACAGAACATACTCTCCATCCAAGGGTTTCCATGAGGAACAAAAAATATATAATTATATCTTCAGCAAGGAGAATCGCACAGAGCAAGTACCTGCAGGATTTGGTTACAAGCGATACGATTGCTACCGTAATAATCTGGCAAGGGCATTCTTCAAGAACGGAAGTCTTGTAACGGTGAAGCTTCCAGAAAGCATGACCGAATTAGGAGAAAATATTTTCGATGATTGCAAAGCGCTAAGAGGTGTGAAGCTCCCAGAAGGAGTGGCCCACATAGAAGGAGCAGCATTCCAGGGCTGTAATATTTTGGAAAAGTTAAATTTCCCTGCGAAACTTACTTCTGTGGGGGATAATGCCTTTCGGAGTTGTTTAAGTTTGGAGTTGGATAATCTTCCAAATAGTCTTCTGTATGTTGGCCGAGAAGCATTCTGTGATGTTCCGTTGAAGGCTCTTAAGTTAGATAGAAAAGTGGAGATGGGCGCAGGCGCCTTTTCTAATACTCCGATTACCGAAATCGAGATGACAACGCCATGCGATAGTATCCGGGAGGGTACATTTAGAGACTGCCCGAATTTGACGAAGATTACGATAGGAGAGGGCTTGAAGTATATTGGCTATAGTGCCTTTAGTAATTCGCCAGTAAAGGAGGCAAATCTACCATCTACACTTCGTGATATCAGTTCTTATGCATTCCTTGGTTATAGTTCTTACTGCCCGTTTATCAACGATATCCAGCCAGAGAATCATATCCGCTATATTGGTAAAGTGGCTTATCAGTGTGTAGATAGAGACCTCGAGGAATATACTATCAAGGATGGAACCGTAACATTGGCAGATGAACTTTTTGAAAGCTCGCAAGGAAATGCATTCCATATCCCAGCTTCTGTGGAGCAGATTGGTAACAGAGCTTTTGCCTATACGCAAATAAAGACTCTGCCTGAAATGCCGGGACTCAAGCGAATTGGTGATGAGGCATTCTATCAATGCAAGAATCTTAAAAAGGTAACCATTCCTGAAACGGTGGAGTATATTGGTGGTGGTGCTTTCTATGGTTGCTCAAATATTTGGAGCCTTACCTATAATGCAATCAATGCCGAATGCGAGCGTTTAATGGAGTCAAATATACCTCTGGAGAAGATTGTCATAGGTGATAAGGTACGTCGCCTGCCGAGAGGAATTTTCTCTGGTAGAGAGTTCACGGAGGTAACTCTTCCTGCTTGCTTGGAGCGAATAGACGAATTTGCTTTCTATGGATGCAAGAATCTTACAACCATCAATTTATCTGATAGCATCAGATATATTGGAGATAATGCATTCTATGGTTGTTCTTCTCTGAAAAATATCCACTGGCCACTTCGTTTGACAACGATAGGAAGTCGGGCATTTAGACAAACAGCCTTAGAGACCATTTCTTTACCAGAAGGCGTTACAAGTGTAGGAGACGGAGCTTTCTATATTTGCCCTTTCGCTAAGACGGTTTATATTCCTTCTACGGCTAATGTAGAGGATGATATTAACTACTATTTTGAGCTGGAAGAAGGGGGTAATTGCGTCATAACTTGCATGTCGCCAATACCTCATCCACAAGCTAGACATTGGAATGTAGGCGTTGCTGCCATCAAGGTGCCTGCCGAATTGGTAGAGCAGTATAAGGCTCAGTTCCCAGATATTGCTGATAAGATTATGGCAGTTAACCAGGTGGGTGCAATGGATAAGGATTCTAAAACTTCGTTTGCTGCAGGCATTTCAGAAGAAGCTGATTTAGGCGATGCGGTGATTGGAGATGTTTATGTTACAGTGGGCGATGGTGATGGCTACGACAGTACTGATGGAAGTATCGTGCTCAATTCTACCATGACAGCTGCCGAAGTGGCAGGAATAGGCAGCTTGGCGCCTGGAAAATCGGATATTGCCAATCGCTTTAATGGATTAATCGTAAAGGTGAATGCCGGCGACGGAACGATGGTGATAGATTGCAAGACTGTGGGTAAAAACACGCTCAATGTAAAGGTGGGCGAGGCGGAACCACAGGCCTTTGTTAAATCGGATAGGGGAACCATCGAGGTGGCTTATCGTGTAGATAAGGAAACTTGCGTTTATATCTATGGAGCCGAGCAGGAGATGGCTGATGATGCAGAAGCTGCAAAGGCTCACCAGGTAGCGGCTTGCCGCCCATTGTCACGAGCTGCGGCACTTTCGGCTTCGGCTTCCGAAAACTGCGTGAAGATTTATGCCGTAGGCGTATCTCAGTCAACGGGCATCAATCATACTTTGATAGATAGCAATTCACCTATCATTGGCTATTACACCTTGGATGGTGTGAAGATAGAGCAGCCAAATGCTCCTGGCATTTACGTAGTTCGTAGAGCCGACGGAAGTAATTATAAACTGGTGATAAAGTAGATTGTAATTGTCTTAAACTATGCCCTTAGAAGCATCAACGGTGGTGTTTCTAAGGGCATCTGATTTTGATTTCGCATGGGGGAATGATGAAAATGTAACGTTAAAAATCCTAACTCATAGTTTCCTTAAGGGAAAATCATAGTTTCCTTAACAGAAACTCGTAGTTTCCTTAAGGAAACATATTGCTGGCTTTTCGGTCTTCGTTCTGCAGCATTCCTTGCCATCTATGATGACGCCCTCCGGTTATCAATGAAGACCAAAGCGAGGCATCTATTATCCCTTCAGAGGAGCCAACAGAGGAGCTGTCAAAGAAGCTTTCAGAGAAAACAACAGAGCACAGGGTTAACAGAGTTAACAGTTAACAGCTGAAAATGTATACCCCCCAACATAAAAAGAAGTATATATATATTTAAATATAATAATGTACGCAAGAGGGGGTAGGGAAAAACGGCTGTTAACTGTTAACCCTGTTAACCCTCTATAAACTTTCAACTCTTAACTTTCAACTATCAACTTTTAACTAAAACTAAACTTTTTTGCAAGAATGCTTGGTGGTATCGATTTTAATCCGTACTTTTGCCTTCAACTTATCAACAACAAAGAATCGAGATTCTAAAGAATCAAGAAATCAAAGAATCATGAAATCAAAGAATCAAAAATAAAAAGAAGCAGATGAATAAACTGAAATTTCATATAGTAGGGCTTACCCATAGCGATGTGAAGAATCACGAGGTGGAGTACGCCAAGCAAGCACTGGGCAAAACCATCTGTCTGGTGCCCGACGACGATAATGTCTGCGACTTAATTGCCGTAAGAGCTTATGATGAAGACGATGTTGCCGTGGGATTCGTGGGAGCATTGGAATCGGAAGATGTGAGAGCTGCCATCATCGCATCGCATGATGTAAGCTTGCGAACCACCTGCGTGGGATGGGGCAGCAAGGGTGAGAACGACAAGTCGGGACTTTACCTGAAGGTGGAGGCCATGATAAGGGCAACCGATGAAGAGCTGGAGCAAGCACGAAGCAAGATGTATGATGATAGGGAGTATGACGACTGGCACTACACGGGTCCTATCCTTACCATCGATAAGCTGGCCCGATTCAGTGCCAGCACCCGAATGCTCGAAGATTTGATAGGGCACATCATCCGTATTCAGAATGCCCTCGAGGAGAACAGAAAGAATTCCCTCGAATCGAACCAAAAAGATGCGTTTGATGCGAACCGGAAGACTTCGTTCCAGGAACCATTGGCTTCTTCGGAGATAGAAGATCTCGAAAGTGAATTGGGCAATTTCCTGCAGGAAGCCAAGAAGCGTCTGCGTAAATTCCTGGAGAACCAGCGCAACGACTATTCCCGGGAAACCACCCAAGCACGAAACCGACTCCTCAAGAAGCTTGCCCTGGTGAAGGATGAGAAGGTGCAGAAATTCAGAGAAGAACTGCTCACGGAGATGGGCTTCATCACCAGTTCCTCTTATCGCGAGAAGGCGGCGCTATGCTTCTTCGTGGATACGCCCACCGAAATCCTCGCCCGCCAGACGGGCACCTACGACTATCGCGACCAGCTCGACCAGATAGAGCTGCAGCTGGAGGCATTCCCCTTTAATCTCTATCGCACGTTCAAGGCAGACCCCGTTGATTTTCTCCGTCAGGTGTTCTACAAGCGGGTGCCGAGACGCAAGATGCAGCAGCTGCTCTCGGGCATCATCCTGATGATCATGAACGGCAGGGTGAAGGATGTGAAGCAGTGGGGCAAGCACGGCAATGAGGAATCGTTGCTGGCGATGAAGACAGTGGGGAAGAAACCTGCGATTGGAGAGCATAAGGAGGAACTCAGGGAATTGGTGAAAAAGGCAGTCTTGAAGATTGCTGTTTATCAGAAGAGGGGATATTATGGCATGTTTCTTTCAAAAAAGGTCTATTGGTATCCTGTTTTCCGCCTGATGGGCGATTGGGAACTACTCCCATCCAATTCTCCTCAGTCGTTCTGTACTTTCTTGGAAGAGCTATTTGAAGGCAAAAAAATATCTGGTCCGAAAGCTCCTCTCTGCGGTAGGGATGATTTGAGGCAAGCAGGAGTCGCTCCCTTTTCTAACCATAAGGCATTGGAATGGAAATGTCTGCAGCAGGAAGAGCTTGTCAATACGCAGGAAGCAAAATTCAATCGTTATTGTGAGATTGTTGATATTTTTATGGGAATCTTGAGGGAAGAAGCCTTTAAGAAGGGTATTATTTTAGATGATTGGCTTAAGAAATAAGGGACGTTGGCAATGGATAGAAATCTGTTGCCAACGTTTTTTTTTGTTTCTTCCTCGTTCTTTTTCTTTTTTCTTGCTTTTATCATGTTTTATACCACTCTTTATCCCTTAATCTAAAAACTTTTATCCCTCTTCCCCCATATTTTTATACACCATCCGCTGGCAGAGGTATAATAATGGAGTTACTTTCTTTTTTGTTACCTTTGCATCGCTTTTCAAAATGGAGAGCGGCAGTTTTGGAAACAATCTGCCTATTAACTTTCAAACAAAATAAAAAAAAGAAAGAACTATGAAACAGTTATTATCCTTTGATGAGTGCAAGCAGATGAGCCGTCGTCTCATCGCCATGAACCCTAACCGCAATGCGAACATGGGTAAGATTTCTACTTATCTTCTCGATTACTACACCGAGCTTACCAAGCAGCCTTGGCTCTCTCAGCTCGTAGGACAGATTCGCGACCTTACCGCCAAGCAGGAGGAGATGAAGGCGGGCGAGGCCTACAAGCAGCTGGATAAGCAGGTGGGCTTCCTGAAGAAGCAGTTGCCGTTCCGTTCGCCTCACTACTTCCATTTCATCGACGACCATCGTGCCCAGAAGACCATCGACCCTGAGGCCTTTACCTTCCAGACTACCGTGGACATCGACAACCCGGAGGAGGTAGAGGTGGCCGTGAAGAATACCCTGCTGCTGAACGGGATGTTTGATGATGCAGAGGAGAAGCTCTTCCGTGAGAAGATTTTCTCTGCCGATGACATCGAGCTTTGGAAGGGGAAAGTGCTTCACGTGGAACGTTCGGCTCGCAACAAGGCCCACATCGATATCCGTATCCCGGTGGGAATGACCATCGCCGAGGCGCAGAGTGCCTTCTGCAAGCTCATCCATGCCACCGAAGACCCTAGCTGCGTTACCCCCGAGCGCATCATCTTCATCACCGATGCAACCAGCCAGATCTATACAGCCGACGACTGGTACAAGCGCCTGGACGAGGAGGCCGTGGCAGAATATCGTGAGGCTTATAGAAAGAGAGGATTGGATATCGACGGCCGTCCGCTGGATATTTCTTCATCATCATCTTCTTCTGCCGCTCCAACCGTAGATTTCCAGCCGATAGAGAGCGAGGAGGAGAAGGCGAGAAAGGCTGCCAATACTGTGCAGTATGAACAGACCTACGAGGGCATTCCTTACGAGGTGATTGTGAAGGAGCTGGCGGCGCAGATAGGTCCTGATCCGGCTACGGGCAATCGCAACAACTTCATCTACAGAGAGGCGCTTTATCTGCGTTACATCTGCAACAACGACCCCGAATGGATCAAGCAGGTAATCCTTATCTATGGCGAGGACGAGCAGAAGGCTTTTGCTACCGTGGACAGTGCTTGCAAGGTGGCTCAATCTGCCGTAATGCCAGAAAAGGTGAAGGTGGCGATAGAATTTGCCCGCAAGAATTATCTGGCTCAGCAAGCCACCGAGAAGGCGGGAATCTACGCCGATGTTCCCCCTCAGATGCCTGCCAAGCTGCCTAAACTCGTGAAGCTGCTCACCAGCAAGGTGCCTGCCGATTTCAAGCCAGCCGTGGCAATGGCGGTGTTCCCGCCGCTTGCCGCCCACCTAAAGGGCGTGAGCTTCAGATACACCGATAACCAGGTGCACGAGCCGGCAATGATGAATCTGCTGGTGGCAGCGATGTCTTCGGGCAAATCGCTGGTGAACGGTCCTATCGACTGCATCATCGACGACCTGGTGCAGATGGATAAGATCAACCGCCAGAAGGAGCAGGACTGGAAGGACGAGGTGAGCACCATGGGCGACAACAAGAAAAAGCCGGTGCGCCCGGAGGATATCTGCATCCGCATCGTTTCGCCCGACCTTACCCGTGCTGCCTACATCCAGCGTCTCGACGATGTGCAGAAGGCTGGCGACGGCTTTCTCTACTGCAAGATGGACGAGGTGGATATGCTCAAGAAGTTCAACGACCCTAGTCAGCTGATTCGCTGCTGCTGGGATTGCTCGCTGGATGGTCAGGAGCGTGTGGGCGTAAAGAGCGTTACGGCGCAGGTGAAGACCCGTTTCAACTGGAATGCTTCGAGCACCATCGCCGTTACCCAGAAGTTCTTCTCGGTAAGAGAGGTGGCTGATGGCGCCGTGAGCCGCTTGTCGCTAGCCACTATCATCCGTCCCGATTTCGCTTCGCGTCCGGTGGTAGGCGAGTATGATGCCCTGTTCAAGGCGCAGTTGGCTCCTTACATTCATCATCTCAACGGCACCAGCGGTTTCAAGGATTGCAAGAAGGCGCGACTGCTCATCGAGCGACTGGAGAATGAGATTATGGAGACGGCTCAGCTGGCTTACAACAAGCCATACGCCGAGTTTGCCAAGCGTGGTTTGGCGAATGGTTTCCGCCGTGCGATGGTGCTTTATCTGGCTAATGGCGAGAAGTGGGAGAAGCCGATAGAGGATTTCATAGAGTGGAGCGTGAAGTATGATTTGTGGTGCAAGATGCGTTTCTTCGGCAATCAGATGCAGGAGGCGATAGATGCCGACAGCCAGATGGTTTATCATGCTACGGGCGTGAGCAATCTTCTGCTCTATGTTCACGATACGTTTGATAAGGTGGAGATTCAGCGTGTGTGTCAGATTCACGGCACGAAGACGAAGCTTGCCATCTTGCTGTGCAACTGGAAGAAGCGTGGTTTCATCGTGAAGAACGAGGATGGCAC
>ERZ1026892.1117-NODE-1117-length-11727-cov-26.722755_pt1 | contig 11727 bp, 6 predicted proteins | sample MGYA00380176_ERZ1026892 | MGnify/ENA primary metagenome ERZ1026892 (study PRJEB33269, sample SAMEA4719812) | human gut metagenome | biome: human-associated habitat; feature: organic feature; material: feces | place: Cameroon | collected 2013-10 ... | reverse complement strand
CGCGAGTGTGCAGCCTCCCTGCTCCGTTTTGCCAAGACGAGTGGCATTCCGGTTATCTTGATCGGACATATTAATAAGGAGGGAACACTTGCCGGACCAAAGATTCTGGAGCACATCGTAGATACGGTGATTCAGTTTGAAGGCGACCAGCATTATATGTACCGCATCCTGCGTAGCATCAAAAACCGATTCGGAAGTACTTCTGAGTTGGGAATCTACGAGATGATGCAAGGCGGACTCCGACAGGTGAGCAATCCTTCAGAGTTGCTGCTTACTGAAGATCATGACGGGCTTTCGGGTGTTGCCATCAGCGCAGCCATCGAGGGTGTTCGTCCGTTCCTGGTAGAGACTCAGGCTTTGGTTTCAACAGCAGCTTATGGAACTCCGCAGCGTTCGGCAACTGGTTTTGACCAGCGCCGTTTGAACATGCTCCTGGCGGTTCTAGAGAAACGTGTGGGGTTCAAGCTGATGCAGAAGGACGTGTTCCTGAATATTGCCGGAGGATTGAGAGTAACCGATCCTGCCATGGACTTGAGTGTGTTGGCAGCCGTATTGAGCAGTAATGTTGACACGCCAATCGAGCAAGGCTGGTGTATGGCGGGCGAGGTAGGTCTGAGCGGTGAAGTCCGTCCGGTGAGCCGTATCGAGCAGCGTATTGCTGAGGCTGAGAAACTGGGATTCCAGCACATCATCATCCCGAAATACAACAATCATGGTTTCGACCATAAAAAATATAAGATAGAAATTCATCCCGTAAGGAAGGTGGAAGAAGCATTCCGCTGCCTGTTCGGGTGAAGTAAAAAGTAATCATACAGTTCAAAGTTCAAAATTCAAAGTAAAATGAAGGATTCAGTAATCATTGTGAGCGGTGGCATGGATAGCATCACGCTGCTCTACGATAAGAAAGACGAGATTGCACTCGGCATTAGTTTTAACTATGGAAGTAATCATAATGAGCGTGAAATTCCTTTCGCCAAGATGCATTGTGAGCGTTTGGGAATCAAGCATATTACGATAGATTTGGGTTTCATGCATCAGTATTTCAAGAGTTCTCTTCTTGAAGGTGCCGATGCGATTCCTGAGGGTCATTATGCTGATGATAATATGAAGAGTACGGTGGTTCCTTTCCGTAATGGAATCATGCTGAGCATTGCCATCGGCATTGCTGAGAGTAATAATCTGAAGAAAGTTTTCATCGCGAACCATGGTGGCGATCATACGATTTATCCAGACTGCCGTCCGGAGTTTATCAAGGCGATAGATGAGGCTGCTGAAGCAGGAACGTTCGTTGATGTGCGCGTGGTGGCTCCTTATACGAATATTACCAAAGGGCAGATTGCTGAGATAGGTAAGAAGTTGGGCATTGACTATGCTGAAACCTGGAGCTGCTATAAGGGCGGAGAGAAGCATTGTGGCAAATGCGGAACCTGCGTAGAGCGCAAGGAGGCTTTGGCCGAGGCGGGTATTGAGGATACTACTGAGTATGAAGAATAAGGATGAAGATGAATCAGGCGTTCTTCGTCCCTATATATAATAAGGTGTAATCAGAATAAATATAATAAAAGAAAAATGAAAACAGCGATTTTATCTGCGGCGTTGATGCTTGCATCAACCGTTGCAATGGCTCAGAAGAGCAACTTCCAGTTGAAGGTGGATTTGAAGAATTTCAATTCCGATTCTGTACTTGTTTACAAGGGCAGAAATGTTAAGATGGATACGGTTTTGGTGAAGAATGGCAAGTTTACCTATTCTGCAAACCTTGATAAGGCAGCCGGATACGTTTTCCTCTCACCTGAAACTTATCGTGGTGCAGGTCAGTTTATGTTCAACCTGCCTTGTGTTCCTGGCGAGAAGGCTGAAGTTAAGGGCGATGCAAAGACCCGCTTTGATATTTCGGGTTCTAAGTTCTATCAGCAGTATCATGAAGTAGATGTTCTGCTGGAGACTGCTAATAAGGAGTTGAGAGATTACGAAGCTTCCCTGAACCAGAGAATCAAGAATGGTGAGACCCAGCAGACCATCATGGCAGAATATGAGCAGAAGGCTCCTGCCCTGCAAAAGGCAAAGGACGATAAGATTTTCGATTTCGTAAAGCAGCATCCTGATTATGAGGCTTGTGCTACTATTATAGAGCAGTTTGATGATGTCAGCAAGATGGAGAAACTGCTGGGCTTGCTCTCTGAAAATGTGAAGAACGGCAGAATGAAGGCTTTCTACCAGCCAATGATTGATATGGCTAAGAAGCGTGCTGAGGCTGAGGAGAAGGCTAAGAAGGTGCAGGCTGCCGGTGTTGAGGCTCCTGACTTCACGCTGAAGGATATTAAAGGAAATGATTTCAAGCTTTCCAGTCTTCGCGGTAAGATTGTAGTTCTCGATTTCTGGGGTTCATGGTGCGGATGGTGCATCAAGGGAATGCCTAAGATGAAGGAGTATTACGAAAAGTACAAGGGTAAGTTTGAAATTCTTGGTGTAGATTGTAATGATACAGAGGCTAAGTGGAAGGCTGCTGTTGAGAAGCACCAGTTGCCATGGATTCATGTTTACAATCCAAAGGATAGCAAGGTTCTCAGCGATTACGCTGTTCAGGGTTTCCCTACAAAAATTGTGATTGATGCTAATGGTAAGATAATCAAGACCATCGTTGGTGAGGATCCTGCTTTCTACACTTTGCTTGATGAAGTGTTGGGCAAGTAATGTTACATAAAACAATGTCGCCCTGTAAGTGCAAAATTACATTTGCTCTTACAGGGCGATTTTTTGTTTGTTCAGTATTTTACTTCTTTTTCTTTTTCAATTCCAGTTTCGGAATCTTGATTTTCTGTCCGGCTTTTACGGTGCTTGTACCATTCAGGGCTTCTACGTAGCATTCCATGCCCGAACCTAGATAGCGGGTGCTGATTTGTTCGAGGGTCTGACCGGCGCCAACCGTAACGGTCTGGGCAACTCCTATGATTCGGTAAGCTCCCGTGCGTACGCGAGCATCCTTATCATACTGGGATGATGCTATTTTCGAAGTAGCCTTTTCTTCGACTTTATCTTTAGCCTTTTCTTTCGCTTCAGCCTTAGCTTTTGCTTCAGTCTGCTTAGCTTTTTCAGCGTTAGCACTTTCCTCATCCGAATTTTCAGCCAGTTTTACTGCTTCTGCAGTTTTAGCCATACGGATACTATCTTCCATCGCTTTCTGGCGGAGTTTCTGTTCCTGAGAGAGTGGGGCGGCAGCTGGTTTGGCTGGGACTTTCTTGGCTGGAGCCTGATGATACTGGTTTAGCTGCATGGCTAGATGATCGCGCTGGGCAGTCATCTGACCATAGTTGAAGGCAAACCATCCCATTCCGCCAATCAAAGCTACTACGATGAGACAGACTGCAACGACCAGATAGCGAGGAATAACAATATGATGAGAATTGGAAGATTCTTCTTCCTCCTCTTCTTCTTCAGATTCATCTGATGCAGGTACTGCAGGTTCAACAACTGCTTTCAGGGCTTGCTGTTGCTGGGCTAATTCAAGCTTCTCCTGCTCCAGTCTTTCCTGCTCCAGTCTTTCCTGCTTCAGTCTATCCTGCTCAAGCCTTTCCTGCTCAAGCCTTTCCTGCTCCAGTCTTTCCTGCTCCAGTCTTTCCTGCTTCAGTCTATCCTGCTCAAGCCTTTCCTGCTCAAGCCTTTCCTGCTCCAGTCTTTCCTGCTCCAGTCTTTCTTGCTCAAGTTTTTCCTGTTCCAGTCTTTCCTGCTCTTGCTTTTCTTTTTCAAGCTTTTCTTTCTGTATTCTTTCCTGCTCCAGTTGGGCTTGTTTTAATCTTTCCAGTTTAGCTTGTTCAATAGCAATTTGCTTTGCCAGTTCGTCTTCGGCTTCTTTTTCCTTTTCCTTTTCAGATCCGATTACGACAACCTCCGGATTTGGAGTTGCAGTTTTTTCTTCGTCCAGAAAATCGATTACTTGTGCAGGAGCATCTTCTGTCTGTTCTTCTCCAAACTTCTCATCTATTTCATCGAAATCTACGCCGTCATTTACCACCACCGTTTCAAATTGGGCGAATGGCTTGTTCACGATTTCTTTCAGGATGTTGTCAGGCGTGAAGGTGAGTTTGTCTCTGCCTTCAATGGTGAAGCGCTCGCCCGTGTTCACATTGATGCTTTCACGGTCTTTCGTGGCCTGTACCTTAAAGGTGCCCAGCCATTTTATCTTCACCTGCTTGTCGGCATCGAGTCCCTGGTTGCACACATCAAACATCTTCCGGATGAAGAGTTCTGCTTCCACCTGGCTCAGACCGCTCTTATCAGCAAGCAGTTTTCCGAGTGTATTTAAACTGAATTTGCTCATTGCTCATCCCCTCCATTCTTTAGTTTTTCCTTGACCGAAGCAACCGGTCGGAAACCCAACACCAACTTAGGCGGCACCAGCTGGCGCTTCTTGGTAGTAGGATTAACCACCACTCGCTCCATGCGCTTCTTCACTTCGAAGGTGCCAAAATTGGGGATAGAGACAGCTTCTCCATCCTCAAACTCGGCAATCATAGCGTCTATCGCCTTGCGCACCAACTTCTGGGTGTCTTCCTGCGAATAGCCGGTTTGCTGAGCCAGTTCAGCGATGTATTCCTTATTGTTCATATTTATTTAATATGTAGTCAAATTTTCTAAAACTCCAGGCTATGGGGGAGAGAATGATTATTTCACCACCTTGCCATAGAGGTCAAATTCCTCGCTTGCAGTAATTTCTACCTGATAGAAACAACCCACGCGCAGACGCTTCTCATCGGCACGGATCAGAACCTCAGGGTCTACTTCCGGAGAGCAGAACTCTGTTCGTCCGATGTAGTAATCGCCTTCCTTGCGGTCGATGATAACGGTCATGGTTTTGCCCACCTTATCAGCCTCAACCTCAGAGCTGATGTCTTGCTGCAGAATCATCAGTTCGTCCAGCCGGCGCTGCTTTACCTCGGCAGGCACGTTGTCTTCGTAGTGGGTGGCGCTGTAGGTTCCTTCTTCCTCAGAGTAGGCAAAGGCGCCCATGCGCTCAAATCTCTGTTCGCGTACAAAGTCGAGGAGCTCGTGGAAATCCTCATCTGTCTCGCCTGGGAAACCAACCATCAGCGTAGTGCGGATGTGAATGCCTGGCACGCGTTCGCGGATGGCCTTCAGCAGATTGATGGTTTCCTGCTTCGTTACGTGGCGATGCATGCTGGTGAGCATGTGGTCGCTGATGTGCTGGAGGGCAATGTCGAGATATTTGCATACGTTTGGCTTCTCGCGCATCACGTCCAGAAGATCCATAGGAAACTGGTTTGGATAAGCGTAATGCAGGCGAATCCATTTCACGCCCGGAATATCAGCCATCTCGCTGATGAGTTCGGTAATATGATGCTTGCCGTCAATATCTACGCCGTAGTAGGTGAGTTCCTGAGCGATAATCTGAAACTCCTTCACGCCTTCTGCCACCAGTTCGCGCACCTCCTGCAGAATCTCTTCCTTTGGTCGGGAAACGTGCTTGCCGGTGATGATAGGAATGGCGCAGTAGGCACAGTGGCGGTTGCAGCCCTCGGCTATCTTGATGTAGGCATAATGACGCGGAGTGGTGAGATGGCGCTGGCCGTTGCAGGATGAAACTTCCGCCTTGCCGAGTTCCTGCAGAAGCTGCTTGTAGTTGAATTTGCCGTAGAACTTATCCACTTCGGGCATTTCTTCTTCCAGTTCCTTCTGGTAGCGCTGCGAGAGGCAGCCCATTACGTAGAGCTTTCTGAGTCGGCCTTCTTCCTTAGCCTGGATAAACTCCAGGATGGTGTCGATGCTTTCCTGCTTTGCATCCTCGATGAATCCGCACGTATTGATGACGGCTATCTCGCCCTGAGGGCGCTTGGAATCGTGAACACAATGGTAGCCGTTTGCCTCAAACTGCTTCATCAGCAACTCGCTGTCTACGAGATTCTTCGAGCAGCCCAGGGTAATAATATCTATCTGATTTTTCTTCATTTTCTAATTTTTAAAGAGCGAGTCTACGAATTCTGTCTTGTTGAAGAGCTGCAGATCTTCCATACCTTCGCCCAGTCCGATGTATTTTACAGGCACCTTGAGCTGGTCGCTGATGCCGATGACAACGCCGCCCTTAGCGGTTCCGTCGAGCTTGGTGATGGCGAGCGAGGAGATGTTGGTTACTGCAGAGAACTGCTTAGCCTGCTCGAATGCATTCTGTCCGGTACTTCCGTCGAGCACGAGCATTACCTCGTCTGGTGCTTCAGGCATTACCTTCTTCATCACTTCCTTTATTTTCTTGAGCTCATTCATCAGGTTCACCTTGTTGTGCAGTCTGCCTGCCGTATCGATGAGCACCACGTCGGCGCCGTTTGCCTTGGCGCTCTGCAGGGTGTCGAACGCCACGCTTGCCGGGTCGCTTCCCATCTGCTGTTTCACTACAGGCACACCCACGCGCTCGCCCCAGATGCAAATCTGCTCTACGGCAGCGGCACGGAAGGTGTCGGCAGCTCCCAGAACAACCTTCTTGCCAGCCTTCTTAAACTGGTAAGCCAGTTTGCCAATGGTGGTTGTCTTGCCCACGCCGTTTACGCCTACTACGAGGATAACGTAAGGCTTATGGTCGGCAGGGAGATCCCAGTCTGCCAGGTCATCGCTGTGATTCTCGGAGAGGAGAATGGCGATTTCCTCGCGCAGAATGCGGTTAAGCTCGCTGGTTGAAACATATTTATCGCGGGCCACACGTTCTTCGATGCGGCGGATAATCTTGACCGTGGTTTCTACACCTACATCTGAGGTGATGAGTACCTCTTCGAGATCGTCGAGCACATCATCATCGACGGTAGACTTTCCGGCAACGGCGCGCGCCAGTTTGCCAAACACACTCTCCTTGGTTTTTTCAAGTCCCTTATCGAGAGTTTCTTTCTTTTTGTTGCTGAATAATCCGAATAATCCCATAATCTTGTTTTTTATCTTCTGCAAAGATACTCATTTTTTTTTATTTTATGGCTTTTTCATTTGCTTTTTCGCCCTTTTCAAGAAAAAAAGTAAAGATTTAGAGGGTTTTATGTCATGACAGAAGGGTTTTCGCCGATATTGTGGGTTAATAAGGTTTAATAAATAATGTTGTCAGATACAAAAACAAATCGCCCTGCAAAGGGACAGAAGTGGTTTGGCTTCTGGACCCTTGCAGGGCGTTCTGTTTATTTCTTCATCATTTCCTTTACGGCTCTTTCGAGCTGGGTATCATGGCCATTGATGAAATCTTCCGGACTGTTGTAAACCTCGATGTCTGGGTTCAGCTGGGTGTTCTCGCCGAACACGCCACGCATGTCGCGGCAGCCTACCTGAGGAATACCGAATACCAGCGTGTTGTCCATCAGCGTTTCCCACCATACGGCTGTCATGGTTCCTGCTACAGGAGCACCGATCAGCTTGCCGATTCCGAGTTCCTTGTAAACCCATGGGAAACCGTGACCGTTGCTGTAATCGTTCTCGCAGATCATGACGCAAGATGGCTTCACCCATTTGTTGAACGGATCGCGGCCAACGACCTTACCGTGAGGTACAAACTCTTGATATTGCTTGCCGTTGAGCAGGGTGCAGAGATCATCGTGCAACCAGCCGCCACCATTATGGCGCTCGTCTACGATTACAGCGTCTCTGTTTCGGTTCTTGTCGCTCAGCAGTTCGCTGTAAACGGTGCGGAAACTCTCCGAATCCATCGCCTTAATGTGAACATAAGCGATGCGTCCGCCCGAAATGCTGTCAACGAAAGCGCGGTTGCGGTCTACCCATCGCTTGTAGAGCAGGTTGTTGAGTTTGCCCTGAGAGATAGCCTTTACCGTAACCTCCATCTTCTTGCCCTTGGCGTTTCTGATGCCGAGTCGTACATTCTTGCCAACCTTTCCGTCGAGCAATGGGAAGTAGTCCATTCCGGCTTTAATCTCCTCGCCGTCGATGCTCTCGATGATGCTGCCGGCTGTTACGCCCGTATTCTTCACATCGAAAGGACCACGCTTGATAATCTCCTGAATCTTCAGGCCGTCGCCCTTGTACTGAGGGTCGAAGAATACTCCCAGGTTGGCGGTGGTAAGCGCGCTGTTCGAAGCGTAGTAGCGGGCTCCTGTATGCGAAGCGTTCAGCTCGCCAAGCATTTCGCTCAACATCTCCTGGAAGTCGAAATTGTTGTTGATGTAAGGCAGGAACTTCTCATAGGTCTTGCGGTAACCTTCCCAGTCAACACCATGGATCTTAGGGTCGTAGAACTTGTCTTTCACCTGTCGCCATATGTGGTCGAAGAGATACTGGCGCTCCTCGGCTGGCTTATAGTTGAAGTTAGCCTCAAAGCTGATGTCCTTGGTGCTGAATCCGCTCAGATCCACCTTCTTGATGCTGCTTCCGTTGCAGATAAAGAGGTTCTTCACATCCTTGTCGGTCTGCAGGTTGCCCTGGCCTACGCCCTTCATCACGAGCTTGGTAGAGCCGTCCTTCAGGTCGTGCTGCCAGAGATCGTAACCATCCTCGAAGGCTGCCTGGTAGTAGAGCTTGTCGCCGTCTTTAGAGAGCACAGCATCGCCCATGTGCGAAGAGTTTGCGGTGAGGCGTACGATTCTGTCGCGGCAGTTTTCGATGTCCAGCTCCAGTGGCTTCACTTTTTCCACCTCTATCTTTCCTGTCTTCTTCTGCTTTTCGTCAGCTTTCTTTTTAGCCTCTTCCTTCTTCTCGTCTTCCTTCTTCTTCTTTTCGTCCTTGTTGGCGTCAGCCAGTTCTATCTCTTCCTTGCTCATGTTGAAGCGGTTGTAGGCGTCCAGGTCGAAGAACATGATGTAGGCATCGTCTTCTGCTCCCCAGCTTCCATGACTGCGGTAACCGGCTCTGTCGCTCTGGAAGAGCATAGCCTTGCCGTCGAGCACCCATTTGCCGTTGCTGTCGCTGTAGCCGGAATTGGTCAGGTTGTGAACCTCTTTGCCGTCAGCCTTTACCAGCGCAATATCCTGGTTGTTCCAGCCACCGTTGCCGATATAGGTTGAAAGGAGCCATTTGCTGTCTGGTGACCATTCGAAAGCGATGTCTCCATCGCTGTAAGAGTAGACGTATTTGCCATCGAGCACGGTGCGGATTTTCTTCGATTTCAGATTGACGATGCGGAGTGCAGCGCGGTCTTCGAAGAAAGCCACTTCCTTGCCGTCAGGAGAGTATTGCGGATACTGCGATGTAATGCCTGTTTTCACCAGCTGCTCTTCCTCGATATCGGTAGCGTAGGTGAAGTTCTTCTCTTTCTCGTTCTTGATCTTAGACTGGTAAATCTGCCATACGCCATTGCGCTCGGCTGCATAGACCAGAGCTCTGCCGTCTGGCGAGAAACTCAGGTTGCGCTCCTGCTGTGGTGTGTCGGTAATGCGCTTGGTAGTGGTGTATTCTACAGAAGTTACGTATACGTCGCCATGCATCACGAAAGCCACTTCCTTGGCGTCTGGCGAAACGGAAATCTCCGTAGCTCCCCAACTTTTAATCTGACGTACGAGGCTTGGAGCATCGTTATCTGTTGTAATGGAGATGTTCACCTTCTGAGGCTCTCCACCTTCTTTCACGGTGTAGATTTCGCCATCATATCCGTAGCAGAGCAGGTCGGCGCTGGATGCAGTGAGGAATCTTACCGGATTGCCTTTGTGGTGGGTAATCTGCTTGTCGCTTGAACTGTTGAGGCTGCGGCGGTAGATATTGAATGTGCCGTCCTGCTCGCTCAGATAGAAGAATGATTTCTCGTCTGATGTCCATACTGGCGAGCGGTCTTCGCCGGCAAAGGTAGTCTGCTTGGCAAACTTACCGTTGCTCTTCAGCCAGATGTCGCGAGCGATAGGTGATTTCTGGTGTTTGCGCCAAGGGTCTTCGTATCCCTTTTTGTCGTGGTAGAGAATGTCGCCGTTCTTGGCGATGCTGATATTCTCCATGGTGAGGGTAGAGAAGAGTTCCGGTCTTCCGCCCTTGGTGCTTACCTTATATACTTGTGGGAATGTGTTGTCGCCGAAGATGATGCTCTGGGCTGTAGGCTGCAGACTGGCTGAGTAGAGCACATGGTCGTTGTCTGCAAAGGCGATAGGTGTTTCGCTGCCGCTGTTGGTGGTGAGTCGGGTAGGAGCACCGCCTTTTGCATCGATTACGAAGATGTCGAGACTTCCTTCGCGGTTAGACTGGAAGGCAATTTTCTTGCTGTCAGGGCTCCATACAGGATGCGAATCGAAGGCCGCATGGGTTGTGAGCTGTCGTGCTTCACCGCCGTTGACAGAAACACTGTAGAGGTCGCCTTTATAAGCGAAGGCGATGGTTGTGCCATCGGGCGAGATGGCTGGGTAGCGCATCCAGAGCGGATGTTCTTCTGCGCTGGCAGAGAGTGCTGCTGAGAGCAGGGCTACTGAAAAGATTAACTTTTTCATTTGCGTATGTTTTATGTTTGAATATGCGTTATAAAAATCTCTTCTCTTTCGGGGTCAGAATGCTGTTTCTTGCTCCTAACGGATGCAAAGGTAGTTATTTTTTGCGATATTTAAGCATAAAAAAAGAAAAAAGTGAGAAAAAGTTTGGTGTATTCAAAAAATATATGTACCTTTGCAGCCGCAAATAAGAAAAGTGGCTGATTGCGTTATTGGTTAGCTGTTTTGCAATTTGAAAAGTGTTGGTTCCGTAGCTCAGTTGGATTAGAGCAACAGCCTTCTAAGCTGTGGGTCTTGGGTTCGAACCCCAACGGAATCACTATAATAAGCAAAATGAAACTTATTTGTACAAAAATAGCGTGAGAGAACAATAGTAGTAAGTCGCTTATTCATAGGTACTTATCTCTGTTGTTCTTTTTTTTGTTTTTAAATATATTTTATCACTTATTCCTCTTTTATGTGCTCTTTTTGTAAATAGCTGTTAATCAATATGTTATGAATTTGACGTGTTGAGAAATCATCCATGTGTGTTACAAATGTGTTATCAAAAAGCGCTGATGTCGGCTCTCGAATAAACACTACCATGTGAAGTGATAACGTTTTACAGCCGCCCGGCGCAAGTCCATAGGAGGTGATCATCGTGATAAGTACCTCGGTGCCTGTTTCCCTGATGATAATGTGCCTGACATGCGTCCGACATTCGAAGAAATTCGGAAAGTGGATGATAACGGGAAAGAATACTGGAGTTCACGCGAACTTTGTAATGCGATGGGCTATTCGGGATATTGGAAATTCCAGAATGTAATAGACAAAGCAATCAAGGTTGCCAGTGAAAAAGGTATGGATATAGATGACCATTTCAACCACGTGGTTGAAATGGTTAAGCTGGGTAGTGGATCGTTTCGCAAGGTCGAAGCTTTCCATCTATCCCGTATGGCCTGTATGATTATTTCTGAGAATGCTGATTCAAGGAAGTTATTGGTGAAGCAGGCAAGAGCCTATTTTCCTCAATCCGTATCTATAACCGAACTTATGCGGAACTCACTGGAATCCAATATCTTACTATATAAAACTGCACAGGGTGAGACTCGCATTGAAGTGATTTTCAACAACGAAACTTTTTGGATGTCACAGAAAAAGATGGCTGCTTTGTTTGGTGTTGACGTAAGAACAATCAGCTATCATATTGGGCAGATTTACGAGACTGGAGAATTGGATAAAATGGCAACTATCCGAAAAATTGGGATAGTTCAAACCGAAGGAGAGCGTGATGTTGAGCGTGCTCCATTGTTCTACAATCTTGATGTTATCATCGCTGTTGGTTATCGAG
>ERZ1026892.1114-NODE-1114-length-11739-cov-3.792794_pt1 | contig 11739 bp, 8 predicted proteins | sample MGYA00380176_ERZ1026892 | MGnify/ENA primary metagenome ERZ1026892 (study PRJEB33269, sample SAMEA4719812) | human gut metagenome | biome: human-associated habitat; feature: organic feature; material: feces | place: Cameroon | collected 2013-10 ... | reverse complement strand
TATGGAACTGTTGCACAGGAAATCCAGTTCTCAGAATTTTACCGGACAGCAATAGATAAAAATAAACGTGTAATAACCGATCGGTTATCACACGTTCGCTTTTCTTTTATGTGGGGTATGCCCGCTTATTTGGCTTTGAAGGTGAGGCCCTTCATCGGGAAGTAGCGCACATCGCCGCCAGACACGGCACGCATCGTGATGTCCTTTTCGCAGGTGAGCGACTGCTTGTCGGCTGACACCTTGAGTTCGATGTCAATGCGTTCGGAAGAGTGACCGTTGGCTGTACCTACAAGCACACCGGAGAGGGTGATGGTGTTGGCCTGGCTGTTGTAGGTGTAGGATACGGTTCCTGTGTTGGTGTCGCGATTGTCATAGTTGTCGGTCACCATGGTCACCTGTACTCTGGCCTTTCCTTCCACGGTCTTTCCTGCATAGTCGGAGTTGAGCGTGAGATAGAAGGTGGCCATAGTGCCGTTGGCGGTTTCGTAGTGGGCATTGTTGGTGAAAGCCACGAATTTCGTCGGGCCGTCCCATGCGGCGGAAGCCTGGAGCTTGTAGGTGCCATCGGCGGGATTGATGATGAACTCGCTTTGGGTGTTGCCGGAGGTGAATTTCACGATGTTGTTGTCGATGGTGTAGCTACCCTTGTCGCTGCCGTAGGTGGCGTGGCCAAGACCGTCGAGGGTGAGTTCCTTGTCCGTTGCGCTGCCGCCTTCGAGCTTGTAGGTTCCGGCTTCCTTGCCGACGAAGACGAAGGCGGGTGTGGCATCAGCGGATTTCAAGGTGTAGGTGAAGAGAGCGGCACCTGTTTCGGCATCGTAGGCTGTGGCTTCGCAGGTGGAGCTGATGGATGAACCTTGGGTGAATGAAAGCTTGACAGGGGTCACTTCGCGCGTCATGTTTTCGACGAGATAGTAGGTGTTGCCGTTGTCGCGACTGACCTCAAGGAGATATTTCGTGCCGTAGTCGTCGGTTGAAGCGCAAGCGAAGGTGAAGGGCGTCTGGCTGGCCATGTACATGCGTTCGTTGCCGGGCTTGTCCTCATCGAGGTTGCTGAAGTTGACGAAGAGATTATAGTCTTCATTGAGCCATTTGCCGTTGAAACCGTAGCCCTTGGCCTGGCTCACACCCTGGTCGGTGCGCGGTTCTTCGTAGACGAAGCGGTTTGTGCGGTAGTTGTAGGTGTACATACCTTGGGCATCGATGGCGTTCTGGTCGGTTGTTTCGGCCTTATAGGCTGTGTTGCCACGTACATCGAGCTCAAGCGTAGGAACATCGGATGAGAAGAGGCGGTTGTTGCCTTTCTTGATTTCGTAGCCGACATAGCCGCCCACGAAGTCCATGCCGCGATAGGTGTATCTTTCCTTGGCCGTCACTTCAATGCTGATGTTCTCGTCGGGCATGGCCACGAAATAGCATTTGCCGAAGTCGAGGTCCTTGTCGGTGTACTCCACGTCGAGAAGTTCGCCGCTTTCTGTCATGGCTTTGATCTGCACGTCGTAGCCGGGTTCGGCACCATAGTAGAATTTTACGAGGCCGTCCATCATTTCGTCGTATACGCGTTCGCTCTCCGGGGCATCCCAGTTGTCGCAGCAGTTGAGCATCGTGATGTAGGCATTGCGTCCTACGATGGGGGTGATGATGTGGCGGTCGCGAACGGTCTCGGCGCGGAGCACGACATCCTCATCGGGCATGGTGAACTTGTAGCGGAAGGTGTTGCCGTTGTCGGTGATGAGGGTGCAGGGCTCGTCGTTGGCTGTGAGGCTTTCCACCTTGTAGCGGGGATTGAGCATGTCGACGGTGACGATGACCGTCTGGCCGGGAGCGGCTTATTTCACGCAGGAGAAGGCGCACATGCGGTCGGCTGCGGTGCGGATGTTGTGGACGTTTCCTTCGACGTCACCTTGAAGACTGAATGTGATGGAGTCAACTCCCGACACGGGGAAAACACCGATGACCTTGCGGTCCTTGATGACGTACATGTTCTCCTGAGCCGACATGTTGGAACATGCGGTGGCTCCGAGCAACAGGCAGGCTATGAGGGCTTTCTTGTTCATAGGTTGTTATGGTTATTGGATGATTGTTAAGGGTTGGTTGGGGGCTTTCGATAGATTGGGCGGATGGGCTTGTCGCGTTCTTGGAATTTGTCCTTCTATGTTGGGCAAAAAGGGAAAACTCGTTGCTTGGCAGAAAAGCAAAATGGTGGCGGAAAAGCTTGTGGCTTCTCCGTCACCATTCCTTATGTCAAAATTACTGTGCGAGCAATTGCTTCACGAGCGTTGAGATGGCCTTGCCGTCGGCACGACCGGCCAGGCGCTTGCTGGCCACACCCATCACCTTACCCATTTCCTTGGGGGAAGTGGCGCCAGTTTCGGCGATGATGGCTTTCACTTCGGCTTCAAGTTCCTCGGGGCTGAGGGCCTTGGGGAGGTATTCGTCGATGATGTTGGCCTGAGCTTCCTCTTCTTCAGCCAAGTCGGGACGGCCCTGTTCGCGGTAGAGCGCAGCGGTGTCGTGACCTTGCTTGGAAAGCTTGGCGAGAATCTTCGTGGCAGTGGTGTCATCGAGCGTGTCGTTGGCACCCGGAGCTGTCTTGGCTTCGATAAAGAATTTCTTCACATTGCGAAGGGCTTCAAGGCGCATCTTGTCCTTGGCCTTCATGGCAGCAATGATGTCTTTGCTGACTTTTTCAAACAGATCCGTAGTTGTGTTTGTTTTGTTGGCGTTTAGTGCGATTTGCCGTTGGCGTGCTGTCTTCACCCTCTGTCGGAGAGGTCGAAACTGATGGTCAGCGGTTTGTCGTTAGGGTTCACGGGGTTGGAAGCGCTTGTCTGGGCGCTTTTCGTACGTGAGAATTTTCGGATGTAATCCATGTCGGCCTGTGAGCGCATGCTGGTGGGCTGGTTTTCCACTGCTTCGAGCAGTTGGCCGTCGTCGAGCAGTTCTTCGGCGCTGAAGATGTAGCAATGGTTGCGTCGGCGCTGTCGGATTTTCTCTTTTGCCGACGTGGGGTAGTAGTCGCTTTTGAGCAGGTCGAGGCGTTCGCGAGCCTCTGCGTCGTTGGGAGGAAGTTCTTCCTGCTTTTTTTCCTCTGCGATCATGCGGCGGCTTTTCTGGCCGTAGAGGCCGAATCCTGAGGCGAGGATGGTGATTTTCACTTTCGGTCCGAGGCTGGGATCGGTCGACATACCCCATTTCGTTTCGATGTTGGCATCGAAACGGCTCATGAATGCCGTCACCTCGTTCATCTCCTCCGTGCGGAGTGCCGTTTCGGGAGCGTTGCAGAAGGTGATGGCGAGCAGGATGCGGTCGGATTTGTAGACGTCGTTGTTGTTGAGCAGCGGCGAGTTGAGCGCTTGTTCGATGGCGCGTTTCACGCGGAATTCGCCTTCTGCATATCCTGTTGACATGATGGCTACGCCTCCGTCGGTGAGGACTGTGCGCACATCCTCGAAGTCGAGGTTGATGCGTCCGTGCATGGTGATGATTTCCGTGATGGAACGTACGGCAGTGGTGAGCGTTTCGTCAGCGTGCTTGAAGGCATTGATGATGCTCAAGTCGTGGTAGATGTCGCAGAGACGCTGGTTGTTGATGACGAGGAGGGCATCGACTTCCTTGGCGAGCAGGTCAAGGCCGTCGAGAGCCTTGTAGATTTGCTTCTCGCGTTCGAAAAGGAAGGGGATGGTCACGATACCGACGGTGAGGATGCCTTTTTGCTTGGCTTCGTGGGCGATGATCGGCGATGCACCGGTTCCTGTGCCGCCGCCCATACCAGCGGTGATGAACACCATGCGGGTGTCGGCATCAAGTGATTCCTTGATCTTTTCGATGTTTTCTTCAGCCAGTTCACGGCCCTTTTCAGGTTTTCCTCCGGCTCCGAGACCAGGACCGAGCTGGAGGTGGTCGGGCACAGGATTGTCATCGAGTGCCTTGCGGTCGGTGTTGCAGACGAGGTAGCGTACGCCTTCCAGGTTTTCACGGTACATGTGTGCCACGGCATTGCCGCCGCCACCGCCCACACCAATCACCTTGATCAGGGTGGGATTGTTGGCATGCGCCAAATGTACTAAGAGGTTATCGTCGTGTTCTGACATGGGGATGGTTCGATGTGGAATAGCGTGTTGGAATGTTAACTCTCGGTGGCAAATGATGGTCGATCGGCCACCTTTTATGTAGCGTCAAAGGAAGTCAGTACACCTTGTACCCCTTTTCCGTTTCCGAGGCTGGCTGTGGCGCATTGGCCTGAGCAGCCAGAGAGAACGAGCAGGGAGGTGCGATGACTTCCTTTCAATGGTATGGGATGACTGTCATGAATCGTTCAACCCCTCATCTTCAACATAGGCTTCATGACGTCGTGTCAAGCAAACGAAATGACCGAACCGGGAGCTGCGGGTGACTGTGTGGCCACTTCCGGTTCGATGGGTATATTGCCGTAGGCTTTGCTCTTGATGTCGGAAAGCACTTCTTTCGAACGTTTGTAGGTGGGGGTGAGTTCCACCATGGAGATGATTTCCTCGTTGTCGAGGTCATCCAGTCCGAAGAGGAAGAACTTGGGCTTCTTGCGCATCGTGCCAATCTTGTCGGACGTGCCGTAGAAGTTGATGCGGCGTTCTTCGTTTTCTTCCTGCTTTTCGTTTTCGTTGATGCGGCGCGCTTCTTCCTCAGCGTCGAGCTTCTTCTTGATGCCGGGGATGTTGTTGATGCCGAAACCGGTGGCGAGGATGGTGATCTTCACCTTCTTCTCGAGTGACGGGTCGGTGGAGAGTCCCCACTTCGTTTCCACATCGTCGTGGAACTTCGACATGAATTCGTGCACTTCGTTCATTTCTTCCATCATCAGCGTGTCGCCTTCCTTGGCGGCGCAGAAAGAGATGGAGAGGAGCACCTTCTTCGAATTGAAGATATCGTTGTTGTTGAGCAACGGCGAATGGAGTGCGGCCTCGATTGCCTTGCTGACGCGGTTTTCACCTTCGCCATAGCCGGTCGACATGATGGCCACGCCACCGTCCTTGAGCACGGTGCATACATCGCGGAAGTCAAGGTTGATGATGCCGTGCATGGTGATGATTTCTGCAATCGAGCGGGCGGCTACGCTGAGGGTGTTGTCGGCCATTTCAAAGGCAGAGAGCACATTGAGTTCAGGGTAGATCTCGCGCAGGCGTTCGTTGTTGATGACGAGGAGGGCGTCGACGTGCTTTGAGATTTCCTCCACACCGTCGAGGGCCTGGTCGATTTTCTTGTTGCCTTCGAAGAGGAAGGGAATGGTCACGATACCTACGGTGAGGATGCCCATTTGCTTGGCTTCGCGGGCGATGACGGGAGCGGCACCGGTTCCGGTACCGCCACCCATACCTGCGGTGATGAACACCATCTTGGTGCCGTCATCGAGCATGCGGTGGATGTCTTCCACGCTTTCTTCAGCGGCCTGGCGGGCACGTCCGGGGCGGTTGCCGGCTCCGAGACCTTCCTTGCCGAGCTGGAGACGTACGGGAACGGGGGAATCGCTGAGGGCTTTTGAGTCGGTGTTGCACACCACGAAATTCACGTCGTGGATGCCCTCGCGGTACATATGGTTGACGGCATTGCCGCCACCACCGCCCACGCCAATCACTTTGATGATGGAGGGGGTGGTTGTGGGGATGCCCATGTTGATGAGCAAGTCTTGGTTGTTATCTTCTGGCATGTTGCTTTCGATTTTAGGGGAATGGGGTTGTGTGGCGTAGCGGACGGGGGATTATTCGTCGTTGCTGCCGTCGTTCACCAGGTTGGAGAGCCATGACTTGACGCCCTTGAAGAACTTCTGTCGTTTGGCCTTCTTGGCTTCTTTCTCTGCCTTGCGCTTTTCCTCTTCTTCCTTGCGAGCGGCTTCAGCCTTTTCTTCGGCTTCCTTACGGGCTGCTTCAGCTTCGGCTTCGGCTTTGCGCTTGGCATCGGCTTCAGCCTGCTGGATTTCTTCCTCGTGGGGCTTCTCGTCAGTGAAGAGATCGCGGTTGGGATTACCAAGGTCACCGCCGCAGCAGTTCTGGTCGCCCTTGTCAAGGAGGGCGATGGCTGCGTTGCAGTCTCCGTCATTGTTGAAGTCGGAGTGGTCTGCTGAGCGGAGCTGGATCTTGAGGTTGCGCACGAAGCGAATCTTTTCAAACTGCGTGTCGCGCTTGAAGGCCTTGTCGATGTCCTTCATGTGGGAAGCGCCGCCGGTCACAATCAGTCCGCCGATGAGCTGGTTCTTGTCGTAGTGGGAGAGCACAATCTGATTGTTGATGTTGAGGATGATTTCCTCCATACGTGCTTCTACCAAGCTGGCAAATTCGTTGAAATCCACCGAGCGTCCGTCGTGGAGCTGGATGGAGCGTTTGTTGTCCTCATTGATGTCGGCCACGGCCGCACCGAATTTGAGTTTGAGGTGTTCGGCTTCATCGTCCTCCACCTGCAGCGACGTGATATCGCGGTTGATGTTGGCGCCACCCAGAGGGATAACGGCCAGATGACGGAGAAGGTTGTTCTTGAAGATGGCCACGGAAGTGGTTTCCGCACCCATGTCGACGAACACGCAGCCTGAGCGCTTTTCGCTTTCGGTGAGCATGGAGTCGGCCAGTGCGAGAACGGTGATGGGGAGGTCGGCGATGGTCACGTTGGCAGCGCGGAAGCAGTTGCGGATTTCCTCGCGTACGCTGGAATTGGCCACAATGTTGAGGTAGTGTCCCTCAATCGATTCGGCGAGAATGCCCACGGGGTCAATTTGCAACTGTGTGCCCAAGCGGTATTCCTGCGGAATGGCCTCGAGAATGTCGCGGTCGGGGCTTGAGGCGTTGGAATTGCGGTTTTCGTCGCACATGGCGTCGACCATTTCCTGCGTCACCTCCACTTTGGAGTCGAAGTGGCGCACCACGGTGTTGGCCACGGTGTGCATACCCATTCCGCCGATGCCTACGTAGACACGGCTTATGTTTTTCTGTAATTTCTTTTCAAGCTTATCCTTCATGTTGGTGAGGCACTGCGTCATCTTGCTGATGTTGTTGATGCGGCCCTTTCTGATGAAGGTGGTGGAAGGCTCTTGAGCGAAGGCCAGAATCTGGATGGCACCGTCGGGCTGCTTGCATCCGGCGATGGCCGTGACTTTCGATGAACCCAGCTCAATTGCTGCTATGAAGTTGTCTGCCATTATGTTGTTGTCGGTTTGTTTAGGAATGAATGTGGGGAAGTTATGGGGAGACCCCGAGAGCATTAAGCTTTTTTCTTCTTGGTGGCCACGACCTGAGTGACGTGTTCCACAGAGATTTCGCTATATTTGTTCCATCCCACCTCGGGCATCACCTTCTTGTAGAAAGTGTGGAGGTTGAGGAATTTTCGGGGGATGCTGTCGGGGGCACCGAAGGAAATGATGTGGCCGCCCACGCGGGGCACGAGCTTCAGTTTGTGGTCGGTTCCAACGTTGATCTGCTCAATCTGGTTGTTCCAGAATTCGTTGTCGCGGATGAAGGTGCCGAGTTCCACCAAGTGCTTCCGTGCATAGTCGCGCGAGATATTGCCGGTGGCCACCACGAGGTCGGCCACGTAGCCCTGTTGGTTCATCGTGTTGCCTTTTTCGTCGATATAGTAGTTGTCACCGTTGTCTGCAAGGATGCGCATGAGCGGCAGGCGCTGCATGATGAGCACGTTGAGTTCTCCGTTGGGGGCTTTGTAGCAAGTGACGGAGTCGATGAAGGGGTTGCTGCGCAGCACTTTCTCGATGCGTTGTCCGTCGATTTGCTTCATCTGTTGCCCCACGGGGTAGAGCCCTGATTTGCGGAGCAGGTTGTCGGCTTCGGTGGCCGTGATGAATCCGGCCTGCGAACTGTCGGCGATGGTGAAATTCACCTTCCGGCAGATGGTCTGGTTGCCTCTTTGGGTGAATTGCGTAAAGGCAAAGCACAAGTAGACAATGATACCGACGATGAGGAAAAGCTTGAATATGGTTTTCATTGCGATGGAATGAAAGGGGAAGGGAAAGTTTGGCAATCGGCAACTCCGTCGGCCGCAAGGTCACGCCAGCTTATCGTGCCGTTTCCTTGGCTTCGAGAATTTCCTTGAACTGCGGCACCATGTTGTCGACATCACCAGCTCCGAGCACCACGAGCACATCGAAGTCTTCTCTTCGGAGTACTTCGGGCAGGTCTTTCTTCTCCACGATGCGACGCTGCATGTCGGGGCGCAGGTTGTCGAAGATGAGTTGGCTCGTCACGCCGGGGATGGGCTGTTCGCGGGCCGGATAGATCTCGGTGAGAATGACTTCATCGAGCAAGGAGAGGCTGTCGGCGAAGTCTTTGTAGAAATCGCGTGTGCGGGTGTAGAGGTGGGGTTGGAAAATCGCGGTGATCTTCCGTCCGTTGAACACTTCGCGGATGGACAGGATGCTTTGCTTGATTTCTGCGGGATGGTGGGCATAGTCAGAAAGAAGTACATGACGGTCGTTCTTCAGGGCGAAGTCGAAGCGTCGTACGACGCCTTGGAAACTTGCCATGGCCGAACGGATTTCATCAGCCGTTGCCCCGGCAATCTGTGCGAGTGCCATGGCGGCGATGCCGTTTTCGATGTTGATGCTGACGGGAACACCCAGTTCCACGTTGGCGATATTGCCGAAGGGCGAAACGAAGTCAAACACAATGTGACCGCCACCGACGCGTATGTTTTCAGCATGGAAGTCGCCTTCGTCGCGTGAGTAGTCGTAGCGGCGCACGCCGTCCTGAAGGTCTTCCTTCATTTTCAGTCCACGATGGATAATCAGTGCACCGCCGGGCTGGATGAGGTTCGTATAGTGGCGGAAGCTCTCAAGGTAGGCTTCTTCTGTGCCGTAGATGTCGAGATGGTCGGCATCAGTGGCTGTGATGACAGTTGCGTAGGGACGTAGATGATGGAAAGAGCGATCAAACTCGTCAGCTTCTATCACCACATAGTCAGATTTATCTGAGAGCAGATAGTTCGTTCCGTAGTTTTTGGTGATACCTCCGAGGAAGGCGTTGCATCCTACGTGGCTTTCGTGGAGCAGGTGGGCTGTCATGGAGGAAGTGGAAGTCTTTCCGTGAGTACCAGCCACGCAAAGTCCCTTCATCGTGCGGGTGAGCGTGCCGAGCACTTGTGCGCGCTTCTGGATGTCGAATCCGTTGGTGCGGAAATAGTTGAGTTCCTTGTGGTCAGCGGGGATTGCGGGGGTATAGACCACGAGGGTTTCCTCTTTGTCGCGACAGGCCATGGGGATGAGGTCGGGGTTGTCCTCGTAGTGGATGTCGGCCCCTTCGGCACGGAGCTCTTCAGTCAACTGGCAAGAGGTGCGGTCATAACCGGCCACCACGAGTCCTTTTGACAGGAAATAGCGCTCAAGGGCGCTCATGCCGATACCGCCGGCACCGACGAAATATACTGATTTCATTTGTGTGTTCAATGAATTTGCGTTCGGAACTTTAGGGATGTTTCCCGGCGGCTCTTCGCTAAGGGGTTGATGCCAACAAGCCTCCGTCACGGCCATCTTTCCGCATGAAAGCGGATGCTGGTTGTGGCGAAGGGGATCGTTGGACTGTTTCGTTTTTATTTTGTTTTGCCTTGATATGCTTCTGCCAATTTGATCACCTCGTCGGCAATATCGGAAGCGGCATTGGGGCGTGCGAGTTTCTTGATGTTGAAACTGAGCACTTCGAGTCGGCTGTGGTCGCTCACGGTGTTGATGGCAAGCGGCAGGAGTGAGCGGCGTGCATCGGCATCGGTCACGTAGAGGGCTGCGTCTTTCTGCACGAGGGAAAGGGCATTCTTGGTCTGATGGTCTTCGGCCACGTTGGGTGAGGGCACCAGAATGGCCGGTTTGCCGAGCAGACAGAATTCGGAGATACTTCCAGCACCGGCGCGCGAGATGACGAGGTCGGCTGCAGCAAATGCTTGGCGCATGTCGCTGATGAAGTCCATCACGACCAGATTCTGCGGGCATCCGCGGCGCTTGAGCTCGGCCTGGATTTCCTCGCTATAGTATTTTCCGGTTTGCCAGATGAACTGCACTTTGTTCTGCTGCTTGACGAGCGGCAAGTTGCCGAGCACACTTTCGTTGAGCGTGCGTGCTCCTAACGAACCGCCTACGATGAGGATGGTCGCTTTTCCTGGCACGAGACCGAAACTGCGTACAGCTTCGTCCTTGCTGACGTTTTGTTCGAGCAGGTTCTGACGAACGGGGTTACCCGTGAAAAGAATGGAATCCTTGGGGAAGAAACGTTCCATACCGTCGTAGGCCACGCAGATGCGCTTGGCCTTCTTGGCCAACAGTTTGTTGGTTACGCCGGCATAGGAGTTCTGCTCCTGAAGAAGGGTGGGGATACCCATTGATTCGGCCACGTTGAGGGTGGGTCCGCTGGCATATCCTCCGACTCCGACAGCCACTTGGGGCTTGAAGTCGCGGAGAATCTTGCGGGCCATCCGGCGGCTCTTCATTATTTTGAAAAGAACGGAAACGTTCTTCAATAAGTTCTTGCGGTTGAAGCCAGCAATGGGAAGTCCTTTGATTTCGTAGCCTGCTGCAGGAACACGTTGCATTTCCATGCGTCCTTCAGCTCCAACGAAAAGGATGCGCGCATCGGGGCGCTTTTCCTTGATGGCATTTGCAATTGACACGGCGGGGAAAATATGTCCGCCAGTGCCGCCACCACTGATGATGACTCTTAATTCGTCGTTCATAAACGGTCACTATATATAGTATGAGCGCAAATTTAGCAATAAAAATCGGGAGTTGCTACGCATTAAGGATGAAATGTGTAAAAAATCCGAAATGCAGGGGAATATGGACCTCAGAAGTGCGTCTTTGGAGGATGCGTCGTGACGTTGTTTCTTGGGTGAAAAACGATGTGGTATGGGAGCTATGTAAAAAGGTGGTTCTAAAAGATTCGCCTTTAGAACCACCCTTGAAATGAGGTGTGCTTTCAGAAAGCCATGATACAAACGAGGCTGACCACGCTGACGCACACCCACAGCATAATGCCTTGCACTAAAGGCTTTAGGCCAACGTTTCTTAAAGTCTTGATGGTGAGTGAGGCTCCAATGAAGAACATCGAGAGCGTGATCATATGTTTGGCCAGATCTGCCACCATTCGGCTGAAACGGCCCCCGGCGTTGGCGAAAGCATCGCCAAGGAGTGAGGGATTGCTCAGCACATAGGTGTTGAACAGGATGGCAAGCAGGAACCAGACAATAAATGTCGGGACATTCTTATACCATGGCTTGGCTTTTCCGTTTTGCGTGAAGTTGCCTTTCATGAAGTAGGGTGTCAGCAATACCAAAACGACAATCCACAGGGCGCGGGTCAATTTGATGGTGGTGGCCAATTCCAGCGCGCTGACGCCTTGTGATGCCATGAGGTCGGGGTGCATCTGGTCGTAGGTTGCGCCTGCTCCGACGACGGATGACGTGTCATGTATGGCGATGGCGGCCCACATGCCGAACTGCTTCATGCTCATGCCTAAAGCAGAGCCAATGCTGGGAAACAGGAAAAGCGCTACGGCATTGAGCACAAACACCACGGCCAACGCTACAGAAAGGTTTTCGGATTTCGCATTCAACACAGAACCGACGGCGGCAATGGCTGAACCGCCGCAAATCGCTGTGCCGGAACTCAAAAGATAGCTTGTTTCCTCGTTTACGCCCAGGAGTTTTCTGCCAATCACCCAGCCCAGACCTAGCGTGGCGAACACGCTGACAATGGTGAGTGTCATGCCTTCCCATCCCGAG
>ERZ1026892.1107-NODE-1107-length-11808-cov-4.945716_pt1 | contig 11808 bp, 10 predicted proteins | sample MGYA00380176_ERZ1026892 | MGnify/ENA primary metagenome ERZ1026892 (study PRJEB33269, sample SAMEA4719812) | human gut metagenome | biome: human-associated habitat; feature: organic feature; material: feces | place: Cameroon | collected 2013-10 ... | reverse complement strand
TGGAGTTTGAGCTCTTCTAAATTCAATCTTCACCTTTCTCCTGACTTCGTCAATGCGTCACCCTGAGCCACCCGATTGGAGTACGTAACTCGCTGATTTTCAACTCACGCAATCTAATGGGGCAAAAAAGTGATGAAGTCAGGAAAAGACAGACGACTTTTCCGAAATCTCACGGAGCAAACGATGAAAAACCGTAGGGGAGAGATGAAGTCGTCTAAACTTTTCTGACGAAGATTTGATTTGAAGTTTGAGTTCTTCTACATTCAATCTTCACCTTTCTTTTTGGCCGTTTTTTGCCCTTTCATCGGTCGTGTAGTTCGCTACACTCCCTCTTCAAGGTCCAAAAACGCCTCAAAAACAAAGGCAAATTCTGAATTTCACAAATGTTCAGACGACTTCGATATTTTCAAATCTACGATTTTATTCATACCTTTGTGGGATGAAACAATCTTGATGACCAACCCCTTAAACCTACGTCATATGTTTGATTTTCTAAAAGTTCTGATTGGCTCTTTGGCCATACTTTTCATTGGCAATGCCGTTTTGGGTTCCGACCGCCTGTGGGTCTATATGGACTATAGTGCCATAAGCGAACAGGAAGCAATGGACAGTGCCCGGACCATCACGGTGAGTATGCCCACAGAGATGACCTTGAAAGGAACAAGCCACGTTGTGAAATTGAAGAAAGGCGACGAAGTGAAATTGCTCGCACGCTATCAGAAATATCTCACTCCGATTGTGCGCAGTGGGGACTACCTCCCGACATACGATTTTGTGGTCATGCTGCCAGACAGTACCATCTGTATGGGTCCCCTGCCCGAAGCCCTCACGGGAGCCACGGCCGCTGTGACCAGCGATGGCCGGATTCAATACCTGGAGGTCACGAAGCTGAAAGCGGCCAAAAACGTGATCTACGAAGAGAACGGGAAAAAGGAAAGGAGCAAATACGGCTTCTGGGTATGCCTGAGCGATGGCAGCAAATTGGCTTTCGAGCAACTGACATGGAAACGCATAGGCTTCACGCGCTACAATGCCCACGGACGCTGGGAGCTCAACGACACGATGCCGCAGCCCCAGGTGATCATCGACCCGACGGAGATGAATGCCGCAGGCTACAATGTAGGCGACACAACGGAAGACGCGTTGGGCAGCCGTTCTGCCGGTTTCTACAAGGTTCGCCACAGCTTCATCAACAGCGGACGGATGAAAACATGGTCGGCTCGCGGTGTGGCAGGAATGGTGGAGGGACTGCTTCTCATCGTAGTCCTTTTGTCGCTACCCTGGATTGTCCATCACGTGGTCTATCGCCTTCCCGGCAAGAATTGGTGGATCATTTTCCTTTCGTGGGTGGCATTGATCGTGATGTCAGTCGTGGTCAGTGCACTCGCCGTCACCTCCTTGTTCAACCACATTTTCTTCATCCTCCCCTTCCTCTCGCTGTTCTTTGTCAAAAGCGACGTGGAAAGCAGCCGATGCAAATACTGCGGTGGAGTGGACTGCCTGCAGCAAGTGGGAGGCACGCCGAAAAAGAGTCGCCTCTGGTGGACAAAATGGCATAAAGGCCAAGTGAAGATAGGCGAAATCGTCGAAACGGTATTCCATGATGATACGGACCGGACTTCAACCACGCACGACATCAACAGAAAGACCACAGAGAAACAACAGTATGAAACCACCACATGGGGCGAAGCCTACTACTGCAAAAAATGCCATATGCGCTATGAGTATCACCGCTCAGAAAAAAGACTCGTGAAAAACGTGCAGGTCTTCACCGAAAGTGAAAAAGATGCCATCGAAAAGAAAAGGAAAGAGCTTCATATCGAGGAACCGTTTGTTAATGGCGAAGTTAGAACCACACGAAAAAGATAAAAAAGGGGACTCCACGTTCCCTTTATCCACCCCTTCCCCCAAATCTGATTTTCAAAGCGGCATTTTGAATCTTTACACCAAAATTCAAAATGCCGCTTTGAATTTCTACTGAAGCAACCATTGCCAAACAGGCATGATCTCTATCTTCCCAAACTCATCCTCGACTGCATCCGTCTCATCATTTGTCAAAACCAACCGACGCCGACAAGGAAGGACCTTGGGAAGTTTCTTCAACGCACCAACCTCACGCTCGAAGGTTTCATCCGATTTTGTCATGCTATATGACACCTGAATGGCCAACTCATCCTCAGGCACATAGAAGTCGACTTCCCCCCTATCATTATAGAAAAAAACGCGTTCATGATCAGAATCGTGTCCATATTTTCGGAAAAGCGCTAACGCCACAGCATTTTCAAGCAGCATCGTTTCACCATTTAGAAGAAACAGATTGAGCACGCCATTATCCACAAAGTAGTATTTACACGAAGTTTCCTTCTCTGCAAATGAAGCTGTCACATTCCTTAGACGCAAAATCAACCAAGCCATTTCGCTATATTCGATATATTTGCTGACAGTAGGCATGGTTATCTTTCCGCTCACCGAAGAAAGGATATGTGCCATACGGCTATACGACACGGGCTGGCACACGCTTTCCGCCAATTTCTTCAGCAACAGGCGCAACACATTCGGGTTTGAAATCTTGTTGCGACTGGCAATATCGCCCAGGTATATTTTCTGAAAAGTGCTGCTCAAATAATTCCGTTTGACTGACAATCCGACAGATTCAGGAAGCCCGCCCCACGCAAGATACTCATTCCAGGCACGAACGACAGCTGCGCGAGCAGTCGTGGCCAAAAGGGAAATTTTATCATAAGACACCTCTTCGACATCCAGATATTCCTTGAACCCGTAAGGATAGACTTCCATGGCCAGATAGCGTCCGCCCAAGGTCGTCATCACCTCCGATGAAAGCATCTTGGCATTGCTCCCTGTTATCCAAACGGAATATTTGGCGTCAGCCAGACGACGAGCGAACTTTTCCCATCCTTCGATGTTCTGAACCTCATCCAAAAACAGCATCGGCCGTTTTCCATACATTTCTGCATGAGCAGACAAGATCTGTTCGAAGTCGGCCGTTTCAAATTGCGTCAAACGGTCATCTTCAAAGTTGATGTAGAGCATATCCTCCCATTTGTGACCCTCGCGCAACATCTGCTGAATCTTCTGATATAGCATGAACGACTTACCGGCGCGACGAACACCAATAAAGACATGACAGGGAAATTCATCGGAAGGTAAGGAGCGGGGCACCACATCATAGTTCTCAACATCTTGCTGGTTGGATGCCAAAACCTGCTTCAATAGGTCCTTGTTAATCATAATATCTCCATTTTTCAAATTACCATTTTGAATTTTACCCACAAAGGTAAAAATCACATTTTGAAAATCAAGCATTTTCCTCAAGAAAAGAAGACAATCCTGCCTATTTCTGAATGAACGGCATACGTTCAAAGCCTATAAGCAGGTCTTCTAAATCATTTCCTGACTATCAGCAGGTTTTGAAGTCGTCTAAACTTTTCTGACGAAGATTTGATTTGAAGGATTCAACGGGAATTCCACGCTCTTTTTTCTTCTCCCCTCACCCACCCCCCGTGACCCGTCGTCATCAAGTTTATCATCCTCCGCCTAACAGGCAATCCAATATTTTTCCGTAAATTTGCCCCACATCCATCTCATAACCCAACGAACATGGAACTGGCGCACACCCCAAAGCCCCCGCTCCATCCCCTGACACACACTATGAAAAAATCATTTCTTGCCGCCCTCCTCATGGCCGCCGCTTCATTCTCTGGCGCCAAGGCGCAAAGTGCAGCCCACATCCTGCCCCTTCCCCAGAACATCACACAGCAACAAGGCCACTACAGCCTTACGCAACGCACCGTGGTGAGTTGTCACCCCACTCTCCAGCCCCAAGCTGAATGGCTCATCGACCGCTTGGGACAAAGCACAGGATGGGACCTCACCCTCCGCGCTGACGCTCCCCGAAAGGGCGGCATCAGTCTACGCATCGACACCGTAGCCGTGACCGCAGCTGAAGGCTATCGCCTGACCGTCACACCTAAGGGCGTGGACATCACAGCCCACGATGCCGCAGGTGCATTCTATGGCCTGCAGAGTTTTCTCCAGCTGCTTCCGGCCCAAGTGATGAGCCCGATGCGCCAGAAGGGAACCGCATGGGACGTGCCGTGCACGACCGTCATCGATGCTCCAGCCCACCCCTACCGTGGCTATATGCTCGACGTGGGACGCCGATACTACGACCTTTCGTTCCTCAAGAAATGCGTTGACTGGATGAGCACCTACAAGCTCAACAAACTCCAGCTCCATCTCATCGACGACTCTGGCTGGCGCCTTGAAATCAAAAAATACCCGCGTCTGACATCGGTTGGCGCCTGGGCCGGAAAGGACGAAAAACGCATTGGCGGATACTATACCCAGGAGGACATGCGCGAACTCGTGGCCTACGCCAAAGTGCGCGGTGTGGAAGTGATTCCCGAAATCGAATTCCCGGCCCACATCCAGTCAGCCATCGCGGCCTATCCCTGGCTGTCGTGCCGTGGAAAGCAGCTCGAAGTGCCCACGCAACACTTCATCAGCGAGGACATCCTGTGCATCGGTAAGGATTCGGTGATGCAGTTCCTGCGCGACGTGCTCGACGAAACCATGGACATTTTCCCCTCAAAATACATCAACATCGGTGGTGATGAAGCCATCTACAAGCGTTGGGAGGAATGTCCGCGCTGTCAGGCGCTGATGAAGCGCGAAGGCCTCAGCAAGGTGGGCGAACTGCAGGGTTACCTGACAAACGTGGTGAACGACTACGTGTCGAAACGCGGACGCACCGTTGTGGGTTGGGAAGAAGTGATGATGCGCGGCAAGGTGAACCATCCGCTGGTGAGCATGCTGTGGCATGACCCAGCCGACACCGTCAAGGTACGTGAAGCAGGTCTGCAAGCCGTCGTGGCATCGTCGGAATACGCCTACTTCGACTTCCCCGAAAGCAACACGCCGGGCGAGGTTTATGCTGCTGTATGGCTCCCGCCCTACGGCTTTGAACGCACTTATTCGCTTCCGCTCGACGACTACCACGAAGGAGGCACCACCCTCGGTGCACAGGGATGCATGTGGAGCGACCGTTTCATCATCGGCCCTGAGCTCCATGAATTCGTTCCAATCAACGAAAACCGTGCACAGCAGTATGTGGAATATCTCACCTTCCCCCGTCTGCTGGCCTTGAGCGAAGTGGCATGGACACAACGCGCCAAACGTTCATTCAGCGGTTTCTGCCAACGCTTGGCTGGCAATCTCCCTCGCCTTGATGCCATGGGCTGCAACTACCGTGTGCCCGAACCCCGACTGAAAAGCGAACGCCAACTCTCTGACGGCTCCTGGGAAATGACCCTCGAATGTCCTGCAGAAGGGGCCACCATGCGCTACACCACTGACGGCACCTACCCCACCCCCCACTCCGCCGTCTGCCGGGAGGGCGAAAAGGTCCACGTGAAACAACGCACCGATCTGCGCGCCATCACCGTGGTGACACCGACACACTACTCGCTGCCGCTTATATTGAAGTAGCAGATATGTATAAATGCCGTGTAATCGTATCATCGATACCTTTACACGGCAATTGTACGTCTCAGGCCATCCACATGCAGCAATTGCTCGGTATGCATTGCATTTCCACGGAAAATACCCAAATGATGTTGTACATCAGACAGCTTTTCGAGTCCACAACGGCAAGATTAGGAAAAACTTCGTAACTTTGCACTCGAAATCAGGAGACAGAGGACAGATTTGGCTGCTTGCAACCTCTCAAAAACAATGCTAAAACTCACGCATCCCCCTCAGCCGCCCACCAACGGCGGGCATCATGGCTGGACAACGGAAGCGTGGAGCAAACTGACGCGACAATAAGCCAATCCCACCTCTGCCTGCAGCCATCCGACATGGTGCAGGCCTTTTTTATATATCTTTTCAAACAAACAAAACCATATTCAAAAGAAGAATGGGATATCTCTTTACATCCGAATCGGTGTCAGAAGGACACCCCGACAAGGTGGCAGATCAAATCTCTGACGCCGTGCTTGACGAGTTGCTCGCACAGGACCCCAACTCGAAAGTAGCTTGCGAAACCCTCGTCACCACAGGTCAGGTGGTCGTGGCAGGAGAAGTAAAGTCAGAAGCTTACGTCGACCTCCAGCACGTGGTGCGCGACACCATCGCACGCATCGGCTACACCAAAGCCGAGTACAAATTCGAAGCCGAAAGCTGCGGCATCCTCAGCGCCATCCACGAACAGAGCGCTGACATCAACCGTGGCGTTGACCGCAAGGAACGCAAGGACCAGGGCGCCGGCGACCAAGGCATGATGTTCGGCTATGCCAACAACGAGACCGACACCTATATGCCCCTCCCCCTTTCGTTGGCCCACGACATCGTCTACGTGCTTGCTGAAATCCGCCGCGAAGGAAAGGTGATGACCTACCTCCGCCCCGACTCCAAGAGCCAGGTGACCGTGGAATACGACGACAACCACGTCGCACAACGCATCGACACCATCGTCGTCAGCACCCAGCACGATGATTTCATCAGCGCAGCTGAAGCCGGCTCTCAGGAAAAGGCTGACGAAATGATGCTCGAGCAGATCCGCCGCGACGTGGAGGAAATCCTCATTCCCCGCGTCATCGACGAACGCGTGAACACCCCAGAAATCAAGGAGCTCTTCCATAAGGGCCATATCAAATTCTATGTCAACCCCACTGGCAAGTTCGTCATCGGTGGCCCCCACGGCGACACCGGCCTCACCGGCCGCAAGATCATCGTCGACACCTACGGTGGACGTGGCGCCCACGGTGGTGGTGCCTTCTCCGGAAAGGACCCCTCAAAGGTGGACCGCTCCGCAGCCTATGCCGCCCGCCACATCGCCAAGAACATGGTGGCAGCCGGCGTGGCAGACGAAATGCTCGTGGAATTGAGCTATGCCATCGGTGTGGCCGAACCCGTCAGCGTATACGTTGACACCAACGGCCGTTCCCACGTGAACATGACTGACGGTGAAATTGCAGAAAAGGTGAAGAAGCTCTTCGACCTCCGTCCCGCAGCCATCGAGGAAAGCCTCAAGTTGCGCCATCCGATCTACGAAGAAACCGCATCCTACGGCCACATGGGACGTACCCCCGAAACAAAAGTGAAGACCTTCGAACTCCCCGACAAGTCAGTCAAGACCGTCGAAGTGGAACTCTTCACCTGGGAAAGGCTCGACCGTGTGGAGGACATCAAGAAGACCTTCGGTCTCTGATCCCCATCCATTTCCCCAAGATCTTCATTTTACCATCCATCGGAGTGCCCCGTTTCCAACAGCGACACGGGCACTCCGGTTTCCCATATCTCCCCCCAAATCCCAACCAACGAACGTCCCAACGATGAACATCACCGTATACAGCGCTTCGAGCGGACAAGTACCTGCTGCCTATCAGCAAGCAGCCGACGAACTCGGCCGACTCATGGCCTCAGAGGGCATCACCCTCATCAATGGTGCCGGACGCACCGGCCTGATGGGAGCCTGCACCGATGCCTGCCTCAAGGCCGGAGGTGAAGCCATTGGGGTGATTCCGCAGTTCATGGTCGACCAGCATTGGCAACACACCGGCATGACGCACCTCATCATCACAACCGACATGCACCAACGCAAGGAAACGATGGCTCAGATGGGCGACGCCTGCATCGCTCTGCCGGGCGGCGTCGGCACACTCGAAGAACTGCTTGAAATCATCACCTGGAAACAACTCGGACTATATCTCAAGCCCATCGTGATGCTCAACACCGACCACTATTTCGACCCCCTGCTCGCCCAGCTCGAAAAAGCCGTCGACCAACAGTTCATGAGGCCGCAACACGCCGCAATCTGGCAGGTGGCCGAAACACCGGCCGAAGCCATCCGACTGGCCCGCACCACCCCCCTGTGGGACAAGTCAGTGAGGAAATTCGCAGCCATGTGAATGACCTCCATTCCTCCAACGGACAAAAGCACCCCTAAAACCACGCGAGAACAGTTATTGTGTGCCCTATGCAACAAGATTCCATCCACAACGCATCCTTGCCGCAAAGCGAAACCTATTCCTTCGAGGAAACCGCCGGGCAGGAAGCCCCGTCGGCAGGCGCCAACGCCCGCCACATCCGTGCTGTAGCGCCCACCGACACCCTTCCGCCTGACCCGAAGCACATGAAGCCACTCCCCGCTGGCGAGGAACTCACCATGCGCCCCAAATTCATGGCATCCGACTTTTGGGCCCACGGACTGTTGCGAGTGGAGAAGTCGGAATTTCTGCAGGAACTCGACAGCATCACAGGGCGAGAAACGACAACGACCAGTCTGCAAGTGAGCGGAAAGGCAGGAGACCCCGTGCCATACCGTTTCCGGACCGACAATTTCGTCACCATCGTCCTGATGGTCAGTTTCTTCCTCGTCGTATGGGTCATATCGCGTTCAAGACGGTTCCTCGCCCACAGTGTGAAGGATTTCTTCCATGTCAGGGTCCGCGAAAACCTTTTCGCCGAGCGAACCGACAATGAGCTGAGAGGACAGATCTTCCTCGTCTTCCAAACCTGCTTCGTGCTGGGCATCCTCTTCTTCGACTGCACGCAGGAATTGCAGACCGAGGTGTTCAACCAAGTCTCGCCATACAAGATCCTGGGCGTCAGCACAGCCATCTGCAGCCTCTACTATCTGCTTAAAGTGGGAATCAGCACCTTTGTCAACAACATCTTCTTCCCACGCGACAAATGCGAACGCTGGGCAGAATCATACATGCTCACCGTGCTGGCACTCGGACTCTCGCTCTTCCCCGTGGCGCTGCTCGTGGTCTATTTTGACCTCAGTTTCCACCATATGGTGGTGCTCTCCTGTTCCCTCATAATGGCGAACAAACTGCTGCTGCTCTACAAGACCTACAGCATATTTTTCCGCTACACACTGGGTTGGGTGCATTTAATTTTGTACTTTTGCACCTTGGAAGCCACGCCTTTGCTGATTTTGTGGAGAGCATTGACTTACGCCAACAGTTATCTTTTGACTATCAATTAATTTTACAAACTCATATGGAGGCCGAACGGCAGCATTGCCGCAGGCACACACCGCCAGGAGTTAGGCCTTAGCCGCAATGCCATTGCCGCACAGCCTAACTCCTCGCCGTGAAAGCCAGCATGACCATCGCACGCCGCCGGACTCCCCACCCTAGCTGAACAACCAAAGTAGTCCATGATCAAGAAGATTCTTGTTTCGCAGCCGAAACCTACTTCCGAAAAGTCTCCCTACTTCGAGATTGCCGACAAACACAATGTTGAATTTGACTTCCACCCCTTCATCAAAATCGAAGGTTTAAGTTCACGAGAATTCCGCCAGCAAAAGGTGCAGATACTCGACCACAGCGCCATTGTCTTCAATTCGCGCCATGCCATCGACTATTTCTTCACCCTCTGCAAGGAAATGCGCGTCACCATCCCCGAGGATATGAAATACTTCGGCATCTCCGAAACTGTTGCTCTCTACATCCAGAAGTACGTGCAGTACCGCAAGCGCAAGGTGTTCTTCGGCAGCACCGGCAAATGGCCTGAACTGCTCACGGTGATGGCCAAGCACAAGACGGAAAAGTACCTCGTACCCCTCTCTGACGTCCACAACGACGACGTGGCACAGATGCTCGACAGCAAAAAGCTCAAACACACGGAATGCGTCATGTATCGCACCGTGAGCAACGGCTTCCCCGAGGACAAGAAGCTTGATGCCGACATGGTGGTGCTTTTCACTCCCGCTGGCGTAGATTCCCTTCTCAGCAACTTCCCCGACTTCAAGGAACTCAACGTGAAGCTCGCCTGCTTCGGCCCCGCCACAAAGAAGGCCATCGAGGATGCCGGACTCTCCATCGAACTGAGCGCACCGACCGAAAAGGCACGTTCGATGACAGCAGCTATCGACATGTATCTCGAGGAAAACAACAAATGACACGACCGGCGTTCCCCCATAACGCCGCCATAGGCTGACAAGCCATACTTATGAAGCGTGAGCATATCCTTTTCCCCAGCCATTTGGCAAAGGAAGCGGACATGCTCACGCTTCTTCGCTTGGCAGCTTCATTTTCAAGCCGAAAGAAAGACACCTGCAAACGATTTTTTATAACTTTGCTTGACGAACGCAAAACAACCCACTGAACGATTCCTGCAATGAAGCAATTCACCTTCCCCAAAGCCGAACATCTCTGTCTGAAGAAAGAGATTGAGGAACTCTTCACCGCCGGCAGCCAGTCGGCCACCATGTTTCCGCTCCGCACCACCTTCCGCGTAAAACCTTACAGCGGAAACGGGCCTCGAGTGAAGGTGCTCATCAGCGTGTCAAAGCGGAAGTTCAAGCATGCCGTTGACCGCAACCGAGCCAAACGCCAAGTGCGAGAAGCGTACCGTCTGCAGAAACACGTACTGTTGGAACGTCTGCCCGAAGGCATGGCGCTCAACATGGCCTTCATCTGGCTGAGCGACAAACCTGTGTGTTCGCAACTTGTTCACAGCCGCATGCTGACCGCCCTCCAACGCGTAGCGGAAAAGTGCCAGCATTTCATCCCCACCTTATCATCAGAAGAAGCTTGACATGCGAAGCATCCAGCAATTCCTAAGGGAAGTGGTCATCGCCCTGCTGCTCTTCCCCATCCGTATCTACAGGCGCTATATCTCTCCACTCACGCCCCCTGCATGCCGGTTCACACCGACTTGCTCACAATATGCCATGGAAGCCATTCAGAAGCATGGCCCCATCAAAGGCCTCTACCTTGCCGTGCGCCGCATCCTGCGTTGTCATCCATGGGGCGGCAGTGGCTACGATCCTGTGCCCTGATTCGGCCTCAACTCCTCTGTCGTCTTCTCCGCGAACGTTCCACCAACCGTCATACCACATCATCACACATGGACTTCCACACCCACCATCTTGAAGCCCCTGCCGGTCAGGCCATCATCAACCTCCCGCAGGAATGGATGGAACAGCCTTCCCTGTTTCGTCCAAGGCCGGGTGCGCTCTATTCAGCAGGCATCCATCCTTGGTGGACAATCGACGAACAGCTGACAGCCACGCTTTTCAACCGACTCCCCACCATCCTGGCCCACCCGCAGGTTGTGGCTTTGGGGGAATGCGGCATGGATCTCCTGCGCGGAGCTGCACCTGAAGTGCAGGAAGAATGGCTCGTCAGACAATTGCTTTTGGCCGAACACCTCCACCTGCCCGTGACGCTCCACGTGGTGCGTGCCTTCGACCGCATGCTGCGACTGCACAAACAATTGCAGCCCACCGTGAAATGGACCATCCACGGTTTCCGCGGCCGCCCCACCCTCGCCCGTCAATTGCTGGACGCGGGCTTCGACTTGAGCTTCGGCCAACGACGCAATGAGGAATCCTACGCCCTCACCCCGCCCGACCGTCGCCATGAGGAAACGGATGAGGACTATGAAGTCGTCTAAACTTTTCTGACGAAGGTTTGATTTAGAGTTTGAGCTCTTCTACATTCAATCTTCACCTTTCTTTTTGGCCGTTTTTTGCCCTTTCATCGGTCGTGTAGCTCGCTACACTCCCTCTTCAAGACCCAAAACGCCTCAAAAACAAAGGTAAATCTTGAATTTCATAAAAGTTCAGACGACTTCTATGCTGCCACAAATAAAGATGAAACAAAGAAGCTCTGAATCGCTTCAAGGGGGGACTGATAGAGGCATTTCAACCTTCAACATCAGCGTACCCTCCGTACAGCTAGGAAACAGATCTGGAATAAGAAAAAACAAAAAAGATTATTACTGTCCGGTAAAACTTTTTGGATGCATCAGAATCTCTAGCAATCATGC